>Ga0208644_1000837_pt1 | contig 27326 bp, 37 predicted proteins | sample VirMetDEL_Nov_18_FD_184517 | JGI IMG/M metagenome (GOLD analysis project Ga0208644, IMG submission 184517) | Aqueous microbial communities from the Delaware River and Bay under freshwater to marine salinity gradient to study organic matter... | ecosystem: Environmental > Aquatic > Marine >...
CCCCTTGGAACACCAGGAATATTGCTGGGCCAGGTAGGGTCAATCAGCTTGGCCGGTTGAGTTTCTTCAATGATGGCTCCCTCCATGGCGTCCTTCACCGTGGGTGTGTAGCCATCAATCGGGGTGAAGGTCACAATCATTTTGCCCTTCCTGGTCACAAGACGGTATTTCAGGGTCTCTACCCATGATAAAGGCACCAACTCGTCCATCCAAATCAGGTCCAGCTCAGTTCCCTCCAATGTCCCCAGGTCTTGGGTGTAATTCCTGAACCAACACTGACTGTGGTTAATCCCCACAAAAGTTCTGTTGGAAAACCCGTTCTTCTGAGTGAAGGCCACATTAACAACAGACCTGACAGTCCGTTTCTGCTCCTTCCAGGCATGAGGCAAATACTCGAAAATGTAGGGCTGCTGAACCTGGATAGAGCTGTCATTGGAGCTGTGACAACACCAGACCTTGTAGTCTGGCTTGTTGACCATCATCCGGACAACCCTGGAAGCCACATACCTTGATTTCCCTCCCCGGTTCCCACCAAAGATGTAAATGATGTCCACATTCGGGTCATCCAAGGCAGCATCAACCTCCTTCCAATGAGCAAAGACCCCTTTTGGATGCCAGGGCTCCCGATGAGGAATGTCTTGGGTGTTGTGGTGGTCGGCTCCATAAGCGAATGCATTCTCCTTCTCAAGCCGTATCAGCTCCTCCCTTTGCTGCCAGTATTCCCCCAGAACACCAGCCTCTGCCATCTTGCGCCCTTCCTCAGCAGAAGGGATGTGCAGGATGGGATGTGCGCTCCATTTCAGGTCCATGTCACCACTTGGTTGCTGTTCTTGGCAGACCCTTGCAAATCAACCTGCCCGTGCCTTCCTCAACCCATACAGGTATCTCCAGCCCCACATTGAAGAAACTGCTGTCCTTGACATTGACATACCCTTCATCGGTCTGCACAAGCAGCCTGTTCAATGGCCTGCCAGTCACCTTCAGTGTCTTCGGAATCCTTCCTGCCTTCCATCTCAGGTCAGCCGATTCCAACATATGCCGTTTCCCGGCTTTACGTTTACGGGTTTTCTTCCCGTCAATGACCACCCAACCATTTTTTTCTTTGTTCTTCATTCTAATCCTTTCCAGTCAGTATCCAGTTCATCACTCCATAGCTCCTCAATTTGCCACTCACGCACCTGTAAGACGATTATCTCCTGCTCCGCATGGCAAGCATGCCAGCCCTGCCAAGCTACCCACCAGGCCACTGTAACGGCCAGTAAAAGGCATGCCAGGGCCTTGTGCAGCCAATCCAGTTCAAGGTTCATTGAAAATCTCCTCTGCAAACAGTGTTTTGGGATACTTTGAACCCTTCTTCAGGTTACAAGGAGGGCACGAAATCACGAGGTTCCATTCCGCATCAGGGCCTCCAGCTGATATTGGCAGGCGATGGTCCCAGTGCCACTTTCCTCCTGTGCAGTCCTTACCACAGTAGAAACAAACCTGCCTGACCAGTGGATGAGTCATCCTTGCTCTGAATTCCGAAGTGTCTTCAATCCCGTTACCTTTAAGCCTAGCCCTGCGGCGGTGCTGGTGAGCCTTGCGCTTCTCTGGGTTTGCTTTTTTCCATTTCTTGTCTAATTCCCTGACCTTTTCATAGTTTGCTTTTATCCATTTCTTGTTCGACTTCCTGCGTGATTCCTTGAGCTTTTCAGGGTTAGCTTTGCGCCATGCAACGGTTTTGCACAAATTCGAGCAGTAAATCTTGCAGGCAGGGCCCACAACGTCCTTGCCACACGTGGGACATGTCTTCCCTGCCTTGTCCTTGATGAACTGTAATTCGGTTTGTTCCAACATGGTGTTCCTTTCATGGTTCTTTGAAGATTTCCTCTGCAAATAGCGTCTTGGGAACCTTTGCCCCCTTTTTCAAGTTGCAAGGAGGACACGCAATGACAAGGTTCCACTCGGCTTCTGGTCCTCCGGCTGCTATCGGAATGCGGTGGTCCCAGTGGAAGTTCCCAGTGCAGTCTGTCCCGCAGTAGAAGCAGACTTGCCGGACCAGTGGATGGGTCATTCGGGCCCGAAACTCGGATGTGTCCTCAATGCCGTTATTTTTGAGCCTTGCTCGGCGTCGGTGCCGGTATTCCTTGCACTTTTCAGGATTTGCTTTCTGCCACCTCCTGGCTGACTCCTTGAGCTTTTCATGGTTGGCTTTGCGCCACTTTTTGGCTGACTCCTTGGCCTTTTCTGGGTTTTCTTTTTGCCACTTCCTGGCTAACTCATTGGCCCTTTCAGGGTTGGCTTCGCGCCATTTCTTGTTGTTTGCTTTAACCTTTTCAGGGTTGGCTTTCTGCCACTTCTTGACTGATTTCTTGAACTTTTCAGGGTTTGCTTCTACCCATTTCTTGTTGATAGCTTTAACCTTCTCTGGGTTTGCTTTCCTCCATTTCTTGTTCGCTTTTTTGAACTTCTCGGGATTTGCCTTGTAACACTTTCTGACTGACTTCCTGGAATGCGCCCTATGCTTGTCAGGGTTGTTGCGCTTCCAATTAGTGTCTGAACACTTCTTGGAGCAGCAAACCCTGTTTGGCCTTCCGGTCACACCCTTTCCACACACAGGGCATGTCCTGCCTTGTTTGTCCTCGATGAATTGTAATTGGGCTTGTTCCAGCATAACATTCCTCCAGCTTGATTTCCACTGCATCCTAACATGCCTGTCAACCCCCTTGGTCTGCTCTGGCAAGGCCCTTTAGTTGGCAGCCCCATAAGCGCTTATGCGCAACGACTTAGACATGTCGGCCAAACCTTGACCCCCTCCCCGGGTCTATATGGCCTGTTTCTGTCTCTTTTTGACCATTTCCCTGCATTCCTTTCGCACAATATGTGTAGGGTTTAAAAGAAACACCCCATCCCAAACATTGTTAGGCCCGTCTAACTTCCCTGCCCTTTCTCCTCAACCACCTCTGCTTCAATGACATCTCCTTGATGGGGTAGCTGGGCAAGCAGCTTCTGGACTGTATCGTGGGTCATGTCGACCCGTTCATGCCTGATTGTCATGCCTGGTCGGCCTTCCAGCTGGGTCTCTTTGTCGGTCAGGATTCCGATTACCACGCCCAGCTCTTTCCCTTTAAGTTCCCCTGCTTGTAGGGCTTGTTTGAGGAGGTCCAGAGCCATGTTCCTGGTCTGCCTGAGTTCTTGGACTACATTCTTTTGTGCATCTGATTGGATGTCTTCCTTCTTGGAGATACCTTGCAGGGTTTGGAGGGATGTCTGGAAGATGTCGGTGAGGGTTTCAAGGGCTATTCCTGCCTTGATTGCCTTGACGATGGCCTTGTACCTTTCAGGGTCCTGTTTCTTGAGGAGGGAGCCATCATAGTTCTTCTTGCCTTGGTCGGGCAATCTCTGGTTCCATTGAGTCAGTGATTTTGCGGGCATATGCTGGGATTGGTCATACCAATGGTTGGAAAAGTGGAAGGGAGGAGGCTGGGTCTGATACTGCCAACCTCCTCACCCAAGTGTACTGTTGTTTTGGGGTCATTGCAATAGTTAATTGCTAGTTTGACCGTTCTTGTAGGATTACCTCCCTGAGATGCTCTGCCACCTCTTCTGGGGTGGTGAGGTTGGGAGGGAATCCATGCTTGAGCCAGCTCCGCAGGGTATTGGTAATGGCATCGAGGGTGATGGCATTATTTGTTGCCTGGAGGTGGATGTCTAGTTCTTCCTGTTCTTCTGGCAGGGAGAATGTGATGGTGTGGGTCATGGTTTAATCATCGGTTACGGTGTGGGTTTTACCTCCGTGTGCTTCCCAGTGGGCTTGGAACTGTTCTAGTCCGTATGCATTGAGGTATTTGAGTGTGTCCCATTCTAGCTGGGCCAAGCCAGCAGTGATGGTGATGCTTGAGTATGTCATCCGTGGATGGGTCTGGTGGGGTCAAGTCCTGTTCATGCGACAGCAATCGCCAGGTATTGGCCAGTGGCTGGAGTTCGTAGGATGCATCTGCCATGTATGGTGTGTCTGGGTGGGTCCATGTTGTCTGGATGGACTTGCCTTCACGGTCGATGGTCAGAGTCCTGTTCTCGAACCGGTCTGTCAGGTAATCCTGTTCCCCGATGGGTTTGGTGTAGTTCATATATTTGTTCATAGGTCGTATACTGTTCCTCCTGCTTCTGCCCACGCATCCTTGGCTCCCTGCACTCCGTCTTCCTGAAGCTTGGCAAATAGGCCCATAGCATGCACTGACACGTCCCTGAAGGCATCTTTGGCTATGCGGTAGTCATTGTATACCTCTCCTTCCTTAGAGACCGTCCACGGGCCTCTGAGGGGCTGGTCCATGAGCCACTGGCCATCTCCCTTGTCTCGGTAGATAGCAATTATCTCCGTGTTGGCTTCTGGATGCGCCCAGGTTGCTTGGACGTATTGGTCCCCGATTTCGAGGAGTGACTTTGGTGTTGTTTTGTCTTCCATGCTGTGTCTTTCTGTTTTATTGGTTTGGTTTCAGTGTTATAGCCCCAACCTCCGCAGTCGGGGCAGTAGTCGGCCTGGTCAGTGTAGCCTCGGCCAAGGCAAGTGTTGCATGTAAATCTCATGTGTTCGCATGGTTGGTGGTTGATTGATGCTATCGCATCTATTTCTCATGCCCGTGTTCCTTCATGTGCGAGATGACGCTGGGGCATTGAGGTGTCTCGATGTCGCCTAGGATGCGACCGTATTTGCCACGGCGAAACTCCATCGAGTGAAGTAATACATCATCGCCTGGAGCCAGAAGGCTGGACAGGAATTCTTTTGCCTTCAGGCCACGTTCCTTTTCACCTAGGTCTTTGGTTCTTGTTTCTGGGGCATCGTAATCGAAGAACCGGATGTATTGGTCATGTATCCATGTGTCGAACCCGAGGTCAATGTCTGCGACTACTGTGTCGCCATCGACTACCCGTTTCAAAACGGCCTTGTATGTGTAGCTTGGTTTCATAGGTTGTTCCATGTTCCTTCCTTGATGGCTGCTTTTCGGATGACACTGTATGCATTGAGGCATTCCCGACAGTGGTATTGTCTGCCATCCTTGGCTCGCTTGTTGTTGGCAAACTGGGTGACCGGTTTGGTCTGGTCACATCCTCCGCAGTGTTTTGTTTTCATTCTTTCCCCTCCTCGATTTCTTTGGCGAGTTCCTGCATGGCATAAAACCCAGCCTCAGCGTTGTTTCTTGAATGCTGGAATCTTATGCATGACGCCCGTCTCTCAACCTCCTTCATGAACTGCTCAAGGTTGACGTAGGGTCCGATATGGTGATGGTTGTTTTTTAAGTCGGATGCTCCGCAGTCCTCGTTGCGGTCAAAGCATGCGACAGCATCAAACGCTAGCCACACCGTCATTGGTGGTTTGTTATCACAGCTCATTTTTGCCTCCATTCAGCTCTCGGAAAATGTCTTTAATAGCTCTGCCGAGTTCCATTGTGTATCTCGCCGGTGACTCATACCCCCTCATTCCTTGTTTGGCTCGTTTAAGAAGTTCCTCTTGGAGCCAGGCTTTGAAGATGTATGGGCCAACATCCGATTCCCGTTTACGGGTCGCAAATGCCTGCCCGAAACGATTGTCCATGTGACTGCCACCCATATGGACGGTTGATATATTCTCCCGAAAGTAGAGTGTCATTGGTGGTTTGGTATCGTTCATAATTCATATCGTCTTTCTGTTCTTTCTCCACACTTTGAACATTCAAGGATGTCGATGCACGCAGATAGTCCCCATGCTGGTCGAATCATATGCACGCACTTCCATTGGTGTCTGCATGCGACTGGTTCAGCTTTTCCGCATCTCAAACAACGCTGGTATCCATTGGTTATTTCTGCCCCCCATTTATGCCTGTGAAATAGACTCATGCTTCCTCCTTCCACCATGCCCCAACGTAGCCCCGCAGTGCTCGCAGTGGGCAACCTTTTGTGCGTGGATTGTGCGGTAAAACCCATAGAGTTCCTGACCTGTTCACGATTTGTGCTTTGACCCTTACAGGTGGTATCCCGTAGCTGAAGCTGATGGTGTCACCTGCATAGACCCATTCGCCCTCGTCATCCGTGTATCGTGGTTTACTCATTCTCCAATCTCCTTTCTGAGTTTGTCGGCGTACCCATAAATAGCATGGATTGCTTTAGGGAATTCTTCTGACTCGCTTTGTGAGTGCTTAAGCCAGTCCACTAGCCTAATTAGCTCCACCACCTCAGAGCGGCGTGGGATGGAGTTCCATTTGTGGACGTGCGAGTCTGCAGTGAACAACCACGAACCGCAACATAAGCAAAAGATGCTGCCGTGTCCTTTGTCTATTCTGCCGGAACCACAAAATGGGCATGGCTTCAGCTTCGTCTGGTAAAACTCCATTGGCAGGTCGCACGATGGCGGTCGGTTGTTTGTCATTTTTACATGTTCTTTTTTTGAGTTTGTCATAATCTTCTCGTTCTAAATTGGACGGGCAGCCAGTTTAAACTGGAATTCAGGGAGCGACCCTGCGTGCTGTATTTACACCACTGCCCGAAATGTTATGCCAAATAAGACTCCCCTCTCTCTTTGTATTCCCCTCCACAATGGCAATCGCCTCCCTCATTAATCCCGGGATAGTCTTCACGTCTGTTCCAGCATTGGTTGCACTTCCATACTATCCGCAAATCTGCTTCTTGAGCCTCTTGTGAGTATCGGTAATTATCTTCGTAATAATTCATGTTTCTTCTTTCTAAATTTGGTGGCCAGTCCGGTTTCTCACCGGAACCGCTGAGCCGGGTTCTCCTAGCCTCTGCGCGGCGTTTGCTGGCCGTTAATCATTCCACCACCTCCTTGCAGACTCGGACCTTGCGGCAGGTGTAGCCAGCAGCCAAATACTGACTCCACGGTTCGGGTGGATTGTTGGATGGAATTGACTTTCTGAATAATGTTATTGCCTCATCCTGTGTCCGCCCAACCATCTCAATCTTGCTGTGACAGGGGTCCCAAATCTGCCATTGTTCGCGCCCCTCATCGTAAGCCTTGGCCTTTTCTCGGAGGGTGGCGAGTTCTTTAACAACCTCACGAAGTTCATCCCTCAGCTCATGCTCTGACATCATATCAATTTGGTCTGGTTCTGGCCTACTCATCGCTTTTCCTCTTTGATTATCGTTGCGAGTTCACAGGTGTAGCCTTCCTCTGCAAGCTCTTGCCAAGTTCTGCCAACAAGTTTGGCGTAGTCCCTAACATCTCCTAGATGTCTAACTCGACCAAACTTGTCAAATACCATGAAAGCCTCTTGCCCCTCATCCACCATCTTCGCCTTGGCTTGCAACTTCACCAGCTCCTCTGCGGTCGGGATTGGGAGCCATTTGCCTTGCAGGTCTTTTATTGGCAACATTCTCATTTCCTTACCAGAATAACACGATAGATGAACAACATCAGGATTCCGGCTGTAGATGTGAAGCTCAACCGTTACTAATTGAAACTCACCCCCGTCTGACTCGCGCCAGTAATATGGTCCCGGCTTTGCTGGTAGTTGATTAGCCTCCATACAAAACTTCTCCTTTCTGGTGGGTTCCCATTGTGCGAGGGGCGGTTGTGTAGGATGTCGGGAAAAGTTCCTTCTCAGCCCCGACAACATGACAGAACTCATGGTCCTTATACTGGTTCAATGTAGCCCCACAAACGTGTTCCATCCGTAGTGGCACTCGCCCATCATGGGTGTTGGACTTGTGGGCCTGCACCTGCACGTATCGGTTGTTCCCACCATGCAGGTATGGTCCCTGAAGCCATCCATACAGGTTCAGGCCACGCATGTGGATATTGTTTCCTGAAGCAAAGATTGCTGCTTGGGGAGTGATGGAATTGGTTGGACCCTCCATCTGAAGGTCGATGAACTTAGGGTCTGCCAGATACACGTTTGCCATGGGTGCCTGTCGGATAATGCTCGTCCTGATGGGTGGCCCGTGCTTGATGCCAACTTGGGCACCTTGGTGCTGCTGGATGTTGCAGTCCCGAATCCAAAGCCTGTCTTGGTTGTCTGCCAAATATATGGGCAGGGTTCCATTGTGTGCAACAATCAGGCAGTTCTCGATGGACTGCTCGAAGGGCCGGACTGTGAACTGTTCGTCCACATATGTTGTCGGCTCCACATACAGGCCGATTGGTGCATCCGTCTTGAACCCGTATGGGATGCCTGATGAGTTGGTCCAGTTGTCATGCAGTGTTGGTCCGATGTCGCAATGAAACCTTAGGGTGCTTCCCCATCTCGTAGGTGACCATAGCCGGAAACGGCCTGGAAGCCTCTTGGTGGACCGGAAATCGTATTCTGGTGCATTGGCAACTATGGTGATGACAGGCATGCCCACAGTGCCATACCAGCCCTTTCCGGAGGGACTGTCACCCTGCTTGTTTTGCCAGTATGCCTCTGCGTCCAGGTTATATGGACGCTGGATGGCTTGACCCTCCTTGATGATTTTGTCCCAGCTTTCATCAGGGTTTCTCGGGTCCAGCTCGTAGTGATATTTCTGGGAAGGCTGGGAGTCAAGTGCAGTAGCGGCAAGGTCTACTTGCAGTTTGTCAACAAGGCTCCGGATTTCTTTGGCAAAGTCCTGTTGCTGCACTTTGTTGGCGAAAACTTTGCCTTCTAGCTCTTCGCACTTTCGACGCAACACATCCGCGACCTGGATGGTTGAGTTGACTTTGGTTTCCAGAGTGTTTATCTCTGGGTTGTTTTTGAGGGTGGAGACCACCTCTTCCAGTAGTTCGATTAATTGCATTTTATGGTCCTTTCTGGGGCAACTCTCATTGCCCATTTGTTACATTCTTTCTTGAGTTTGGCGTCATCGCACGGGTCGAAGACATCTGCATATCCACCGCCTGACAGGATGTGCAGGCAGGTGGTGTTTCCTGAGTCGTCATGGCCGACTAGGAACACGGTATGGTATCCGGTGCGTATCAGTGCCTCAAAGCATCGGAGCTGCCCTGACGGTATCGTGCAGCTCCTTATCTCGGCTTCGTGCTTGTATTCCAGCCTGAGGAACTTCCCGTTCAGCTCGACCTCACCGTCAATATCGGTTGGGATGATGTTGCCCGGGAAGGCTCCCCGAAGGTGTGTGAACACCTTGGGGAACTTTCCCTGCAGGAACCTGGCAGGATTGCGGATGCCTATGGCATCGCAGTCTTCAAGGAACCGTGTTATTGCGTTGGAATCAATCATGACAAGCGAAGTTATTACATCTGGACTCGACCCAGTCAAGAAGTTCTTGAACTTTTTTTTCGTTAACGTAGACATGGTCAGCCGTGATGCTGTCAACATGTATTTCTGATGGATGCATGTCCCCGTGGTTATCTGTGGATGGCCGAGCAATACGCCACACCTGACCTCCCATGGATTGGATGATTTTAGATTCATACGGGAACCTGACGTCATCGATGACCAAAGCATCACACCCTAGTGTCTGGTGGTGGTCCCATGCTGCAAGCAGCCTGTCTACCCAGAACTGCTCACCATACAGGTTCTTGGCAGCTTCTCCCACGGCCTGATAGACCGGCCTGACAATTGCTTTGGTCTCATCAGTGCATGGGCCAAATAGCTTGGCCACCTCGGCCTTGATGGCGTCTGCGAAGCCTACACGGACAGGGGCACGCCCCAGTTCAGCCAGACGTTCCAGCAAGTGGCTGGCGGCTGTGGATTTCCCTGACCTTTTCTTACCGGCCAAGCCTATAATGATTGGATTCGTCATATCAGTTTTGTCTGTTGTTGGTGTCTTCGTCATCGTCGTATGGCAGATGGAAATCAAAATCCTCGTCCTCCTCTGCCAGGAATGGCAGTGACATAAGGATTCCTCCGAGTTCTGTTGGGTCGCATGCTTCCATAACAATCTCTGTGTCTTTACCTTGCGAGTGCATTATTACAATTACAGTCATAATCTAGAATGTGGGTTCGTTTGTTAGTTCTTCATTGGATAATGGGCGAAACCGCCCAAAGCTTTTCTCCCAAGACATTGGGACGCTACCGGTCCTGCCATGCCGGTTCTTCTTAATGACCAGCTCGGTCAGGTCTGTGTCAAGTTCCGGGTTGTCATGAAGGAACATGACTGTGTCACTGTCCTGCTCGATGGAGCCAGACTCACGCAGGTCAGACAACTTGGGCTTGCCTTCCCTACCTTCGATGGACCGATTCATTTGGGCCAAAACAAGGCCAGGAACACCTGTCTGCATAAAGCACTTCTTGAGTTCCCTTGATATAATCCCAATTTCGTTGACCCTGCTCTCCATCTGACGGCCCGAGCCGATGAGTTGCAGGTAATCAACCACAACCAACTTGGTGCCGTGTTCCTTGGACAACCTGCGGACCTGTGAGGCTATATCATGCACGCACAGGCCTGGGTCATCCTCGATGTGCAAAGGGAGCTGGGTCAGCTTTCCTGCCCACATTGCGATATTCTCGGTCGGGCCCTGCCCTGTTCGCAGGTAGTAGTCCACATCAACGCGTGACAGGTAGCTCAGAGCTTTGGTGTAAATCTGGTTGAAGGGCATTTCAAAGGAGTAAAAAGCTACATGCTCTCCCCTTAATGCAGTCTCAATGGCTATCTGGACCGCCAGCGAGGTCTTGCCCCTGCCAGGTCGGGCAGCCAGCGTGTTCATGCTGCCTTCCTTTAATCCGGTCAAAAGTTCGTCCACCTCAAGCATCCCAGTCATCCCTCCACGCTGAGGAACACCGTTGGGCAAAGCACTCTGAAGGAGGTCAACAAAGGCTTTCTTTGCTTCACGCTGGTCCTTGTCCCTCACAACACCGTCTGTAAGCTCGTAGAAGGCCTCTTCAAGGCGTTTTTGAAGTTCTTGGGTGTCTGTCACCTGCTGGCAGGCTTCGAGGGCGTGAAAGTGGCTTAGAAACGCTTTACGTCGAACATGGAAACCAGCCAGCTCCTTGGCGAACAACTCCACGTTGGCAGCAGTCGATGCCCTACCACACAAATCATCGATGTAAAGAGCCTGCCTCTTGGCTTTGGATGTCACCGAGACCTGGTCAACTTGGCCTCCCTGAGTCTCAACCTCGTTGCAGGCCTGCCACACCTCGATGTTCCGAGGGTCATAAAACCACTCTGAGGTTACTCCAAGGTCTTTTGCTGCATGGTAGCCTCCGATTAATACGGACCCAAGAAGGTCACGTTCCAGGCTTGGATTTTCTGGAACCTTGAAATCCACTTTGAAATGAGTGCTAGAGTCGGACATGCAAACCCCCTTCCCGTTCAATCTGGGTTGCTCTTGGCAATTTGCGGTTCATGTTCCTTTTTCCTTCAATCATGGAAGAATAAATCAGAGAGGATATATCCAATCCCTTCCCTTCTGTACCAGTACTGGTACAGGTACTGCCCTGTACTGGTAATTGGTTTATTGTATTGATTTGTTCTCTTGGTATATTAGTGCAGTCATCTGACTGTTCCTTGATACGGTCATTTGACCGTTCCTTGATACAGTCATTTGACTGTTTCTCAGATTTGAGAATATCCATATGGTTTCCTGTATTGGTTATTTCGAGGCATCGTTTTCTGTTAATCCATGACTGCTTCAACCACCCTGCCTCGGTCAGTTCTTGGATGGTTCTGCGGTATGTTTTCTCTCCCATCTTGAGCTTAGTCCAGATGGATTTCTTGGATTCAAAGCATTTGCCACGGCATGCCACATACGTCATAATGGCAAGCTGGTGATGGTTGAACCCAGACTTAATCATCCATGATGGGATGTACGGGGTGTTTGACCTAGCTTTGGCTATCATCTCTTGAGAACTTTCTTTTTGATTGTCTCCGATAATTCCTTGCCAGCCTTCCCGCACCCTCTCAAGCCAACCATCATGCTCTTGGCAATGCCTTGGTCCACCTTGCCTTGGTCAAGCATGGACCGACAATATGCCACATACTCGGGCTGGTCTTCAGGTGTGTAATGCATTCCCGGAGGGGATGCTGGTGGCAGAGTGATGGGCTCACCCGGAACCCAAACCTTCTGCACTTCAAAGCGGTGCATGACAAGTTTAAGGTATCCGGGCAAGCTGTCCTTGGCCTTCTGGGACAGGACCATCTTCTTTGGCTCAGAATTTGACACCGGAATTAAACAGGTTGAGTTCCACGGCGTCCCCAGGTGTGTGACTGGGCCATGAATCCAGTTCCTGGCAGGCCAGGAGCCGTTTGTCAGCCTCTTTCAGCTCTGCCAAGGCATAATCCATGTCAGAGGCACTGAAAACGTATGCAGCAGCCTCATACGGCGGTTCCTTCTCGACCACTGCCCACACCCACCTGTCCACTGAAATGCCCTTCTGGGCTAACATGCGGGTGTAGTTGGCCTGCTGCCAGTGGTATTTAAGGGCGCGACTAGTTCTGGCAAACTCTCGAGGGTCGGCTCCACCAGCACGGGTTGTCTTGATGTCAACCACCGTCACTGACTTGCTGGTTGCTGTTCCGGTCATCAGGTCAATTCTGCACTTGGTGTCGTTCTTGCCTATTAGATTCTGGCAAAAGACACTAACCTCAGTGTTGTGGGGCACAGATACCGCTGCCTTGACATCCTTCAGGCCGATGTAGGCATCATGCATGGACCGGATAACGTCATACTCCTCCGCTTTGATAACAGTGACACCAAGGCTGTCCATTTCAGACCACCACAATTTAGACTCCTTGAGTCGCTTGTCCTGGTATTTCAGAGGGCAAACCTTGACAGTAGAGTCCCACTCATCCCGTTCCAGCGCGTATGTGTGGAACAGTCGGCCCAACCGCATGGCTGGGCTGTCGATGTATGGCAGTTTTCCTTCAGCTTTGGCTTTGAAATGGTTCGGGGTCTTGGACAGCAACTTGTAGTCGCTGGTTGATAATGCACCGTCTGCACGGTAAGTCTTTTCCTCCAGGTTGTGGTAGATACCTGGCTCAAATGCTGTTTTGAATGTTTTTTTCATGGTCACGTAAATTTAGGGTTAAAATATAGCCCCGCCAGGTCGTGCCTGACGGGGCAAGGGTTTATCAGCTTAGAACGGGCACTCGTCGGTTTCCTCTTCAGGTGCCTGCTCCGGTTCTTCTGGGGCAGACTTTGCCCCAGCGATGGCCTTATACTCGGGGCTCTCCTCAATCTGGCGTTTGACCCATTCAGGCAAGCGGTCCCAGTTTGTTGGGTGGTTTTCAATCGTGTAAGAATAGGCCTCATTGACTGCGTCTGGGCATTTCAGGCCTTTAGGCAGTGCAGAGATGTTGTCGATTCGGTCGGTCACGGTTCCGTCCAATTTCTTTTTGTGCATGACCGTAGCCAAGCATGGGACCCCCAGCACACTTTTCAGGTCGAAGCCTTCCAGTTCTTTGTCGGTGAACTGGCGACCCCTCCATGCGGCCAAATGCTTGCGGAGAGTAGACTTCTCATGCAGGCTGGCATTGTAGTGCAGGCTTCGGCCAAGAGGCTGCTCGCCATCTTCTTGGTTAAACACTGCAGTGATTTCAGGGAATTCCCAACTAATTAACACTTTTTTGTTATGTTTGGTTTCACCTTTCCATTCCTGGGTTTGGGTGCCAAGGTCGATGACCGCAGTGCATCGTGCTACGTGCGGACCCTCTGGGACCATGGTTCGTGTTTTGTCGTTTGATTCTGAACTTACTATTAGTGACATATTTATGCTTTCTGTTTGTTGTTAGTGTTTCTGTTTTTGTTCTGCGCCGTTATTGGCACGGAAAGTCTGTCCTCTTCGGATAACATAGTTCAAAGGAAGGTTGCCAAGTGTTTCATTGGTCTGAGTTATGCCAATGTATTGAGGGTCCATCTGTATGGAGCATTCTGGTTCGTCTTTTAACCAGTATTCACAGTCTTGGTATCGACGTGCGTTGATGTATTGGTCTATTGTTTTCATGGTTTTTATTTCTCGATTTCTTCTATTAAAATGTGCCCGTTTCGAATGTCGTCAAGGAGCTCTTCCTTTTCACAGGCAATGCAATGCTGGCATGGCATTACTTCAATATAGTCTGGCCAACTCACCGCAGTAACTTGGAGTTCGTTTCCGCAATCTTTGCAATCAATTCTCATTTCAGTCTGTAAAATTTATGTTTGCCAACTATAGCAACAGGCTTTCTGCCCTTTGCCCAGTAGGGGGCCTTGATGTAGCTGGCATAGTAGTGGTCAGCATATCCAGTCTTTGCCCTGTTCATTCGGTCAATGTTAGCCTCCAAATAAAGCGCATACTTGGCTTGTGGAGTCTTGTAGAGGTGTTCCAAGTCGGACTCACTTTTACCGTTCCAACATGAGAACTGCCACTTCTGCAAGCAGACCTGTTCAGGTGTCAGGTTTCGGTTGATGGCTCTCTGGCTAATCACGCAGGAAACTGCTGCCATTCCATCACGGCCTTCCCCTCTCGATTCTGCGAGAATTGTCAATGCTACCACACCCGCGCTGAGTTGTGAAGGCAGGATGAGGAGCAACATCAATAATGCAGGTTTCATAATTGGATTGCCTCCTCCAATGCTTTAAGGTCACATGTCTGTATGATTTTGAGCAAATCCTTTGCGGTCAATATAGCCACCCATTCACGGTTGTTGCTCTTCCAAGTGATGACAGGAATCTGGTAATCCTTGCAGTCACCTGCTGCCTGTGAAAGCCAATCACGTATCTGGCACCGCTCGGTGTTCTTTACTTCCCAGTGTATTGGCAGGTCATGACAGGTCACGTCTGGGGCATCATGGCCTTGTTGGCTCTGGTGGAAGCCTGTTCTCTTGGCAGTGTATCCGTGTTCTTGCAGAACTTGGACCCATGCTCGCTCCCCTGACGCTCCTTTTCGTTTTGAATTAATCATGGTCGGCTCATCTTGTAGAGTTTACCCAGTCGGATTTGGTCCCGCTGGGAGAGGTTATTTGGGTAGCTCATCCACCCACGTTTAATGCATTTCTCCACCGTCATCAGGAATGCTTCCGTGACAGTTGTTCTTGGAGGGAACATTCTGCGAATGTCTTCCCATGGCGTTGTTTGTTTGCTTTTTGTCGCTGACATGCAACACCTATCCCATGCATTGGTTCAGCTTGCAAGATGTTTTTTCAACTTTTTTTCTGGGACCATCGGCAGACATCGCAAATGCCTTGTATTTATTGGCGATAGTTGGTATATTCCTTCGCATGCTAATGTATCACACGTTTCCTGACCTCGGCATCCAGGGAGTATACGACCACGAACCGTTGGTTAGCTATTATGCCATTCCTACCTTGAAAGGTCTGTCAGTGCTTGATGCAGGGTGTGCATCTGGCTATTGGTCTAAATTATTTTACGAGCAAGGCGCAGATGTTACATCGTTAGACATTAACCTTGAAGCATATAAAGAAGTTCAGAAAAAGTGTAAGATGCGAACCAAGCAGGTTCATGCTTCGGTCTATGATTACAATAACCCGAATGCGTTTGACGTGGTTTTCTGTTCCAGCCTGCTCATGCACTGTGTCTATCCTGTCAAACTGTTAGGCCACTTACGAGACCAGCTTAAGCCCGGAGGGCTGCTTATACTGGCAACTGCCTACAACGGTGACCCTGGGAGGTCTGTTCACATCGAGGACCACCGTGGACGGAATGCCACTGAGGTCGAAACAAGAATCGAATCTTCCAACGAGAGTCTGTGGTGGTGCGGCAAGCAGGCTCTTAAAAGCATGGCTGGCTCAGTAGGGTTTCAGAACCCTGACATTGTTGGCGAATTTGTCTTAACAACAACTGACCATGGACGGTCCATTGGTCATCACTACTCAACTCCACATATAGTGTTACATGCAAACAAATAAAGAGGGACTCTACTGCTCAGGAGGCAAGAACTGGATTAGCATTGGAAGCGAAGGTGACGTTTACCCGTGCAACAGTCTTGTCTATAACAAGGACCATTTACTCGGCAACATGCTGGACGGCCCAGTCAAGCTGTCAAAGGATTTCATGCGCTGCCCGTGGCAGGGTTGCCAACAGATATGCGATAGGCACTGGTCATCAAAAGCAGTATTCAAGGATGGACTGGTCACGGACCAGGAAAACGTCATTAACCCAAGCGTCTTTGAAGGCAAGAAAAACCCAGCAGCAATGATTTGGGCTGCTTCCTGGGTCTGTAACTACAACTGCCAGTATTGCGGGCTCCCCAAGGACACAAGGAAAACAACTGCTGACCAATGGGTAGAAGCCTTTAAGCAGTTTCTGGACTTGAATGAGTTTGACGGAGGCTTGTTCAACACCAATGGTGGCGAACCGTTGTTCTATGACGGGATTGAGAAGGTGTTTGCATTTATGGCTGACAGGGGTTTTGCCATAAGCCTGACGACAAACCTGTCAAGTGATATTTGGAACAAGGTGGTGCATGCTGCACCGCCAGAGAAGTGGGGGATTATTAATTGCTCCCTGCATGTCACTGAACCCAAGTTCAACTGGGAGATATTTGCGGGCCGCATCCTTGCTCTGAAGGCAATGGGGTATCCTGTGTCGGTCAACTATGTGGGGCACCCGTCCCAGGTCATGCTGGCTCCAGAGTATGCGGAGTATTTTACAAAGCGTGGCATTGGGTTCTGCTTAATCCCAATGATTGGCCAATATGGGAAGTTCAATTTCCCGACCATTGAGTCATACCCGCCAGCCATGCGTGATGTGCTGAAAGCACACTGCCCTGACAGTCTTAAGGACACAAACAGGTTCGATGACGGGAAACGGGTTGAAGCCAAGTAATGAGCATACCAAAAACAGCATACTTCGTTTACGGGGAGCACAAAACCAACCCGATGCCTGACACTGGGTTTGCCAACATGGCAGACTTTGTTCGCCTGAACAATGGCTGGCAAAGCAGGTTCATCACGCTGGATGACTTCAATCCAGAGCATGCGGACATCTTTGAGTGGAACAAGCTTGCATGGTCGCAGGTCGCCAGGTATGAGCTGGTGTATCAGCACGGTGGGCTTTACTCGGATGTTGATATTGAGTTTTACGGACCGCTTCCTGCCATGGACGAATGTGACATGGTCATCGCTTGTGAGACGCATGGCGGGGTCAGCGATGCGTTTTTTGCAGCTACCCCAGGTCACTCAATACTCGGTGAGTGCCTTGAAAAGTCCGTCCATTGGTGCCGCAGAAAGATGGGCATGGGTGTCAAGTCCTTCACAACAGAAGACCTGTTCAACGGATGCGGGGTGACGTTCTTCACTAAAACAGTCAAGGCTCGCACGGGATTCAATATGTGCTATGAGCAGCAGTTGCACATGGCTCAGCAGGATTTCGGTGGCAAGTTCCATCCTGAAAAGGGTGTCGGCATTCTGCCATTTGAGGCATTGTGCAGGCACAATCGGGCCAACTGGGTTGGCTGGCACCAGTGTGTCGGGACATGGAGACCAAGAACTGAAGCAGGTGAAAAAGACATGAGGATGGAAGCATGCCTACCAGCGAATTTGAACACGTAGCCCAGAACTGGGACCACCTAGCCAAGACGGAGCCATACTACGCCGTCTTGACCGACGAGGCAAACAGGCAAGGCCCGAGCGAATACTTCTGGCAGTCGGGCGATGTGGTTGCAAGTTTGATTCAACGGGAAGTTGCCTTGGCTGGTTTGTCGTTGTCCGAGCTGCATGCCTGTGAACTAGGGTCAGGTGTTGGTCGTGTTGCACAAGCCATGTATCGGCTATGCAAATCTGTGACCGGCTTTGACGTTAGCCAAACCATGGTGGAGGTTGCTTCAAAGAACTTCCCGTATATACAGTTCAGGCATTTTGATGGCAGACTGGAGCCATTGTCATGTGACCTGGTTTATAGTGTAATCGTTTTGCAACACAACCCACCGGAAGTCATTGGTAAGATGTTGAGAACCATGTTCTCGGCTGCACGGCATGCTGTATGGTTTCAGTTGCCACTGCCAACCGGAGAGCAGGACACCATGCCTGCTATCCCTGCCATCCCGATGTATGGTATGCCAGAGCATGCAGTTCTGGAGATAGGCAGGCAGTCAGGCTTCGACTTTGTCGCCATCATCAATGACCATTTTGCCGTGCCAGGGATGGACAGTCGGAGGTATGTTTTTACCAGAAAAAAGATTTAATTTGTTATTGACCTTGGTGGGATTTGTGGCAAGGTGGGTTCGTTCTGGCCGCCAGCCTTCGCTGTCACGGATTAGACAGAACTATCGACACGAATAATGGATTGTCTGAAATTCGGCCTCGGTAGTTTGTAACGACAAACGAATACGACGACACCTCCCCTTGATTGGATACCAAGGGGAGGTTTTTTATTTTGCTTTACTCTGCAAATACCTCTCGGCCTTCTCCACTGACTGAAACACTGGGCCAACCCTTTTGCCGTTTTTGTCATACATTCTCACACCTGCCCGAGAACTTGTCTGGACTGCTCTGTGTCCCTGCTCGGTAGTGTAAATAGCACCACCACGTTTGTTCAGGGTTCTGGCTGGGGAGAAGCGTGGCCCAGGCATGTCCTTGGTTATAACATGCCCTTTCGGTCTGTCCCTAACAGAGTCCACTGAATAAGGCTCCTTGTATTTGACAGGGTCAAGCATGGGGTATCCATATTTACCCTGCTCTCCGAATGCAAATTCTGAGTCGTCTTTGACTAGGTGTTTTTCAAAGTCTGCATCAAACTCCTGCTTTGTTGCGTAGAACTTAGGTTGACCAACTGTCACTTCACCTATGACATCACCAGAGCCTTGCCCTGTTGTTCTGACCAACTTGACCCGCTTTCCAACGAGACTGTTGAGGGTCGGCCTCACTCTGGTCTCAATACTCTTGAGACCTTCAACAATCATGTCAGCAAAAGGAGAACCTTGTTCATTTCGGACATTGAAGGCAGGCATTGATTCACTAGCCCTACTTGGAGAGAAGCGGGTTTCGCCTGTCAACTTAAAGTGTTCATCGGTGATAGCTTTTCTGCCCTTGTTTCCGCTCGGTCCTGAGTCAGCAGACACAACCTGAATTGGTGGAAGCTTAGACGAATTGTTTTTGAAGGCCTGACGAATGTTTTCTTTAAATAAGCGAACCTCGTCTGGCTTGTTGGATACAATGGTGACCTTCTTCACGTTTGACAGGTCTGGGTTCAATACATATGCCTCTGTCCTATTCCGCTGAATGGCCACTGTCATTGGGACGCCTTCAGGACTGGCATAGCTGGCTGCTTTGCCTTGGCTTTGCTTGCCCACAAGCTCGCTGGATACCACTTTCGCCAACTCTTTCTTGGCAGCAGATAAACCCCCTTTCTTGTAGGCTTTCTTGACTTCATTCAGCCCAGAGGAAGGAGTAGAGACCATGAGTTGGTGTGTTCTGGCAGTTGGTATCCCTTTGTTCCCTACCAGTAGGTGCGTGTCCAGCACCTTCTTCCCTGATGGAAGCGTGGTGTAGGTTTCGTTGTTTGGGTCTCCGAATGTTCGTGCATTCTTGTCACCAACATTTGCTGATGCATGGATGTCTGTTAATCCATTGGCGACACCATAGTGATGGTGTGATGTGGCAACAATTGGGGTTTTCTGGTCCCACTCAAAGAACACATTGTAGTTTCCTTGGCTTCCGAACTTTTGCCCCTCCACAACACTGGAATACACGCGAGGAGGTGATGCCGCATCGTCTCGCAGTGAAGAGCCAAACGCCTTTGTGTCAGCAAGACGTTCCCCTGTCACGAATGATTGGCCTTGCTCGGGCGTGACTTGCCTGACCCCGGATTCTGCGCCCCCTACTTGCTGCGCCTTCATCATGGCTAAGTCAATATCGTTCTCAAACGATTCAAAGGCTGACGTTAACCAGTTAGGGTTGACACTTGCCCTTGTTTTGACTGATGGTCTTCCGCTCCCAGCGAGCCTGCTCAAGTCAGACTTGCCCATGCCGCTGATAACCTGCGCTGCACCCTTGACCTTGTTGTGAACATTCTTGAAAGTGTCTGACGCCATTGTTCTGGCCTCGGAAACGGGTATGCCAAGGTTGATTAACCGAGATGACAGTGACTCGATAGCGTCCGCTTTAAGCACCTTGATTCGCTCGGGCGTTTTGGCTTCGTAGTGCTGTTGCAGCTCTTTAATTCTGTCAGCCTGCTCTTTGGTCAACCGTCCTTGAACGGGTTGGTTTTCTGGGTGCTTCTCAACAGGGAGGACTGGTTCAGGGCTAAAGTTAACCTGACCCATCTCGTAGGCTCTCTCGCTGAACTGTGCCTTCACGTCTTCCAGCTTCCTTGCCTTGACAAACCGGTCCAACCTGAAGCTGCGCCACGGATGGTCTGCTTCCTTGAGGTTGTAAGTGTCGGGCAGTTCTGGGTTGCCTTTGACATTCCGGACACCCAGCATCTTGTTTAGGTGATTGCGCTTCTCAGCACTGCCCAGGACTTGAGCAGTGGGAACGTCCCCACCTAATGCATTGACGTAGGTCAAAGCGTCGTTATACATGCCATCAGGGCCGTCAAACAGGTTGTGAAGCCTGCTATCACCGGACCACAGTCTCTGTATCTTGGAGCGAAGCAGGGACAGGTCAAGAATGTTGGCAGTGATGGTTCCAACCGGGGACACAGTCAATCCATAAATCAGTGCATCCCTGTTTGAGATGGGAAGGTTTTTTGCCCGTGTCTTGCCTCGCTTGGTCTTGTATGTTGCAGCACCATAAGTGACGTTGACAGCATCGGACCCAGACTGCCTGATGTCGGCAATAAACTGGATGACCTCCTTGACCTTGTCGGACAGGAACGGTGCGTCCAGCAATGCTCTCAGTTGGTCAGGACTGAAGTTTCTGCCTTTGTAGGACCCGTCAGACTGCCTGAGCATGCCCCCAGCGTCGTTCACACCGGCCAGGGTGTCTTTCAGTTGTTTACCGAGTTCCTTCGTTTCCTTACCAATCCGGTAGTTGGATTTTATTATCCGCTTGCCCTTATTGTCCAACTCTGCCACGCCAAGTGCTTGCAGTTCGTTGAAGACATTGTCGTCACCAAGGTCGTTCTCACCATAGGCTCGGATGTAATCGTCTGCTGACAACTCGACCTGCTTGTACGCCTTCCTGCGAGCCTTGACCAAGTCATTCATGGCTCGGTCCAATGCTCGATTGCGCTTCAGGTGTGACTTGAAGATGGGAGACTTAAACGTGTCATAGATTCGGTCCAGCTTGCCAGCCACGAACCGGTTTACAAACCCACTCAACGCATCCTTGAGGGGTGACCCTTTCAGCAGATAGGAACTGTCTTTGCCCTGGATGAAGCGGGCAAAGTGTTCGGCTCCCAGTTCCTCCATGATGGCAGAGAACTTGTCATCGGTTGTAACCAACCCTTCACGGCCCTTCAGTGCAATTCCGCTTGCTTCGTATTCCTTGACAAACTGATTGATTTCTGCTGGGGAATACATCTTGCCAAGTTCGGACGTGATGTTTGACACAAGTCCATCGAAGCCATCCAGCCGAGCAATTCCATGGAACATCTCATGGAAGAGGGTTGTGGTGTCTCCTTTGTTGCCGTTGATGTAAAGCACCGGCCTCTCACCCTCTACCACCTGCACCCCTGCTCCAGTTGCTTCGTCTTTGTCTTTCTGGAACCTGGCACGGAAGTCGTCATCAGAAATAATCCGGATGTCAGCTTCATCTCCCAGTGCAGTCTGGAACATCTGCCAACCGTCCATGACTTGGACACGGGCCTGCTCGGACTTGACGTTCTGGTCCATGAAGTCTTTGACTTCTCTGGGCTGCTGTGTATACCACGTCTGGTAGTCGTTGGCTTCTGCTCGGCGTTTGCTGACCCCTGACAGGCCTTCTGCGGCCCTTGAGAACCCTCCAGCACCTGCACCAAGCACACCACCTGCACCAAGGCCTTGTGCGGCTCCCTCCATGCCTCCAGCCAAGGCTCCAAGCCCAGCACCGTAGGCAGCACCTTGAACTGCTCCTCCTGCTGTTCTGCCTGCATAATCAGCGACAGGGTCCAAGAACTTCAGCCTTCCGGCCATCTTGCCTGCCCTTGTCTGGGGTGAGCTCATGGCTAGGTGGTGCAATGGGCCAATGCGAGTCGGCATGTTGCCCATCGCGTTTGCGAACCCCTTGAACAACCCAGAAGCCACCTCCAATGTAGGCACGGCCATTGCCACACCAGCACCAACACCAGCAGCAGGAGCAAGCCCAACAGAACCTGCCAAGGCTCCAACACCACCAGGTAGAGCATACTTGCCCAAACCTCCGGTAGTCTCATCAGTCAGCTTGGCAAGTTGCCCGGCCTTCTCTGCGACTTTGGATTCCAAGCTTGACAAGCCTCTGGCTGCTGCACCGGTTGCCCTGGAAGCCAACTCAGCAGGTTTTGCTGCAACACTACCCAGTGCTTTGTTAATGAATGAGCCAACCTTGGTGGAGCCACCCGACACCAGGACAGTTGGGTCCAAAAAGTAGGATGCCGCTTCGGCCATCTCTGTGTTAATCGAAGCAGGGTCCGCTGAAATGCCAAACCGTGACAGAATAGTGGAGTCACCCTTTCTGGCCGCTTCCCTGATGGAGTCCATCTCCTTGATGGCAAGGAATCGGTTATACTGGTCCTTCTTTGCGTCTCCGGTGTCCTGAATGTAGGGCTCAATGTATGTGTTCAGGTTGTCACCGATACGCATGGCCAGGTTGCCTAAATCGTAAGTCCCTCGGGCAGCACCTTCTGCCAGGGATGCTCCCATTTCCCCAAGCTGACCTTGTGCGGCCAAGTTCAGGGTAGACCGGACACCGTTCATCAGCTCGCTGGCGACAACCCCTGCCCCTTGTGCTACCAGTCCGGCCAAGTCACCAACGGACAATTCCGGCTTCAGTTCCTGATAACGCTGGAAGTCTTCAAACGAAACAGCAGACGCTGGTGTGGCAGGGTCTGCTATTCGTGACACGAACTGGTCATCTGTTTCAGGATAAGCCTTGTTCAGTGTCTCCTGGATGACGTTGTCCGGTGTGTCGTCTGGAAACTGTTCAACTACGTCATATCCGTCTATGTAGTATTCTTTCATTGAGTGACAATGTTGCCGAATTTGTCGCGGGTGGTGACGCGAGGAGCTGCCTTGGCTTGGCCTGGGGCTTCCATGCCCATCGGGACAAGGATGGACTCTACTGCCTGCTGTCTCAGTTGCTTTTTAAGTTGAACGGTGCCTGGTTTGTCTCCTGGTTGCGGGAAATACTTGGTGAAATCCCTCTCAAACTCATCCTTGCCAATAACGGCACCAGACTCACGCCTCAGAACAGCAGTAATCCAGTCACTTGCTGCTGTCTCATACTGTTTGCGTAAGTCGCTCTTCATGACGTTGGGCATTGCTGACGCAATACCTCCAAACGTCCCAGATGGGTCAAACTCTTTCACAAGGTCTTCCATCATTGATTCAGCATTCTGCATTCGCATAGCAAACCCGAGAGATTTCTGCTCACTTTCTGTCAGCTTTGGCTTTGCTTGCAGCTTGGCCTGCTCTAAAGCAAGTTTGGATTGCTCCAGTGTGTCTTTGGTCAGCATTTCATGCAACTGCACCGCTGCTCCAGGTGTCTTCTTGAAGGCATTCGACCAGAAGTCTCCCAACCGCTTTGCTACTTCTTCCTGCGTCTCTGGACGGGAAGCAGTCGCTCCCTCCGCTGCCTTGGCCTGAAGAGCGGATAACTGGTCGCGCAGGCTGGTGACCTCTTCGGGTTCTGGAGGCATCTGCTCTGGGCCAGCAACCGGACCAGCCGGTTGTCTGCTTTTCACTCCACCAGCCTTAATGGTTTCCATGGTGCTTAATAATGGAGCGGATGTAGCCTTTTGCCCTGATGGCAAAATGGAGCGCAAACGGGGGGCATTCGTACCAGCCATTGCTTGAGGCATCTCTAAGCCTTGTGTCTTGTCGATGGTCGTTGGTTGGTATCGGTCCATGCGAGGTATGAATGCGTTGCTCTGAATCGCTTGCCCTAGCTCAGATTCTGCACGCTCGATTTGAGGGCCAAAGTCAACCTGTTCACTCACGCTCTGCGGCTGCTTGGCCTGCTGGTAGCTGCTCAACACTTCACCAAACTGGGCTTCTTTCTGCTTGGCTAGTAGGGACGGGGCATTCTCGCTGAATGACAGCAGCTCATCAAAGCCCATCGAGTTGGCCCTGTCCTTGTCAAGCAATCCAAGGTTGACCATGGCTTCCCGCATGCCTTTGCTGGCACCTGCTCGACGTTTGTATTCGGCAATGCCTTGGCCGATGGATTTGCCAACGCTGGCACCCATGTTGGCGAGGGTTGCCCCAATGAACTCCCCAGCACGTGGGTCCATTTGGACTATCCCCTGACCTGTGTATGACTGTTGTGAAAATGGCATAGTATTATTTAAACAAGGTTCGGATACGTGAATCCATCCACTTCCTGATGAAAGGTTTCAACCAGGAGTTCTGGGTCAACCATTCGGCAAACCTCTCCCCATGCTTGACGTATAGGTCATGGAACCATCGAGGTGAATCTTCAGTCAGCCAATGCCTAAACAGCAACCACATTGGGTTGTCGGCCCCATACACCTCGCGAGCTACCCAGCATTTGCCCTGAAACATCCCGCCAGCAGCAGACCCAACTCCTTGAGCTATACCGGCCATAGCACCAGACATGGCGTTGGCAGATGCGATGCTGGCGTTCAGCTTCGCATTGTAGTTGTTTGCATACAACGACCCCGCATAGGCAGACTCAGGATTGAACACACTACCAGGATTGAATCCCTGGCCCTGCCCTGCTATGCCAGCCGCTTGACCAACCTGGACACCAGGTCTGCCAAGGATAGCCAAGAATGGGTCTGTGGCGGTAGCTGCATTCATTCCGACCACGTTCTGGGCGAACTGCTGCCTGCGTCTCTGAAGCTGCTCTGCTTGCAGTCCTTTTATCAAAGCCTCCTGGCCAACGTCAGCCATGCCAAAACCCATACCTCTTGCTGCCTGACTTCCCCTGATTTGTTGCTCAATCTCACGGGCCAATGCTGGAGGCAGGCCTGCTCCTGCGTCCAGTTCAGACATGGCTTGCTTGTTCAACCTGTCCAGCAGTGCAGCCTGCTCTGGGTTGGCACTACGGAAGGCTTCGGTAGCTCGCTGACCGAGCTGCTCGACATCAGCAATGTCAGCTTCCCGTGACACCCTGTTTCCTGCTGCGTCTGCTCTGGACAGACCTGGCATGATGTCCTTTTCGTAAAGCTCAAGCAATCCTGGTTGGCCGTCCTTGCCTGTCATAACATCCCTCAAGATGTCCAGGTCAAGTTGCGCGTACGCAGCCCTACCATAATCAGGGTTTGCTTCAGCAGCATACAAGTCTGGTGCCAGGTCAATTTGTGCCTGCAATGATTCCCGTGTCTCCTTGGCGTAATCCCTGTCGGGTGGTGCCTTTGCGCTATACATTCCCATGATAATTGTCTTTCTGGTATTCCCGGTGGAGTGTTGTAAATTCCCGCAGAGCCTTCCACCCACCGCAAAGGTAGACCACTGCAAACATCACTTCGTGATAATAACTTTTCAGCACATCCGAATGCACCCGCTTAACCTGGTCCTCTGACTTCTCCCACTTATTTGCATCCAACCAGGCATTGCATGACATGATAAGCAGAGGCATAAGGAACCCTTGGTGTGCTGTATAAAATGGGTTCTTGGACAATGCCAGCATCCATGCCAGTTCTGCTTCAATCAACTGCTCATCAGTCAGTGATTTGTCACCATCAATGATGTCATCAAGCTGGTGTGACCTCTCAGCAAACAGCTCCACAAATTGCCAAGCTGACTCATTGTTGTGAGTCAGGCGCATGAAGTCGTCCCTTATGGAGCGGTCAAATGTCATGCTATTTTCCAAAGAGTGAATGTGGTGTATACCTCTGGTTGACCTAAGTTTGCCGCCTTGCCAAACCCGCCAGTCACGGCTGCTCCAGCGATTTGTCGTATCTCAAGTGTGTTGGCACCGCCAGATGCCAGAGTGAACCTTCCCTTCAATGGGAGCCAACCGCTTTCTGCATTGCTTGCTTGCGTAACAGCAGCACCACCGTAGACTAGAATACTACTTCCAGTAGTGTCATACAGCCAAGCAGTGGTGTTCGCTGCTGCTGAGTCATAACTGACCAGGCCGTCGATAACATACGTCCCGTCTTCAAGTGCAAATGATGTCCCGCCAAGCGTGACAATGCCGTCAGGGTCTGTCTTGTTGGTCACTTTGCGTGCGGAGGCAGATGTTGTGGATGCTTCCGCAGCAGTGTTGGTGGATTCTTGGTGCCAAACTGTTGCCACACTAATGGCACCAGGCTTGGCTTCCCATTGTATGTTTCCTGATGAGTCCGTGCTGATGTATTTGTCTGCACCAGACGTGACAATCTGGGAAATGTTGACAGTGCTTACCCCGGCTTGCGCTGCCCATTCTGGGTCTGCCCCAGTTCCGTTTGTTTTCAGGAAGTTGCCAGCAGTGCCAGGGTTCAAAGTCACCAGGTCACCGTTTGAGTCATAATACAAGACTTGACCGTGTGTGCCGCTTGCCAGCTTGGTCAGGTCTATGTTGTGGTCGGCTATCTTGCTGTTGATGTCAATCGTGCTGGCAAGCTTGGCAGTGGTGATGGACCCGTCTGCTATCTCTCCGGACTCGGCTTGCCCGTCTAGTGTGATAACCGGACTGCCAAGCAGGTTTAGCTTGCTGTATGTGACCTTCTCCGAATCCGAGAAGGAATAACCTGGGGTTACTGAAAAAGAAAGTGCCATAGCTTTAACTGATTGTCAGGTTACCGCTCACTTGAACATACCATTTTTGGCTCAAGTCAGTGTAGAAAATAGCCATCTGCTTTGTGGGTATAACGACCGAGGTTGAGATGCTCGTATCCCCCCAAAAGCTGCTCGTTATGGTGGCATTGCCTGAACTGTTGTTGATAACCACCTTCGACGAGATGACATTGACTGTCGGCTCCGGTAAAGCATATGAATCTGACACTGAAATCACACTGACGGCGACATCAGCAGTTAGGGTGTTTGCTTCCGTGTCATTAATAGTTTGCCTGACCGCGGAAGGAGTGCCAATGCCTACCGTGGGGTTGCCTGATATGCCTGTCGCGTTTGAAACCGTGAGGCCATTATCACCTGATATGGACCTCGCATAAGCATTACCCAAACTGTCAACCGACACCAAGCCAGACCCTGCCAGTTCATCAATGGCCCGGATGTTGTAGCCTTCGGCATAGTTCAGGTGTTCCATGGCAGTGATAAGCTCTGCCCGTGTCACCGTTGTGGTGGAAATGGGACCGTTCGTCCCGTCATAAGAAAAGTTTTTTGCGCTGTCTGGCATTACCAAAGTCCTCCGTGCTGTCCGTCTCTTCGTTGTCCTGGCACATTGCCAGACGTGATTGTGTGAAGTCTCACCCTGCCATCTGTGACCTCAACCTTGAGCTGGTAGTAGGCTCCACGCCTGTCTACACGAAGCTTGTGGGTCCA
>Ga0208644_1000841_pt1 | contig 27237 bp, 31 predicted proteins | sample VirMetDEL_Nov_18_FD_184517 | JGI IMG/M metagenome (GOLD analysis project Ga0208644, IMG submission 184517) | Aqueous microbial communities from the Delaware River and Bay under freshwater to marine salinity gradient to study organic matter... | ecosystem: Environmental > Aquatic > Marine >...
ACGTCTTATGATGTAGGGCCTGATGAGGTTGCTACGTTTAACAGCTTCAATGAATGGATTGCTTACTACAACAATTGGGTTCTGTCGCAATGGAACGCTAAGCAAGTGGAGGACGATCTTAGTGACGAGGATGCGGCTACGGTAGATAACTTCGTAGATGTTACTCTTGACGATGAGATTCCTTTCTGATGGGCCCAACTAACCCCTCTGAAATTTCTCTCCTCGGGTGGCTTGCAAAAGCTACTCAGGGGGCAGCAGCAATGTCAACCGAGAACAAGGAGTACATTAAGGACGAAGTTGTTAAGGCGCTTGATCGCCAGTTCTCTGGTAAACCTCGTGATGCTTTCCGCCTCCGTATGTCCAACATTGGAAAAACTTTCTGCCAATTGTGGTACGAGAAGAATAAGCCCGAAGCAGCCGCTGCCCGTTCAAACCATTTCATTATGCGTATGTTGTTGGGCGACATCTATGAAGCGGTGTTTAAGGGCGTGCTAAAAGAGATCGGCATTAAGTTCTCTGACAATGAAAAGGTTGAACTTGTACTTGACGACGGCACCGTAATCAACGGGGAGTTAGACCTTGCCATTGGTGATACGGTTGACGACGTTAAGACTGCATCAAACTGGTCGTACACAAATAAGTTTGGTAGCGTCGATGATTTGATTAAGGAGGACCCTTTTGGTTACATTGGGCAGCTAGTAGGATACGCCAAAGCGAAAGGAGTAAAGGTAGGCGGCTGGTGGGTGTCTAACACTGCTACGGGTGAAGTTAAGTACGTGCCCGCTGAAGGCATTGACGTTGACGCTGTTATGAAGCAGCTTAACGACACCAATGCTAAACTTAAGGCTAACGTCTTTGAGCGTTGCTTTGAGCCTGTGGAAGAGGTGTTTCGTAAAGTTCCTACTGGCAACTTGATGTTGGGAACTACGTGTGGCTTCTGCGATTTCAAGGAGGATTGTTGGAAGGGTAAATTGCAGACGCTGCCTTCTATTCCGTCTAGAGCCAAAGCACCTAAGATGGTTGATTACGTGCACATTGAGAAGGAGGCGTAACGTGGCACCTTACATGGAAGACATGCTAGACGTTGAGGATATGGAGTACTCTACACTTGTAGCTACAATGGACGATCTTGAAAGGCGTCTGCATAATACACTGCGAGAGTGTGCGAGACGGGATAACACTACCATCTCGCTAACTCTTATTGGGCACCCTGACGACACAGTTGAGCTGTCAAGGTTGCGTCAGATTACGAGGCACAAGATGTCTACGAACCACGAGTAAGAGTATGCCAAGACGTAACGCTAATGCGCGTACTCCCCGAGCTAAAAGAAAGCCGCCTAAAAAGCTCACTACTCGTCAGGTAGCCTTACGTAAAGGGTATTCGTCAGGCTTTGAGTTTACAGAAGCCACAAGGCTTAAAGCATTAGGCGTTACGGATTCTCGCTACGAAGCAGTCACAATTACGTGGCTAGATATGCAAGTAAGAACGTATCGGCCCGACTTTGTTTTGCCTAACAACATTATAGTTGAGACTAAAGGACGCTTTACTGCCATTGATAGACGTAAGCACAAGCGTATTAAAGAGCAACATCCAGAACTTGACATTCGTTTCGTGTTTTCTAACAGTAATTCAAAACTTTACAAAGGAGCTAAATCGTCGTATGGTGACTGGTGTGACAAGAATGGGTTCCCTTTTGCAAATGAGACCATACCGGAGGAATGGTTAGCCGAGCCAGATAAACCTACCGTGCCTAAACTCATCCCACTAAGTGAAAAAGAGGAAAAACTCGTTAATGAAAACGACTGATAAAAAAGGCTCCGTTACCGATGAACTTAAAGCGGAGGATGGCAGCATCTTCTTGCGTATCAAGCCAACTATGGAGAATGGCGTATGGGACACAGGAATTGATATTTCCTTGATTATTCCAGATGGAGGGCCTCTTAGTGAAAGCGACCAGAACGTACTGCTTAACATAGCTTTTTGCATCTGCGCCTCCGTTCCTTTGTACGAGCAGAATGACGGAGTGCTTGATATGGCTAAGGCTATTCTAGCTGACGCACGCGCTAACAATAAAGGAGAGTATTTGTTTGAGGACGTTGTAGGAGGGGGTGTTGAGAATGCACAACAGGCGGAAGGGTTTCCTAATAGAGTTGTGAAGCGTGAAGGGAATGTTGTGCAGGTATTGTTTAACCGGACGGAGGGCAAGTAGGTGAGTAAATACAAAACTCCGGAGATCGTGGAAGACCCCTTTGCCGAGGGCGGCGTTATTCCTACTTACATGTACGGCGGGGAGTTTGGCGGGGCAATGGTGGAGAACATGTTCCCTTCTTGGGAAGGAAACTTTTGTAGTACTCTTGGGGGTCTTCCTGATAAGCCACACGACCGCCCCAAGACTGCATCGGATGGAGGCAGCACTGACTATTACTTCCTGCCAGAACATGCTAAAGAATTGCGCCATCTTATCTCCCATAAAGGCATGTCTAAGGCTCGCGGTGACGTGTTTAAGGCGTGTTATAGATTGGGTGAGAAGGAAGGAGTTGATACTCTGTACGACTTGAACAAGATGAAGTTTTTCGTGGAAGACTTGATTGAAATGTATCACAGAGGAGAGAGGTTGTGACGATAGCGTTTCATGAATTGTGGGAAACGTATAATACGTACCTTATGGCTGGCTTCAATGGCGACTACGGCGCATATGACAATTACATAACTGCTCTGCCCGCCTACCAGTTGCTAGACGAACTTGCCCGTTATGAGAAGAATGTGCACCCCTACGTACAAGGAGAGGAGTCATGAAATACGATTACAAGGTAGAGGGAGGCTACATTAAAGTCAAACCTGAAGACTACTACGAACTACTGCGAGACGTTAAATTCCTTGATTGCCTATGCGGCATGGGCGTTGATAATTGGGAAGGCTACGAGGCCGCTGTAGAAGAGTACGAGAGCACAATGCCGGGGGGGTACTAATGTACGTAACAAAACCTAAAAGCTTTCAAGAGTTCGATGTGTATGATTACATAACGCCTAAACTATCCGTTACAGTGTTGGAAGAGGAACGGGAAACACATAAATTCTCTGGACTGTATAACGCCGAAGGCGTGCCCTTGTATAAGGTACAACAAAAGAACGTAATGGGGTTTAAACTTACTTAATTCCCTTGCCTTACTTCACTCAATAGCGTATAACCTTCGGCCTTGCCCCCATTAAGAAAGGTTACACATGTCGTCGGTATTGCCCACGGACTACCAGAACTTTATTGCTTTGTCACGCTACGCTCGCTGGCTTGAAAATGAGAATAGGCGTGAAAGTTGGGACGAGTCCGTTGGGCGATACGTCTCCTTCATCGTTAAGACGCTTAAGGCCAAACACAATTACACTGTTAAGCCTACACTAGTTAAGCGCATCACGGATCACATCACCGAACTTAAAACTATGGGCTCGATGAGGGCTCTCATGACTGCCGGCCCTGCGTTGGAGCGTTGTAGCGTTGCAGGATATAACTGCGCGTACATGCCAGTCGACAGCCTTCGTGCCTTCGACGAGACTATGTACATTTTGATGTGTGGTACTGGCGTAGGCTTTTCAGTTGAACGCCAATTTGTGGAGAAACTACCAATTGTTAATGAATCTTTTGAGCCTACTAGCACTACTATTGTCGTAGACGACAGCAAGATGGGCTGGGCTAAAGCTTTACGAGAACTCGTGGCCAGCCTGTTCATTGGTGTTGTTCCCTCTGTAGACTACAGCCTGTTGCGTCCTGCTGGGGCGCGCCTTAAGACGTTTGGCGGTAGGGCGTCTGGTCCTGAGCCTTTGGAAGAGTTGTTTAACTTCGTAGTGTCTGTTATTAAGAAAGCTGCCGGCCGTCGCCTTACCGCTCTTGAGTGTCACGACTTGATGTGTAAGATTGGCGAGGTTGTGGTTGTGGGCGGAGTACGTCGCTCCGCACTCATTAGCTTGTCCAACCTTGACGACGATCAAATGCGTCATGCTAAGACGGGCGAATGGTGGACTACCACTGCCCATAGGGCCTTAGCTAACAACTCTACAGCATACGACAGTAAGCCGGATATGGGAGCCTTCATGCGTGAATGGCTCGCTTTGTATGAGAGCAAGAGCGGCGAGCGTGGCATTGTTAATCGCCAAGCTATGAAAGCACAAGTATCTAAGAATGGTCGACGCTCTCTTGAACAGCACGGTAAGCCTATTCAGTTTGGCGTTAACCCGTGCGGGGAAATCATTCTACGCCCCAATCAGTTTTGTAACCTTTCAGAGATTATCGTGCGTTCTGACGACACTGCTGAACAACTTGAAGATAAGGTTGAAGTAGCTACTATTTTAGGAACCTTTCAGTCGTGCCTTACTGACTTTAAGTATCTTCGCAAGGTGTGGAAAACCAATACTGAGGAAGAGCGCTTGTTGGGCGTCAGCCTTACTGGCATTATGGATCACCCTATTCTGAATGGTTCTAAAACTACAGGGCTTGAACTGCAAGGACTTCTTACACGCCTTAGAGAGGTAGCTGTTAAAACCAATGCCACATACGCTAAAGACATTGGCATTCCTGTGTCCGCTGCCATTACCTGCATTAAGCCGAGCGGAACCGTTAGCCAGCTAGTCGATTCAGCTAGTGGCATTCACTCTCGGCATAGCCCATACTACATTCGAACGGTTAGAGGGGACGCCAAAGACCCTATCACGAAGTTCATGCAATCGGTAGGCATTCCCAATGAGCCCGACTTCACTAAGCCAGACAGCACCGTAGTGTTCTCCTTTCCTATGAAATCTCCGGAGGGTGCTATTTGCCGTAATGATAAAACGGCCATTGAGCAACTTGCTATGTGGCTCACGTATAAGCGCTATTGGTGTGAGCATAACCCGTCCATTACCGTCTCAGTTAAGGAAGACGAGTGGGCTAAAGTAGGAGCGTTTGTCTATGAGCATTTTGACGAACTTTCAGGCGTATCGTTTCTGCCTTTTAGTGACCATACTTACGTACAAGCTCCATATCAAGATTGCACTAAAGAGGAGTATGAACAACTTCTTAAACAGATGCCCGCAAGCATTGACTGGGCTACTCTTTCCGAGTATGAAAAGGAGGATGGAACAACAGGCTCTCAAGAACTGGCATGCACAGGCGGAGTCTGTGAGGTCGTCGACATCGGTAGTCGCTAAGGTTAACGGAACAACTAAGAGGGTAGAGTGATGCTTAGGCGCGACTTAGTTGAGTGGCTGACGCCAGAACAGCGCGTAGCCGCCTCACAAATAGCTACCTACAATCTGCATAGCATCTTTAAGAAGAACGATTGGGCGTGGTTTAACCGTCTGCTTTGCTTGTACTACTGCACTGCGGATGTTGAGGTGCCAGCTAAATGGCTTCCTGTCATACTGCGTGACCTCAATCGAGTGGCTGCTACATTTGGGGCATCCGTCCCCTCCATCGAAGAGCAAGTGCAAGCACAACAAGGCCGTAGAATGTCTAAACAAGGGAAAACAACACAATGATTTCGACCGACGCAAATGTTGAATCGTCTCTATTCCAGTTTGAACGTGCATGTCTATCCCTTCTCCAAGAGAAGTATGCTAGATGGGAAGGAGACATTTCCGTTAGACTTATAGAAGAGGAGAGTAAGGAGCTAGTACATGCGTTGAAGAATGAAAACCATGACGCAATCCTTAAGGAAATATGCGACCTCGTGTACGTAGCTGTGGGCACTGCTGTTGCCAGAGGGTACAACTTTAGTGAGGCCTTTAAGCGAGTGCATAATTCTAATATGTCAAAGCTGGATAATTGCACGGTTAGAGAGGATGGTAAAATTCTCAAGGGGGCCAATTACACGCCTCCTGATTTGAAGGACTGTGTGTAATGCCTAAAGTGGAGATTAGCGTTAACGCTAAAGACGCAGTGCAGTTTGGGCTGCGCCCTTTCATTGAACGTCAATACGAAAACATAAAAAGGGCCTGTCCAACTGCTTGCAATTTCTCACATGTTGTGATAGCAGATAACTGGACTGGTGAACACGACATTGTAATCACGTATGATGAAAGCTGAGACATGATTGAGATTGACATCACCGAAGATATGGTGGCTAAAGCATTCCGTAAAGCAAAGGAGATGGGAGAACTACGGCAGTCTATTACTAGAGGAGACGGCAACCTTGCCGGTTTCATTGGTGAACAAGTAGTGTGGCAAATTCTTGGAGGTGAATGGGCTAACACGTATGACTATGACATAATCGCTAAAGACGGCAGCACAGTTGACGTAAAGACTAAGCGTACTGGCGTTACACCATTGCCGCACTACGATTGCTCAGTGTCAGGCTTGAACGCTAAGCAGAAATGTGATAAGTATGCCTTCGTGCGTATTCTCAATAACAATACTAAAGCGTGGTACTTAGGCACTATTGATAAAGACGTGTTCTACGAAAACGCCACCTTCATTAAAAAGGGAGAAGTGGACCCTTCAAACAACTTCAAAGCTAAGAGTGATATGTACAATTTAACAATTGCCAAACTCAAGGAACTTGCATAATGGCACGAAGCGCATTTTACTACGATAAGTACAGCCTTCCTCCGCTGCGTAATCAATTCAAGGCCGGGTACCTTGCGTATAAAAGCCCCTATCTTAAGAGGCTAAATGGTGCAACTATTATTGTGACTGCTAATCCATATCCAGAGGGCACTATGCAACATAAGGAATGGCAACGTGGGTACGACCACGCATACTTTAATTAGGACTCTAGAAATTTAACAACGCTTTTACCGAACACCCCTAAGGCCACGCCAACGGCCCCAGTTGTGCCAGCTAACCACACAAGTACGCGCTCAGCGCCTTTGCGTTCACATAGAGCTTTCTCTATAGTAGCCAGCCTACTTGTGTTTTTAGACTGGCCTTCTTTTAGGGCGGTAACGGCGCCAGTTAAATTAACTATGGCCTCCCCTATTTTACCTAATTCTCGTTCGTAACTATCCGTCATACCCTCCCCCGAGCCGAACTAACGCCGGCCTTCTGTTGTTAGATTGCCGTGATCGTGCCGGTGCCGGTTTTCACCGGAGTCCCATCATCGCCATCATTCGTAAACCCGCTCGACAGCATGTCTGTCCCGCGCATGGCGATGTCTGGCGTCGCGCCGAGGGTCGTGATAACAACCGACATGTCTTGGAGACCCCTGTTGTAGAGCGTTTGTTGTGTCGCGGTCAGCGACGCATCAAGATAGTTTTCCATGTCGAACACGAACCGCTCCATTTGACCGGAGATGCCTACGGTGCCATTCGACGTAGAGCCAATACGGAGGTCGGTCATACTGCCGTTGTCGATGTAGGAATAATCGCCTGCGATCATGTCGATTGGCGAATTGGCGACAAGATAGTGTGGCGTAGCAGAGTCAGCCGTCAGGAAATTGTCAGGGTCCAGCAGCCACGCTTCGTTGATCGTGGATCGGGCCAGAGACCGACGAGCGAGAGGCATGACGACGCCCGCTTCGTGCAGGTGCATGGAATATTGATCAGGCAAAGTGCCGCCAGTCCCATGCGTGACGCCCGTCTTCTTCCAGTAGTTGCCTATGTTCGCGCCGCTAACGCCCTCAAGCGGTTGGCCCACGGCGTTCTCGACCGTATCTGTGCATTGCGTCCAGCCAGTCAGCGCGGCTTGCCCGCTAAAGACAGGCGTCTCGCCATTGTAGGCGTAGAATTTCAACGCAGCCGAGCGAAGCGTGTCACCAAAATCGAAATAGTCCTCGGCGTAGGTGCCGCCGCGAACGCCGACCGTTCCGCCTGCCGTGCCGCTGACGGCTTTAATCTTCGCCATCGAGGCGTAGGGATTGCCTACGGAACCGTCGCCAGTTGTATCGTTGCCCGTGGGAGAAATGTAATAGTCGAACGACGTGCCGTAGTTGGTCCCGAGGGGGCCGTAGGTTATGGAAAGAGGCGGCGTACCACCACTTCCAACGGACAACGACATGAGGCTGACACCGGTGCGGATGCCGTACAGACGGCGGAGACGGTCAGCCCTACTCATTATTATTTAAACCCTACAGTAGCAATCACATCAATATTAGCCCCAGTACCAGCAGTAAGGTATGGCCGGATAAGGTCAGGAAGCGTAGAGATAGAGTGCATAAAGGAGGCACCACTGGTGTGCGTAATAGCAGTGCCGGTTTCATCTTTCAAAGCAGTCCATGTAGTGCCGTTATCATTGCTGCCTTGAGTCGTCACGTCACCACTAGTCCCATAGCTAGTGCCGATAATCTGAAAAACGGTATCAACAATATCCCCGCCGCATTGAATGGCTTCAATCGTGTCTGCTGAAGTAACCAAACCGTCCCACCAATAACGCCGGGAAGTAATGCGGCCAACTTGAGTGGTGGCAGTGTTAATAGGGATAGCGTAGTTAGAGTCGCCAGTGTACGGCTTCATAGTAATGGTGGCCCTTAGTTTTTACCTCTCTTGGGTTGTTTAATACGATTAGCGCGCTTGGACACAACCTTTAAGTTGCCAGCACTATTATTGCGCGGATTCATGTCCTTATGATCCACCTCTTTACCGTCACCTTTTTTAACTAGGCCCTTCTTCATCATCTTAGCACGTGCAGCATTACGGGACGCACGAGCCTTTAACTGCGCTGGAGTACCACCGTAGTCTGCGTATTCTTTCTTGTAATTACGCGGCCTAGGTGCCAAGGGGACCTCTAGCTACGCCAAAGTATTCTTTAATGACACCGGTCATGGCTACAGTATTTGCTGTAGCGACAGTCATGACAATTTGGTCGCCTGCCTCTAGAACCATAAGTATACTATCCATTACTGTTAAAGAGTCCTTTCCGGGAACACTTCCCACGTATACGTTATGGTACTCTGTATGACTCGCATGATACTGCTCAATCAGAATAGAATCAGGCCCCACTGTGTCGTTAGATAAAATCATAGACACTAGAACTGCTGTATTATTGGCTGGGCATGTGTATACAACTTCCCGACTTGTAGTTGTCGGCTGAAGAAATATAGATCGCAGCTTGTAAGTGTCGTCTCTCATTTGGCCCTTTAGAATTGAGTACTACTGGCTTGGTTGTACATAAATACGCTCTAATGTCAAGAATTATTTAGGCTTCCTTATGCTTTGTAGGTCTTTAGCTATAGCTGCCCCAATACCGTACAGGCCTAAATTCTCTGTAGTGTTGCCTTTTCCGTACAACACCAGCTTCTCTAGATCAGTTGGGGCGTAATCGTTATTCTCAAACACATACCGCTGAAGTCTCTCTTTGTACTTCTTCATCTCTAGATCGGCCAGCGCACGATATTCCTTAGTTGCGCCTAGCCAAGTCGCTCGGGCGAATGGGCCCGTGTACTCGTTGTAACGTGCACGAATCAATTCCAACTCTTTATTCAGAATACTGTTCTTGTCTCGTCGTATGTCACTACTATTGGCTTTGTAATTGTCAAACTCAGTCTGTAGCTTTTCTGCCTTATCAACCGCCGCAGCCGCAGCATGTAACTCAGCGTATTCTCTAGCGTGGCGTTTAAGGAAGCGAACTCTCTCGTTAAGGCGGGTTTTCTTATCCGCGTCGGGTAACTCAAGGTACGTAGGGTCCTTTAGCAATTGGGAGCCTACTACTTCTATAGCAGGCGCTAGGTTTTGATTAATGTAGTCGTCAACTATAGGCTCCCCAGAAGCAGGGATAACTTCAAATTCAGTCAGGCCTAAGCGCAAATACTCCTTAGCTACTTCTGACTCACGGGGCATAGTGGCCGCACCTGTAAGCTGCTTAATCAGGCCACCGCTGACACGGGGCCCTGAAGTAAGCCCTGTATGTGCAATAGGCTGGTCTAAATCCCCACCCGGAAAATTCTTCTTTATGGTATTCCAAAACATTTCTTTTCCGCGCTCAACACTGCCGCTGCTTTCAAGGATGTTAGAGTCTCTAGCGTAGGCCATTTCCTTATCTACAATGGAGACAATATCCTTAACCGTTCGGGGAATGGCTAGTGTGCCGCCGAGTAACTCTCCAAAAAACTTCCCGATGGCCTCGCCTGTATTTTCATCCGTACTGTCTTCTGACGCTATGGCGTCAAACACTCGATCAAGTATAATCGGCTGTAGCCCACTTCTACTATTGATGCCTATTACCGTCTTAAGGGTTTCCCATGACTTAAGAGCGGGGCCATTTCCCTCTTTATCTCGACTATGCCATTTAATAGCTAAATCAGCCACAGCAAGATACTGAGCAAAAGGAAATAGAGACCGCGCATCTTGTCCATCCAAGTCGTACCATTCCGTGTCTAGGTGCTGTGATCTATACCACATAGCGCCTCCCAAAGCTATGGTTCCGATAGTTCCCTCTGCTACAGATTTAGCAAATTGCTCTTTAGTATGAGAGACTTCTCTTCTTAGGGCTGTAGCGATCCCTGCTTGTGTGAATTTAACTATGGGGTCTACGGGACTGTAACGCATCTGCCACGCAAGAGCATTGTACATAAACCTCGGAAAAGGAACTGCCATAGAGCTAATAGGAGAAGTCTTATTAACAGCGTCAATTAAAGCTTTGCCTATTCCGTGTGCTTCCTTGTTAGGCGTATATGCAAACGTATCCTTCAGAGAAGCATCTACTGCCTTGCGAAGGTGCTTACTATCCATTTTCATGCCAGACGCAACAAACTTCTCAAGACTTATGGGGTTTTTTATAGACGCGTCGCTTTGTGTTCTAATAAGAGTGCGATTTACCTCAGCTACGAATCTCGCCCTACGATAAAAGCCGTCCGTTACAATGTTAAAGTGGTTGGCCATACGCACAAGTTTGGAAACTTCATCCGCGCCAGCCTCCTGCATTTGTCGGACTACCGCCTGACTAAGTTTAGGATTGCCCGATAGTATTTCTTCAAACATACTACGGGTCTTAGTGTCGTTAACTAGTGCCCCAACAACAGCAAATGTGTCTCTATACCAGTCGCCTAATGCCTGTTTGGTTTGTCCCTTCTGGAGAGCCCTGCCCCCGTAAATGTACGCATTTTCAAGCGCTGCGGCGGCCGTACCAAAGGTCAAGGAGCCCGCAGAACCAAGTACGTTTCTAACAGTAGTGGCAAAGCCACTAGTCAAAAGGGCTACTTTGTTTTGAGTTAACCATTTTGCCCTATGCCACCACCCCCTTGCCTCTTTGGCGCTAGGTTCATACTTTTCAAGGTGTACGCCAAGGGCTTTAGACAACTCATCTGGGACTAAAGTAAAGCGCTTAGCCGTTTTACCTGCTTGACTTGCTGCGCCCCCTTCTCCAGCAAGCCCTCTGCCCATTTTGCTCATGCCCTCTTTAAAACTGCTCTCAAGCAATCCGGGGTTATGCTTTAGTATTTGCGCCATAGTTACAAAAGTATCAGTGCTAATATTGGCAGTGGATAAAACTCTCTCAAGGGTGTCTACATTCACCTTATCCCAATGAACCGTATCGCCACCAGCAATGTCTTTAATAAAGTCAGCTACTGCGTGCATAAGAGGCTTGTTAGTCTTAGCGGCTTCACTATACTTAAGCGTGGCATTAAAAATGACATCCGCCTGAGGGTCAAACGCAAGACCTACAGCTCGTGCCGTCTTCATTTGATCCATTAATACTTGCTGAGAAGAGGACGCTATGTGGTAAGAAGCCGCTGCTAAATGCTGCCTAAGTACGGCTTCTTGCGCTTCTTCCCCTAACATTTCAACATCTGCTACTTGCTTCAACAGTCGCTCAACTGGCCCACCAATGCCCGCGTCAGGGGAGGGATCAACGCCTGCTCGGAACTCCTCGACTCTCTTCAAAAGGTTTATGGCTTCTTTGTCTCCATAAGACGCGGCCTCTTTAACGTTAATATCGTGCAGAGAGCCTCTATACGGATCGACAACGGCTGCCTCTTTTACAGGCTTAAGATTGTAAAACTCTTTAGCTGTGTCCAGCTTCTTCATAAATACTTTCTTAGCGCCGAGAGCCGTTGTACCTCCCCCAAGAACTGCGCCTACACCAGTCTGTAGGGCAATGTCGCCAATGTCATATTCAAGTTTATTACGGTCGGAAGTAGGATCGTAGATACCAGTCTTAGGGTCAATGTAAGCCGCCCGCTCAGCAGCCTGATTTGCTAGTTCGATGCCTCCAGAACCAGCGCCTTCGACTACGCCAACCCATGCAGCTTGTTTCATGACCCTCTTACGCACATATGCCTTAAGGGCGGCTTCAGTAACTTCCTTAAGTAAAATCTTAGTAGCTGCGCCACCCACACCGCCCGTAGCAATAGCCGCTGCGGCACTAAAGAGATTTGTAGGATCAAGAACTCCAGCAAGAGCATAATCTTTAATCGACGATAGGGCGCTAAGGACGGACTGATCCGAAATGTTTGGAACATCTTCCTCAAATACGCGCATAGCAGCGCCTACAAGTTTTGCATTGTCTTCATCGGCCCCATACAAATTATACGTATCGCGCCCCGCTGTTCCTATGTTGGATTTACTCCATCTCATGTGAGTAGCAAAATCAGCGGCAAAATCTTCGTCTGATTGCCCTTCTTGCTGTTTAGTCCCATTAAGGGTGTAAAAAGCCCTACGAATAATGCGCATTTTTTCAGGGTCAATTACAATTTTAGAATAGCGGTCGTCGGTCGTAGGTTCCGTTGACGCAGGCCTGTCAAATTTATAATTGTCTGCAAGTACCGGATCGTCCGTAGGCTGAGAAGCATCATCCGAAATAGGGGCGTCTTCAGTTACTTGCTCATCAGTAGAAGATGCTTGCTTATATTGCCGCATACCTGCATCTGGCAAGTCAAGAACGGGAGGTGTGTAATCATCTTCTACAGGAACCTCCTCAGAAGAAGACACGTAGTCCCCTATAACGGGCGGCACATACTCGTCTTCTGAGGCTACCTCTTCTACTGCTTGCAGACCGTCTGTTGATGGGACTGCCGGCAAGTCTAGAACAGGAGGAGTGTAATCGTCTTCCTCCTCTTCATTAACGTACGGGTCCACAGATAGAAGTGTGTTGTTACTGGGCATTTGCACCTTGCATTTTTTGAAGGGCTAGATCGAAGGCATTCAGAAATTCCCCCGACTTATTCATGAACCGAGCAGTAAGTTCAAAAGTGATACGGGCCTTTTCAATTGCAGATTTAGCTGCTGCGGCTTGTGCTTCGGGCGTCTTGTCTGCTCTGGCTTTTTCAGCTTCGACGGTTTTACTGATGTTTCGTTGAAGCCTGCTTACCAACGCATCACCTTCAAGGCCCTTTAGGTAGTATGTGTTTTCAAAGGCAACGTCATACACTTTGCGCTCCTCAGGAGGCATACCTAAGAGAACCGTAGAATTTTTATGAAGGACTTTACGGTTCTTTGGATCGTACACAGCGGAGGACCTATACAGAGCCATTTGGTGTTGCTCAGCGATGGCCATTCTGTACTTAGGTACGTACACTTGAGTGATTAAGGCTTCTATAGGGTAGTCGCCATACTGGGTGCTTTTTGGGTCCAGCCCCATAATCCGCAAAATTGCCTCCTGCCTATCTCCCATTTGCTTAAGTTTTGTGCCTATTTTAAGGTCTGAGATCATAGTAGTGCCTGTTCTAGCTTGAAACCACCCAAGCGGGTCAGTCAGTGCCTTTTCCATATTGACTTTGTCTGCTGAGTCCTTAATAGATGTAGTCATGTAGTCGTAGTATCTTTTCGGTGCCTCTTGGGCCAGTTCTGGAGAAGACAGAATAAAGTTCTGTTGTATAGTAGTGTATGCGACTTCGGCCTCTTGCTTTTGTTCTGGAGGTACAGTAGGGTCGTTTAAAGTATCAAAATATACGCCTGCTGCCTTCTGAACCTCTCTGCTCGCGGCACTGAGTTTTCTGTCTTCTTGTTCTTGTATAAACTTAGCTCGGTCTCTAGTGTTTTTTTCTATTTGTATGGCATGCGTTTCTGCGTCACGCCTGCGTTTAATCTCAACATCTTTTCTGGCGGCTACAACATCCGGAGTAAGTTCACCGGGCTCAAATCTAATACTTTCGCCGATGTCTGCGCTAGTCTGCTCAGGAGCCGCCTCTACTGGGGTCTCTTCCTCCCCGGATGAAAACAAACTACCAATTGAGGACACAATACTATCTGCAATCGTAGGCTTCTTCTCAACAGGAGACGGCAAGGGGGCAACATCACGAGCCAAGATATCTGCTAGAGCGCCGGGGTCCCATGCCTGCGTAGGCCTATTGGGGTCTGACGGAGCAGAACTAAAATACTTCTGCTTCAAGGGCTGTAACAGAGGACTACCAGAGTCATACATTTTCCTTATAGAAGACACTGTCCCTTCAATCTCATCTACAGACTTGCCTTTAATCATTCTAGCTGCGTCTTGGTTAGAAATGTCTAACATAGACGACAACGACTTAATATGAGAAGTCATGGCCGTTCTAGTTTTCTTATACGTCTCAAGTTCAGCTTGGCGAGTCTCAAATTCAGACTGCCACTCGTGCTTCTTTTTATAACTTGCGAGGTCTCGACGCGACTCCTCTGCCGCATCGTACTCCTTGTTGAAGCCCTGCGAAAAACTATCGAAGAAAGAGTTTTTAGCCATTTAGCGGTTTCCTACTCATAAGACCTTTTGAAGGCATAGGCAAAGGAGGCTCTTCCTCCACAGGCACGTCAGGCACAGCGCCTACAGCCGGCTCTACTTCCATAGGATCAACATCCTCAAATTCATTCTCATCTTCAAGATCGACAAGCAGGGCGTCAATGAACGAGGGCCTAATGTACTCTTCATTATCTTCATCTGGCAATCCAAACTTGTAATCTACTTGATACTCATCCCCAATCATTGCTACAGCTTCAACTAGAGCAGGGGCAACCAGAACGCTGCTATCTAAAGTGTGTACGCCTTCCATAGCCCCTGTCGACAGAAGATTTTCTACTATATCTGCTACAGGCATTCCAGACATGAAAGCGTCCAAAATATGCTGTTTGCTTTCCTTATCCATAATGGCCTTGATGTAGTACTCCAGCACATCTTTAGTCTTGACGTATTGTGGCGGGCGGGTGTAGGGGCGAGACTTTAAATCCGTAGTTAGGCTTTGCCCCGGAATAGGCGCAATAAAATTATACTGTTGTTCAAATTGACTAAGTTTCTTTTTAGCCATTAGCGTTCTCCATCATAGCCTTGCGAGCCAGTCGCAACTGACGAAGCCTTTTTGCGTACTGAATATGTTCCCCCTCTTTAGGGGGAGTTTCCTCTTTACTGCCTTTTGCACTCATATTCTTTTTAGCCATCATCCCTTTAGCCGGCTTAAATTCGGGCTTATCCTGCCCAAACAAGTCATCCAGTACTGAAGAAGGCTTATCCTCCAGTGTCTTAAGAAATGCCACATACGCCCTGCGTACAAGACTTTTGCTTATATCACGCATTTAAGGATGACCTCTCCGTAATTAACCATCAGTGTGTTATTTATAGGGTGCCTCTTCACACAGTGAGGGAGATACTTATACACATTCTGTGCAATAAAGCCAGTGGTGGGGGCATTACGACCGTCTCGCCAGTCCCACGTGTAAATGCCAACACCGTTAGGAAACATTCCTACCCGTTTGATATTCTCTTTCAATGACGCATCGCTGGAAAAGTCTATTTTATTAATAACGGAGGAAGCAATTGACCCACCAATACGCCCAAGAATATTACCAGCGAAGCCTAAGATACCTCCACTGGAGCTGCCGTCTTGGGCGTTAGCCGCAATCTGAGCCATGCTAAGAGATACTGCCCGCCCAAGGTACGATTCATTTGTAGCGTACACCATATCTACAGCATCTTTGTACTCTTCCCATAATTGTGCGTAAGCTTCTTCACGAATACCCAGAAAAGCTGTACTATTCTGTTTATTGGCTTCCTGCTGATTGGCTGTATCAATAGTGGCTGCCTGCCTACGCCACGTGGCATTACTTGCAACAATCTCAACTAGACGTTTAGAGTTGTACTCGTCGCGTTGTGCCTGCTGCTCTGCGTTAAAAGTGCTAATTGCAGCCGCTCGATCTGCATCAGCTTTAGTCAAAGCGTCTGCCTGTGCAGCATTTTGCAGATTGACATTCTGTTGTAGCCCAGAGAAGAACTTATCCATTTCCATCTGGTTGCTAACATTTAGCGCTTTAGCAGCGTTGGTAGCAGCCGCGTCAGTGAATAGGCTTTGAATAACTTGCTGCTTCTTAAACATATCATTCGTAGCAGCCGCATCGAGATTTGCTAAGTCCATCTGGAGAAAGTTACGAGCGTTCTCACTCTGGGCCTGCTGACGATTATTCAGATTAGCCATGTTCAATTCAGATAGTTCAGCCAGTTCCCCCATAAGCACAGCTTGCCTGTTGCTAAGGTTCTCCAAATTCATGGTGTTGGCAGCACGAGAGTTCTCTAGAGCCACTTGCTGTGAAGCAGTAAAATTCATATTGGCCACATCTGAAACCTTAGCAGCATTGGCTACTTTAGCTTGAAATCTTTGGTCAAACTCCGCACCAATAAAGGCGGCACGCTGCTCAGCAGCCATCATGGCGCGCTGTTGACGATTACTAAGATTCTGCAATTCAAACGTAGCTTGCGTCTGCGCGTCAGCCGTAGCAATTGGGAGAGCCGACTCCATAGCTGCCTGCACGAGGGATTGACCGGCAATGGTAGACGCTACAATGCCGCGAGATGCCATAGCAGCAGTAGCAGCGCGCATAGCCCCAGCAGCCCACGGGGGAGGAGGCGCACCGTCCTTAAAGTCGCTATACAACTTCGTAAGCTGACCCTGCACAGTTGCAAGGGCTGTAGGTTGCGCCTGCGCAGCGGTAACGTCCTCGGTAAAGGCAGCAGCTTGCTTAGCACTAAACGCAGCGCTTACTAGCTCTTTACCCGACAGCGTGCGTAGAGGAGCGCCAGTGACATCCACAGACTCGCCTTGCGCTCCGGTGATGCCAGATGCAGCAATAGCGCTTTGCGTCTCCTGAGCAGCCTCTACGCCTTTAGTGACCTGCCCCTGAACAGCGTCCATACCTGCCGTAGCAGCCGACACACCGGGAGCCGCTTGTGCCACACCAACTTTACCCGCTTGAACAGCATCAACACCCTGCGCCGCAGTCTGCGTAGTAGGGGCTGTCGTAGCCTGTGGGGCTGTGGCACCCAAGGCCCCTGTACCGCCGCCAATAAGCTGGTTGCTTTCTACAGGCGTCTTAGCTGCCTGCATTTTGCCTTCACCGAGAACATCCGCTTCCGACCCCGTCAGACGTTTCTTTTGCTCAGGGCTATACTCTTTTGAAAGGTCGGTCGCTTGACTTGCGGCAAAGTTGACATTAGCGCCTTGTTCATTGTTAATACGCTCAATGTCGAACACACGCTGGTTCTTTACAGCATCTGCAACCGCTGCTGCACGAGGGCCATAGGCATCCTTAAAGGCTTTTTCTTCAGGAGTGAGGTTTTCAATAGGCTTTCGTGAAATAATATCATATTTATTAGCGGCTTCTTGTGCAGTATAACTCTGCCCACCTAATACAAAGCCAAAGGAGTTTCGATAATCTTTAAGTTTTGCAAGTTCCTCTGGGCGCAGCTTAGCAGTATCAACGGACACCAGATTAGCAAATTCCTGCTGCGCGTCTGCAAGGCTCTGTCGAATCTCCTTAGGCGGGTACGTTGAGCGGTCAAATCCAATGTATTGACCATCTTTAATGCTGGGCTTGAAGGGAGACCCGAAAGCGTCTTCATACTCTTGCACCCATTTGGTGTAATACGCAGTATTCCCTCCCGCAGTGCCGGCAGTAAGCGCCTTAGACAAATTATCATATTGGGCCTTTGCGGCGGCGGGGGAGTAGGAAAACGTAGACGGTACGTTTATTTTAAACTCTTCAAGGGCCGCAGGCCTAAAGGACGTAGGCGGCGTGGGAGCGGCAACAGGCTCAAACTGTCCAAGGCTTTCGGCACCTTCTCCAATAGGAAGAGGGGGCGGCGTAGGCGTCGGTGCTGGCTGAGGAGTAGCTGTAGTAGTGGTAGTGGGTACGGGCGGCGGCGTCGTAGGCGTCGCAGTCGTAGTGCTTTCTACAGTAGGCGTAGTAGTAGTCGGTGCAGCAGGGTAAGTCGTTTCAGCAGGAGGAGGAGGAGTAGAATCGCTTTCGTAATTGACTGCGCCATTGTTATTGTCAACTAAGCCCCCATCATTGTAGCTCTTACTAGGCGTAGACCTACTAAGGGCAGACTTTGCCGACTTGCTTACTTTTGCCAGAGCGTCAGCATTCTTAGACATCCACGCCTTGACGGACTCCCGGTTTTCTTCACCATCGTAGCCATATCGTTTTGCTACCTTAAACAGAGAAGCGTCTTTAAGAGTTGCTTTGACTTTAGCCATTTGTTTGCTCATTATCCTATAGGGTTCCAACCCGAATTGTCCGGGTCGATTTCGTCGTGCCACGCATCACGCAGCTTTGGGTCTTCTTGTACATGTTCCTGCCACTGCCGCTCATTGATCTGGCCGCTGCGGTAACAGGCCACGAGAAGTTCTTGCGCCGCTCTTCGATGCGGGTATACCGGAGGTTACATTCGGCCTCGTGCTTTTCGAGCTTGCTAAGGACTTCTTCGACGCGCATCTCGACCTCACCAAGCCTTACAAGACCAATATCTTGCAGAGAACTTATCGCTTGCGGTGTCGCAGGAGTGCCGCGCCCTGAAATTTTTACGCCTTCCGGGCTGATCCTTCTTAATCGACATATTCGGATCGCCAAACCTGACAAGTCTAATCTGATCGCCTTTTTTAGCGAGTACAGCGCTTTTCTTGGCTTTACCCGGAGTCCGTTTTGGCTTGTTGAAACCTGCGAACGTCTCATCGCGATACTTTACCCTTCCAGAGGGGAGACGCTTAACGTCTTTCGTAGTAGGCATTACAGGGTATCTCCGTTTTTAATATAAGTCATATCGAGAGTAGCAGAGGCAGTAATTGTTCCCCCTGCGGAGTCGGCCATTTTATACACCTTTAGCCGCAATGGAGGGTACACGGCACTGTGTATGAGCCATCATCATAGGTTTCAATGGCAGTGGTGCTAGTCACTTTGGCAATCGTACTTGCCTTAAACAAATCAGCGCTATCTCCTGTCTGTGGTCTAGCAGTCCCGTCACCAGCCGACTCAAGAAGATCACCGTTCGCAACAGTTACGCCTGAACCGACACGGATAGCACCAAGACCAAGAGACTCGATGCTGCTGTCACCATCTTTGTAGTGACCGGCAAACACGCCATAGACGGATTTATCACCAGCAGTGTCACTTACTTTTACTTTTGCTAGACGTTTGTGCGTACTTTGAGCAATAGCAGTTCCTTCCGCCTGTGCGCCGTCTTCATCAATGTAAATTGTGTGGGTGCTTCCGATTTCGAACGAACCAGCAATATCTGTTTTCTGTGTTTGACCGTCACCATCAACATATTCGAACTGTGTGTAATTACACATTTCATTGATCGTGGACATTACTGTGCCGAGTGGAATTTCTGGCTGGCTGTGGTCTGTAAACTGCGACCAGTGCGCCCCGGTAAAAGTATTATACCTGATAGTGCTGTTATCAACTGTATCAATGTCCCCGATTGACGAGGCTTGATACCTAAAAACAATGTAGTTATGAGTTCCAGCAGCAGATGAACTATCGGTCATAATTATTGCAAGAGTATTGTCGGTGCTGTGCGCAATTTGACCGGTTGATCCAAACAAGAAGCCGTTTTCACCGCTACTACCACTAGCATTCACATTCAATACTTCAAGTGGACCGGCTGGTGCCGTGTTGCCAATACCAACATTGCCGCTGCTGTTGATGCGCATACGTTCAGAGTTAGTCGCTCCTGTTCCTGAGCTAAAAATAAGGCCACCGGCATTTGTCCCCGTAGTCGAACCTCCGAAGGTGATTGAGCCGCCGTTGTTAAATGTATTGCCACCCGCAATGCTATAGGTCGAGGACGTGGCATCGCTGAACATATCTCCGCCATCAACAAGGGCAATGTTGCCGCTTACTGTTAGAGGCTGACTTGGAGAACTTGTACCAATGCCGACATTCCCGCTGCTGTCGATACGCATACGTTCAGTTGCATTAGTCGTAAACGACATAAAATCACTAGCATGACTGTATCGGATTATTCCAATGTTTGTGTCGTCAAGATCACCAAAGTAAATGTAATTATTTCGACTATTGTCAGCGCATAGATTTTCGAAAACAGTATCTGCGCCGCCACCCGTGTCTGAAGCTTTGAGACGAATCCACGCATCTCCAGAGGCTTCATCCACTTCAAAGAGGCGGTCAGGTGTCGCAGTACCCACGCCGACGTTATCGGCGCTGCTGATGGTCAAGGCTGTGCTTGTAGCATTGTCATCAATGCCGGTCGAAGTAAACGTCGTAAACGTACCCGCAGCCGCGCTAGAACCGCCAATCACCGTGCCGTCGATGGTGCCGCCGTTGATGTCGGCGGTGGTAACAGCCCCAAGGTTGGTGATAGTTTGACCTGCAAAGGTGCTCGTGCCAGCAGCAGTAATACCGCCGTCCTTGACAAGAAGGGAGTCAATTGTCACGCCTGACGCGGCGGTCGTTTCATTGATGGTGTTCGTGGTGATTACGTCGCCAGACGACACCACAATGTCTGTCCCGCCGGTCGTATTACCGTTGGCAAGAATTTCCGCAAGAGTGTCGACCGTATCAACCTGACTATCAACATAGGCCTTAATCGACTGCTGGGTCGCCAATGCGGTCGCGCTATCTGAAGCCATGTTGTCTTCGTCAAGAATAGTGCTGACAACCGTAACCCCCGTACCTTTTAGCTCGCCAAACGTAACGCGCCCACTAGCGGTGACCGTGGTAAAGCCACCCGCCGCCGTGCTGGCACCGCCGATGGTAACCCCATCCATAGTGCCGCCGTTGATATCTGCTGTGGTAGCAGATAAGGTAGTAAAAGCCCCAGCAGCAGGGGCAGCGCCGCCAATGGCAGCCCCATCAATAGTGCCTCCATTAATGTCTGCTGTCGTAACAGTACCCAAATCAGCAATCGTGGCTCCCGAAAAGGTGCCAGTGGCTGTAACAGTCAGAGCATCTACAGACGCGGCGTCAATATTGGCGGTACCGTCGATGTACAAATCTTTAAATTCTTTAGACGCACTGCCCAAATCTAGCGTATTATCAGTCTTTGGCGTTAGAGCAGAGGCGCTGATTACAAGGTCTTGTACAGGCCCAACAACAGTAATCGGGGCCCCTTCATCAGCAGTTCCATCATGGGTATGCCCCGTGGTCTCATCGAAGGCAGCCTCGATGGCATCGTATTCGCCATCTAGGTCACTAGCGTTAATAATATTACCCGTAGCAATATTATTACTTGTGTCATTGCGAGTGTAGCCGGTCACAAATTAACTCCTATTACCTACGATCATCTTCACGATACTCTAGAATCACTGCGTCTAGAGCAAATGGCGCGCCCGTTCCAGTAGTTGCAAATTCAAGCGAAGTAGTAAAACCTGCGCCTACCATAGGCACCGTGAATACTTTAACTAGCAAATCGCCATAAATACCTGTGCCGTATCGGCTACTGCCATAGAAACTTCCTCCGGTGCCAGTATTTGTTACTTCAGTAGCTTGGGGTTGTACCACATCTTTTCCATCGAAGTCAAGTTTTAATGCTAGAGTAAAGGTAAAACCTCCTTCTGGATTACTATAAATGTGTGCTTTGTACACAGTTTTGCGAAGTCTTGGATTATTTATCGGCCAGTGAGGTGTAGCGAAAGAGGCAAATAGACCTGACCCATCCATAGTGTTACCCGTGTCCATTTCGTACACGTAGCCATCGTCATTGGCAAAGACAGAAGTTTCCACACCTTCAAAAAAGTGGCTATGCCCAACATAAGCATTGAAGCCTTGCAATTGAGCAAAGGCAAAATTGTCATCGTCTTGGGCTTCTTTTGCCAACATAGTCGTTACAAAACCCAATGCAGAGTTATTAGCAGTAGAAGAACTCCAACCAAAAATACGATACTGGGACTTTCCTCGAATAATTATAGACGCGTACGACGTTGAAAGCGTACGAAATGTGGAAAATTCAGACTGCACACTCTTAGACACATTAGCAAAGTTAAAGTCACCTACACGGTCCGTGGCGCTCAACTGTCGCAAGCCATCTTGGGCTAGAAATAAAACGTCTGTGCCGACCTCTTGAATAGTATCCGTGTGAATACACCCAATCTCTCGCGTCACAGGTTGCATATCAAAAGTGTCAAGAGAGGAACCAGATAGCCTATAAATGCTCTCTTCAGTGAAGATAAACAATTCGTCACGAAAGGATATAAGACCAGTGATGGGATCGCCTACACGAATCAGTCCCGCTCCTGTAGCCGTCTCAAGCGTGTCGTAAGCGTAGGGGGCAGTAAAAGAGAGCATATCATCTTTTGCAAAAAACAAAGCATTTTTGTGATTACAGACATGAGAAGCACCTTGAACATCAGAAGTCGCGCTAGCAAAAGGAATAAAACTTGTGCCGTCATAAAAGGAAGGATAGTCAATACCATTTACCATTACAATTCGTTCAGTACCATCGTAGTTAAAACGATCAAACCTCATTTTAGTAAAGGCGGAAAATTTAGAACTGTAGAACGTAATGGCCGCATCATCCGCAGGGGACGAGTCAAGAGCAGGGCTAATTGTGACGTTTACTTCTTTAGTGGCGGGATCACTATACGCTGCAACAGAGGACACCACGGAATAAGTTAAATCCACACCAGAGATAGTAAAAATATCTCCTGCTTGTGGAAAGTAGTCAAAACCATCTGCTACTAAAGTTGTGCCAGTCTGAGACCCCCCATCGACTAGTGTAGTGCCATATGCAGGTTTAGAGACAAGAGTCATACCAGAGCCAACAGTTTTGTAGACTGCCGTATTTTTGGCTACAAACACATTGCTATTGTCCCATGCAAAAATGCCTCTAGCAAGGTGCTTAGATGTGGTGGTTACGAATGTCAAAGCCGCTGCATTGGCGGGAGAGCTGTCTAGTGTAGGCGTAATAACTAGCGTGTAACGATAGGCGGCGTCAATTGTGCTACTCACTACCGTGTACGTTCCAGCCACGCCAGCAATAGTGAACGTGTCACCTGCTTCAGGCTCCGTATATACACCGTCAACTAGAAGGCTAGTGCCCGTCTGACTTCCACCATGAACTAGTACGGACCCATACGGAGGGATCATGGTGTCGTCGTATTTGACGTAGCCCTTTACTTTTTTGTAGCCGCCCTCAATCGACGGCTCAAAGTTAATCAGGCGTCTGGCGCTACCGGGTCTATTGACACCTTGCTGCAAAGGACTAAGATTGGTAATTAGCCCGCCACGAAGTTCAACAGAAAAGGTTTCCCATCCATCCATGCTAGTAGCTAAACACTTTTCCAGAAAGTCGGTATTTTGAACGAATTACTTCTGTTCCACGGACACGATCATAGTTGTTAATCATGATCTTTCGCATGTCCTCAAGATTATCTTCATATAATGCTTTCATCATATCAGCAGACTCTTTGTTGCTACGAAAAATATAAGCGTAGTACATAGCCTTAGCGTAAATTACATGACTGAATTTTTCAGGAATAACAGGCACATCGTTGTACGCGGAAAGTGATGCAGGGCTGCTGTAGTACTCATACGTTAGCGTGTACGCGGCGTCAGGGACTGGGGAGACAATGTATTCCTCAGACGGAGTAAGCGTGACGTATTGTGGAATAGCCCGGATGCTAGTATCCGTTTCATACTCTTGATCTATAAAGTTGTTCAGGTACTCATGGTATTCAATGTATGTTAGACGCTGGGTGTTATTGCCAATAGTGTCATCTTGCTGAATGCGAAAACTGTAACGATCCACATATTTGTAGTCAGACTGAAGATTGTATCTAGAAGTTCCAACAACCAGAGTGTCATCTTGCGTAGTATGATTCCAAGGCCACGTAAACACGGATTGGTTAATGTCACGAATGGCCTGATTTACTGCATCCTTAGCATGGGCGTAAAAGCCAATAGCAGTAGCAAAATTAGTGGAATTGAGTTCCACTTCGTTCAAAGGCCTATTAACTTGATTTACCAGCTCTAGAAAATTGTAAGTCATATTAATGGGCCCTATAATCAGAAACAGAGTAAGGGGACCCTCCGAAGAGAGCCCCCAAACCCTTGTAGTTAACGATTAGCGCGGTAAAGTTAAGCGAGGCGATCTCGATCAACTTCATTAGCAGTAACGTCACCAACGTCGTCAATGTCCATACAGACAGCCCAGCAGCGAAGTTTGCCAGTGAGCGTAGTGCCCGTCTGAGCGGCAATCAGCACGTCGATGGTGTCAGCCGTCCCACCAACAACCACCGGAGTACCAGCAGCCGGCTGAGAGTAGTCACCAACAGACGCAGCATCGAAGTCAAAGCCGTCAACGAAGGCGTCAACATCCCCGCCAGTCAGACCGAAGTCCAACGCGCAGTCGGTGGACGTACCCGTATGAGCGCCCGTAACTTCAAAGCCAGCACTAAGGATCACCGTGTTAGCCGGAATGGTAAGGACCGGAATAACATCCGAAGCAGCCAGAGCCGTGCCCTTATCCGTAACAGCAGTAGCGAAATCCAGTTCGTGCTGAATGTAGTAAGGCTGACGACCATTAGCATTAGCGCCATGAGAGACAGAGGTAGTATTATCACCCAATGCCATTATGAGTTCTCCTTACACCAAGTTGTAAATGGCACGAGCAATACCCTCAGGCTTGAGGATTTTACGGCCATACAAATGCATCCCGCGAACGAGGTCGCCGAAGCTGTTGGGATTGCGGAACGATTCAACCTTGTTGATCTGCTCAGCAGTAGCAACGCAGCTAGCGTGGCCGGCAGCGATAACACCGAAGTTACTCGCATTCGTGCCACCCGTAGTAGCGGGGCCAGTACCGATAGACGGAAGGTTGTTGCTCTTGTAGACGCGGAAACCGTGCAGGTCAGGAAGAACCATACCATTACGGAGTTCACGAGCACCGCCGCCTTCATAGTTGAAGAGACGGCTGTCTTCGTCCTTAAGGATTTCGCAGAAGACCGGATCAATAACCAGCCAACGGCCCTCAGTCGGGACATTTTGCTGATCGAGGAGACGATCCATACGAGCGATAACCGTAAGAGCAAAGGCATTACCAGCAGTAGCCGACTTCGTAGCCGTAGCGCCACCGGCGCGCGGCTCAATACCAATGGACGAATTGGCGGAACCCGCCGTACCCGACGTATTGGTGAAGTCCGACGCGTCAAGCTTCATGCTAGCCAGCAGTTCGTCACTGTCGGCAGTCGAAACCGCCTTGGTGCCCGAAGCCGTGGTACGAGCCGTGTCAGCAACAGCGCCAAGCGTGGACTGCTGATAACCCGTCATGTAACCAAGAACATCCATGTCGAAGTTATCCGACAGGCTGTACGCAGCACGATTCGACGCAAGCGACTCAAAGTTCACATGAGAATGCGCCGCTTCAATGTCGTCAACGGCAAACGCAAAGTAGTTAGCCTTGTCAACCACAAGAGTGAAATCCTCATCGTCGAGGTCTTGCGGCTGAATGACCGTACCACGAGCGTACGCCTTAACCGTGATTTCCGGCTCTTTGATGATCTTAACAGAGTCGCCAAAGTTAGCAATTTCGCCGAAGTAGTCAGAATTGGTGATGTCCTGCGCGACCGACTTGGTACGGAAGGCAAGCTGCACCTGTTTGCTGTAAATTACGGGGCTGAAATTGCCGTTAGGCAGATTGCCATTACCCGCAGCAGATTGAAACGCCATTTTGAGTAATCCTTAGTAGCGTTACAGATGCTAACTTCCAATAACCACATAATGGGCGGCTAACTCGGATCAGGGTGCGAAGTAGAGAGGAGATGGCCGTCTCCCCTTTACTCGGGCCTTTAGGTTAGGTAGGTCCTAAGGTATTGTAGTTGCGTTTTAGTAACTTAATGTAGAGGTGTCCATAAAGGGGCTATACATTAAGCTGAGTGTAATTCCGGGTATACTCACAATTTTAAGAATGTCAACACTTATTATCGTGCGCCACCGGAAATATCGTAAACAAAAGTGTTTTTACGCATGGAATCGTGAATAGCTTCCTTGTGCTTCTCGTATTCAGCCACGGACATGGCCTCAACTTGCGATTCACTAAAGCCACCTTCGCCAGTCTCAGCAGGAGAATTACGATTGCCCTTGCCCACAAGAGTTGCAGCTTTAGCATCTGCACTCTTCTTAGTTTTAGGTTTGCTTTTCTTGGCTTGGTCTGCCTTATACAAGTCAATAGCTCGGGCAGCAGCCTTAGCATCTGTATCGTTTTCATACAGAGCGTCTTGCACCCACTTAGGTTGCTCGCCAGCCCAATCGTGAAACTCGTCACTATCTCTAATCTCATCAATGTCTGGATGGAAACTAAGCAATTCCTGTTCAGCCCGTGCTACAAGCGTATCACGTTCGCGCTGATCTAGCTCCTCAAAACGAGACGAGAGAGTAGCACTCTGTTCCGCCGCCTTCTTAGAAGCCAACGTCTCAATGATGCTAGCCAATTCTGGATTGTCCTTCATCCACGTTTCAAGTTCATCGTCAGACTTAGGAACCGTCACTGACGTAGAAGCGGCACTTTTTGCTTCTAGCTCTTCGATACGTTTCAGAAGTTCCTGTTCCTTCTGCTGCGTGTGACGGCGAAGGTCTCCATAGCGCTTCTTAAACGTACGCTCTTCGGCAGAGGCAGGCTCTTCTTCCACAACCTCCTTAACAACAGGCTCCTTACGCGCTTCAAGAAGTTCTGCAAGTTCGTCTTCGTCCCGTTTGATACGATCCTCATTGGCGTAAGGCTTGTTCATAAAAGCGACACGCTTCGGGGTATTCTCAATAACCATAGCTTCCGACATAGTAGTTTATTCTCCGTTTGTTGGGGCAACCGTAGCCTTATTAGGGGGATTAGTAGCCAACCACGAACTGTCTTTTTCGGTGCAGTCCTTACCGTCGTTTGCCGGCTAAGCCGGATTTATTTTTGGGCCGTCCCGAGTACTCTTTATCTTGCTCTTCATGTAGTTTGCGAGCGTATTCCGTGGCCTGCTCTGGGGTATCAAACATACCCAAGTGTTTGCCCGTCTTGATGTACGTATTATATGCATCTTCATCAGACATAATACGCCCGTCGTCGCTCACCGTTGGCACTAAAACTTCTTTGCCCTTAATATTAAAAGAGGTAGAACGGACTGTGCTAATAGAACCGTCAGCATTCTTCACTATTGGTCTATTATG
>Ga0208644_1000843_pt1 | contig 27227 bp, 32 predicted proteins | sample VirMetDEL_Nov_18_FD_184517 | JGI IMG/M metagenome (GOLD analysis project Ga0208644, IMG submission 184517) | Aqueous microbial communities from the Delaware River and Bay under freshwater to marine salinity gradient to study organic matter... | ecosystem: Environmental > Aquatic > Marine >...
AATGTCCGACAAGGAATAATACGGCGCACCCGCTACGCCTCCCGTGGGACGCGGGCCAAGGGTAAGCGGGCGCGGAGTGTATGTAGAAGTTCCGTCAGTAGTGCCATCAGTAGTGCCATCAGTAGTGTAAGGTTGACCGACACTGCCTGCTCCAAAAAAAGTAAAACCTCCGGCTCCTATGCCCGCATTTACGGATTCAAAAAGTCTTGTGAAAACATCCTTGTTTTGATCCGTGAAGTTCATGCCTGCAATGGCCGAAACATCAAGCGGGTTGTTTTGCCTATAAGCAGTTGCTAGCCATGACCCGTCTCCCGCGTCACTGCCTTCGCTGAAATGTTTTAAAAGCCAATCATAATCATAAGGGTCTGCGTTATCGAAATAACCCAATATGTTTAACAACTGTATAAATTCGCGATTAGTTGTGCCCTGATCAATAATGATCCTGCCGTCGTCGCCAACATTTGCGTAAGAGGGAAGAGTTGAAGTGGTTGAGGTGTTTCCGCCCGAAGTACCGGATACGCCCGAAATACCAGATGCGCCAAGGTTTATCAGCGAGTTGTATATACTACTTAGCTGATCCTCACTCATGCTTTCAACGACTTTCGGATCTAGCGAAGCCTTCCATTCTTCATAGGAACCAAGGTTGCTTGCAGTGCCGTCCCGAGGGTCTGTTACAGTCAAACCTCCGCCGTTGCTATATTTTTTGACAAAGCTACCAATCCCGGAGTACATCGACATAAAGGTTACCCGTAATATTGCATCGGTCGGAGATTGGTAGACTCATCTTCCCAATAATCCGACGGCAGTTGTACAAAATTGCCTTGCCGATACCGCATCAAGGCCTGCGTGGTGCTGTCCACCAAATCATCAAATTCGCCATTAGGAAACGCGGCGCATTCTTCAATAACATCATGCGCCCAAGACTCATCAGGTGCCCAGATCATGCCGCTTTCAAAAAGTGGTGATACACTATGAACCCTTGACACCTTGTCGTTCCCTCGGCTAGGCGTAAAGTTTACCACAGGAATGCCCATATTCCGCAATTCATGCGTTAACGGCATCCCGCTCGCTTTTGCCTCAATAATCACCGTCTCAGGCTCCCAAAACCTGTAAGACTCCATTGCAACTTGCTTCAATTCTGGAAAATCCCAACGCCCCTTCTTCGCATCAAGCAAAATTAACGCCGAAACCTGACCCTCTTCAGGATAAAACACACCCCACGTCGTAATCGCACTGTAATCCGCCCGCGTACTCTTGGAAAACGCCGTGTCATAGCTCTGAATCACGTACTGCAACTGCGGAATCTGTTGCTTGTCCCACGTTTTCCACCACTCCCGCTTAATAATCGCGTTTTCGTCGCCGGTGGGATTTTGTTGATACTGAGCATTCCACTTCGGCAACGGAATCGACGCCTTAACCGCCTGCATTTCCTCAAAAGACCAGAACTCAGGCCACAAAGGATTGCCAGAAGGCATCTCCATCGGGAACTCAATGACCTCCCAACTGTCCGCCAACGCATCCCGACCCTGCGCGCGGATCAATTGACCCGTCAAATCCTTCTCCGACCACCGCGTCATCACCACAATGATCGCCCCGCCCGGTTGCAAACGCTGTCGAGGACCACCCGTGTACCAATCCCACGCATCATCAAAACCATTCAACGACATCGCCGTCTGCTCAGAGTGCGGATCGTCAATAATGATCAAATCACCACCACGTCCCGCCAAGTTTGAGCCAACACCCACGCCGTAATACATCCCTCCACGGGCCGTGTCCCACCGACCAGAGGCCTTTGAGTCCGCCGACAGGGCGGCGTCGGGGAATATCTCAAGATAATCCTCGCGTTCAAGCAGGTTTTTGACCTTTCGACCAAAGTTGACCGCCAGTTCAGTGGTGTGAGTCGCCTGAATAATCTTCATCGCAGGCTTTTTCCCAATCATCCAAGCAGGAAACAGGAAGCTCGCAAACTCAGACTTGGTGTGTCGAGGAGGCATGTTGATGATCAGGCGCTTTAATTCGCCCTTGGCCACCCGTTCAAGCTTCTCGGCCATGATCCGATGATGCCTACCGGCAATGAACTCGGGCCACATCGAACGGACAAAGCTCAAGAAATTCCCCTGACACGCTTCGACCCGCTCAATCTGCGCCAAACGGTACTCAAGCTTCAGAATTTTCTCTTCGGCTTCCTCATCTGAAATGCGCTCAACTGACATATAAGACGCTCTTTTAATTACAGAAAACTATTAAAGCATATAAGACACCGTAGGTTTGAAATTTTTTTATAATTTTTTGGGCCTCGGGACTCCTAGCACTGCTTTTTTTTCTTTAATTATCTATTAATCGAAAAAACCAATCGAATTACTGGTTTTTATCAAAAAATTGAAACCGTATCGTTTTATCTCAGTATTGTTTGTGAAAAACATGCGCCTTGATGCCGCTCGCCGGGCCGCCGCCGCGCCGCGCGGATCGCGCGCCACGGGCCGCGCTGAACGCCAGCAATGACGCGGTCCGCGACTGGGCCCCACGGATCCCTCGGTCAACTGACGATAACGTTCATTTAAGGAAGTGAGCCGCGCCACGCGGCCCGCCGCGCTGGGGCCGGATCGGCGGCCCAGTCCCCACGGCGGCAGGGCGCGCGGTACGTTCGGCAGGGCGCACGGGGCGCGGACCCCGCGCCACGTGTTACCGGATCGCTTGCGGCGCAATGCTCACAAATTACTTGAACGCCCAACCCGCATGGTTGAGCCAATCCGTATGCTGCCAGGCGCATACAACTTTTGTCAGTGGCGGCGGGCACAAAAAAGCCCGCTCGAGGCGGGCTAGTGGTGCCAGTGTGGCAAGTTAATCGCTGGGGGTATCTTCCAGCGACTTGCAGTGCTCATTCCAGCGATCCGCCGCCCGCGCCATGGTTAGCACTTCCTGCACCAATTCATCGCCCATATGCACGTGGCCACGGTTTGCAATCGCTGTCAGTAGCACGGGGGTAATGCCTTCCCACGTGGGGCAAATGTTTATTGTCTCGCTCATGACTTCGCCCCCTTCGCTCGCTTGAACTTTACGCCCATGTCCGCCAGTAGCGTTTTGTCGAAGCTTGCAAACTCTTCCGCTAATTGCAGGAAGGCGGGGTAATGCTTTGCGAGTCTTTCGCGGTTGCTGATATCCAGCGCGCAAACTGCGGTATGAATACGATCCGCCGCCCGGGCTAATTCATAGCAACGCGTTTGCGCTACGCCTACGGTTTCCAATTCATTTTCAAATTTGCCATACATAAGATGATCCCCAAAGTGTCGCGGCATCATTACCGCACCGGCAGGGTATCGCATACGCGGCCCAAAAAAAACCCCGCTCGAGGCGGGGTCGGGTTTAGTGTGGAAAATACCAACTGGGGGCGCGGGCTTGCTCGCCGTGGTGTTGCCAATAGTCGGCATAATGTCGCGCCTCAGTGTATAGAGCCAGCCAATTAACGTCGGGGCCGGGCGCGAGCGGGGATCGCATCGCGGCCCGATGCCATCGCAAATAGCGCGCCGCCTTCGCTCGCCAGATCTCGCGCTTAGTCATGACGCGGCCCCGATCAAATCGGGGTTATCGATCACAAAGCCGGACCGATCCCGCCGCGCGCTACCCTTCGCGGTTAGTCCGACAATGCAACCGGTCCCCTCGGTTGCGTTCAAATAGTCGGAGCGATCCCCGTCGATCACGCGCCGCCCAAGAAACTTAGCAGGCAAGCCGCCGCGAAATACAACCGCAATCGGTAACAGTGTCGCCAATGCTTTTTCATTTTGGCGGCGGTACTGGGGCCGCCCGCTATAACTGAAAATCAGCCGATAATTGTCGGGCGTTTTACAAAGCCGATCCGCGCGTTTCGTGTAATCAATGAATAACAACTTAGGGTGCGCTTGCGGTATGCCCAGCATTTCCCAACGGACATCGGACAGAACGTTAAGCCGCACCACGCCGCGCCGCCCCTCGCGCTCGCAAAGCTTTCCGAAGTTGGATAGCTCGCGGTGGAGTTGATCAAGGAAGGCCGCGCGATCATCGCGAAAGAATGCCGCCTTGCGCTGGCGCGCTTCGCGCACGTTATCAAACCGCCCGCGCCCTTGATCCGCTAAACAAGTATCAGCGCATCCCGCCGCCTTCGATCCGGGGCACAATTCCGCATCGGGATAAAGCGATAAGCCCGCGTAACGAAATGAGCCGAACACGTTCCCGAGTTCCGCCGTCTTTTTCAATTTGGGGTTTGCGCCCCGTGTATCGAGTAAATGCATAATCAGTATCCCAAAGTGTCACCGCCAATCGCGGCCCGCTTAGGGTATCGCATACGCTAGGCAAAAAAAAGCCCCGCCGAAGCGGGGCACACTTTGGGGAGTGTAGGTTATGCGGCCATCGCCACGCGTTGCCAATCGGAACGGGGCAGATCCAGAACGCGCCCGCCCAGTTTCTGCCAATCGTCCACGCTGTCCGCGTCCGCTTGATGCGCTACCGCCGTGACCGCGTTAACCATAGTGGCGCGGGTTACTGGCTGACCGGCGTAGCCTGCCTGCCCGATAGTGGCGAGCAAGCCATCCATTAGGCTGGCGGTGTCTTTTTTGGTCAGCGCTAGCACTTTGCCCATGGCTTCGACTGCTGACTGCGGCGAACCTTCGACTTTGTCCTGATGCGCGGTTTTCATTTTTTCCAGCACCTCATCGAATGATTCGCGGCTAGCGTAGGCCTTAGTCACATCCCGCATTTGAAGCGCCAGCGCGTGATTGTCCGCATCCTTCGCTTCATCTGTCAGCAGGCCCCAAGTATCAGCATCGCCACGCGCGCCGGTGATGTGCGACTTGCGGGTACGCTTTTCGGTCTGCATTCCGTTTAGGCAGGCCAACGTCCAAAACATTTGGAAAACGTTCACGCTACCGCAACCGACTTCGCTGTTACTCATGCCAATGCCCAGCGCCATGATGTCGCCAACCGCCGCGCCTTCGCCCGTGATCACTTCGGATTTGAGGCGGAGATATAAGCGCTTATCTGTCACCGTCCCGTTTACCACTTTCCACTGGGCATCGCTGTTCATCAATTCCGGCAGGGCAGAATTCAGCAGGTGAACATTGTCGAAGGTCTTGAAACGTTCGCTGACAAAGGCCCTCGCTTCCCCGAGGTTGGCATGGCCCGCGTGTTGAAACGTGCGGATCATTCGCACCGCCGGTTCTTTCTGCCAGATGGCATTGATCAGTCCATCGAATTCGGTGGAGTAATCCTGCTGTAGGCGGCGGGCAGTCCGGACATCGATACCGGCCCGCTGACTGATCTGGTCAAACGCCACATCGTTGGCGGTCAGGATCTGGGTGGGTGCCCCGCCGGTCTGCTCCAAAACAATCTGGCTGACCTTGCTACCGTCACCCCGGTCACCGGTGTGCAACTGAAGCTGGTTAGTGGGGGCCAGAAAGTCCTGCGATCTGGCGGCTTGGTCCTGCACCTGCTGAAGTAAACGGGTCAGGGTGTGGTCTGAATTTTCAATCGTATGTTGCATGATATATCTCCCAAAGTATGCGGCAGGATTGCCGCACCCGAACTATCGCATACGTCGCCCCGCCCTGCAATGCTCTTTTTAAAATTTCTTTGGGCACAAAAAAGCCGCCCGAAGGCGGCTTGGCGTAGGTGCTAGCGCCTACGGATCACGGGCGAGCAGGGACACAATCCGGTCCCCCTCGCTAGTGATAGGGGCAGGCCTTCCGACGTAATCGTCGTAAAGCCAAACGAAATGGCCGCGCGGATCAAGGCCTTTGTCACAACACGCGTCCACCCAGCCCTGCGGCAGGGCATGGTCATAAGTCAGGCCAGCGTATCTGGCCTCGGCGGCTTCGCCTACTGTCTGCGTCATCGCATGATCCTCAATTCAGCGGGAGCAGGCGCATTGTCCGCAAACGATTCAATGTTGTTAAGAATCTCGCAGACCTCTTCCACATCCCAAATGGTTTTCGATTGGACAAAGGGCACACCGTCCGCCTCTTTGTCCCACTCGTTATTGGCAAATTCCTTTGCAGACGCATGGTCAGGAAACCATCTGCACCGCTCGCCACACACCACGGTCCACACCGGTAATCGCAGTTCTCTCATGACTCCCCCTCCAGCTTCAGGTCACCGCTTTCCCGCTCTTGATCGCAGGCGGTGCACGTCAAAGAAAATTCATTGTCGTGAAGGTCCTGACAAACTTCGCATTCCCATCGTTCGCTCATGTTTCGTTCTCCGTTAGTCAGGGCATATGCCCACCACCATAGTATGGGATAACTCACATAGTGGCAATAGCGTGGAGAACACTCCGGTACGAAACAGGGTGGCTGAAATGTTTAGTGGGTGTGGCGCGCAGTCCGTCCATCTTCAAGTCAACCGCACGGTCGCCACGGTACAGGAAGATTTCATTGCCGGTAGGCGTACAAAGCTTCACCGCAATCCAGCAACTGCCGCGCGCGTGTTTAGTAGCAAACGCCACCTGATGCGGCGTGATGTCCACCGACATATTCTGCGTGGTCTTCAATTCCACCATATGCCAAGCGCCCCTACCGTCCATGATCAGGACATCCGGCACACCCAACGTGGCCCTAGACTCCAACCGCGTGGCAGACCAATCAGGACAGTTGTCCCGAATTGCCTTCTTTAACGATTGCCAAAAGCTGGCTTCACGCTGTTTTTTCTTTTTTGCGGTAGGGAGCAGGATGTCGTTTTTCATGTAATTTCATTACTCGGGTTTGGTAATCCATCCAATCAATAGGTGTCTTAGGGGCTTCTACGGGCGGAGATGGAGCGGGGCCTTTTTGCATCCGTTCCCACTTTTCCTTCCCATACCAAAGCTTTGCCGGTAGATCAATCAGGAACATCTTGCACCTCTTCAGCAAGGCGCTCACGCGCCCGCTTTCTGTTTCCACCGTCCTCGGCTCCCGCATCATGTGTCAACGGGGCGTATGTCTGCTTCAGTTCGTTCAAGGCCTTCATGACTTCTTCCTTGCTCATTTGATCGATGGTGCCGTGACGTATCTCCGTTTTATTGACGTAGATGTCCCCCTGTGCCTGCCCACGGCGATATTCCGCCTGCACTGCGGCACTGTACGCACCATTCTCCAACGCCGCGTCACGGATGATCTGGAGATCCCTGAGATGCCTCTGGTATTCCACGCCATACTTTTCGTCAAGCTCCTGCCTGTATTCACGGATCGCGCGGCAGACATGAGGGTGGATTCGGGGATTGGTGAGTTCAGAGGCCCTGACATGGGCAGACCGTTCGGGATAGCCCGCGTTGATCGCCGCCTCCCGCATTGTGATCTGTCCATCTTTTGACACAAGTTCGCGGACAAAAAGCTCTTGCCTTCTGGTCAGACGCTTTTGTGCCAGTGGCGGACGGTTGGTTTGCTGTCGTTTTGCTTCAGGAAGTGCCGCCGCCTTGGTGTCCAGCACCTTGGCGTACCGCTTGGCTTTCTTTGTCACAGGAGTTCCTCGGTATGTGAGTAAGTCCGGCTAACCATACCTTAATTTGGCCCTCTATATATATATTTTCCAGAAAAATAAAAATATTTTTTTTGAATCTCAAAACCCTTAATAGCAATAGCTCGATTAACAAGCTTGTACATAAGTGGTGTATACCCGCGTTACCCACGTGTTACGACAGAATCCAGTGTTTATGCGGCCTGTAGGCCAAGGTAACGCGGTAACGCCGGTAACGGCTATTTAGAATTTATTTTTTATTTTTTTATTTCTCTGGGAAAACACTATATAGATAGCGAAATTAAGACCCGTGGTCCGTGGTCCGTGGCCCGTGCCTGCTGTCTCGCGACATGGGGCTAATGGGCCACGGCTCACGGTAAGAGGAGGAAGAGGAAGATCCCGCTGAGTATGATGCAGATTCCGCCGACGATGACAGCCGCCCCGACGAGCAGTTCTTCTATTCGGTCGCTCATATTACATGAATGTTGCGACGTAGGCCGTGAGGCCTGCCATGAGGATCAAGGCTAGGAAGTGTTCAGCGATTTGCATTTTGACGGGTTTGTCTTTTCGGTCTTGGTGGCATCGGTCGCAAAGGGCGTTGTTGATGGGCACCCCGCATCGATTGCAGACGTAGCAGTGCCTCATTTAATGAAAGCTCTTGTGTTTGTACAGGTCGCGGGTTTCGATGAGGTAATCGGTATAGACGATGAAGCCGATTTGGCATAGGGCCAGCACGAACTCCTGTTCGTCGTCGGCCATCAGGGTTTCCATCATGTGCTTGCTTTGTTCGTCGCCCAACCAGATTTCGTTTTGTAGCGCGTTGGCTACGAATTCGCGGAAGCTCTCGCTACTTTCCAGTAGTTTGGCGGCGTCTACTCTTTTTTCTGAATCAATTGCCAATCCCATATCAGACTCTCCCGGCGGACTGTAGTAGTCTACTTCAATACAAAAACGAACTCTATCTTATATCGGGGGAATAAAGATATGATGCCAAGACTTTTTTTGGTTCGGTGGCGTGATGCGTGTGGCGGGACGCGTAGTGGTTGGCGTTCGGTTGAAGAGATGAAAGAAACACGGGAGGCGGAGGTGATGTCGTGTGGTGTGATACTTCATCAGGACGAACGGCGTCTTCTGCTGTGCCCGCACGTTTTGTTAAATGACGACGGTCAGGTTGAAGAGGGTGACGCAGAGATTGCAATACCTATGGATTGGGTGACCAGTGTGGAGGAGTGGAATGGTCATGGGTAGGGACGAAGACGATTGGGAAGATGTACTGAACGACTTAGAAGAAGAAGCGGAACTAGAGTTTGAGGAAGTCGAGCCGGAGATAGAAAAGCGGGACGAATCTTTTTATGCTAGCCGCCTTGAGTTGATTGAAGAAGCGGCGAGGAAAATAAAAAGTGAATGATCTACCGGAGTATATGGTGCCCTTATGTTGCGTGGCGTTTGCGGCGCTGGCCTGTTACTTTATGGGGAATTAAACGCTTTGGTTAGGACGGCGCACCAAAAATAAAGGTCGCCGTCCGTCATGTTGGATTTCATCTTGTTAACCCGGTCACACACCAGACGAATGTTGTCTGGCACATAGCCCTGCTCTGAATCAATCCTGTCGATAGAAATGTTGGTCCCGCGCCGTGAGCCGTGGTTCGAGTACAGGCCTTCGTGCATCCATGTCATGGGCAGGCCGGACACGGCGCACATTCCTTTTTGCTCTTGGTAAATACGCATTAGGAAATCGACATCTATTTCTTCGGGAAGTTCGCCGCCGTTTTTCTTGACGCGTTGCCGCATGTCTCGGAAGCGAGAAGAGAGGTAGTTGCGGGGGCTTTTGTAGACGGAATCGACTTGAATCTTGGCGTCACACTCGGCACAAACGGGCCGCCCACGCTGATATTTTCCAGTGTGATAGCGAGCGCCAAAATTTTTTATTAGCTTTCTTTTCTTACAAAGTTTGCAAGTAAGCCGTTGCAATCGCCCGCCCCCACATGCGAGTGGGGGTAGGTATACTTGATTAAGTCAATCCTATCAAGGACATAATTAATAAAATTACAAACAACGCGAAGTATCCTTGCCAACCCATTAGATTTTTTTCGGGTTCTACAATGCGGTGGAGTTTTTTGGATGAGTCGCCTTTTGCGGCGGCGGGCGCGGTTATGGAAACGCTAGCGTTCTGCGGCTGTTCCCACGCTTCGTTCACTTCTGTTTCGGGGTTGTCCGCTAGGAATCGTCCGTCTTTGCCACGGGCGCGGCGTTTTTTGTTAGCCATGAAGAGCCTCCTTCGGTTGTAGCTTTGACCATTGTGAACAGGGGTCCGTGGCCCGTGACTTGTGTAGCGTACAAAACCACCGGCGTTTCGCTGTCGGTTTGGCGTGACGACAGGTGCGGCACTCGACGGAGAGCGGGAGAGGTTGCTCACCTTCGGGCCAGCAGTGTGGCTTGTAGTTACAGTACTTGCACTCAAAGCAATCAGGGGTATCTGAGATGCGAGTAGTGGATAAGCCACGGACCACGGATAGGGCTTTACGCATCAGGTCCTTGAACCGTGGTTCGTTAAACGGGACGTTCTGTGCGTGGTACACGGAGGTGTTTTTGTTGTACGCCACCATCCATGCTGATTTGAGGTCGGACAACCCCATGAGGAGTTGCATCTGGTCGTAGTAAATAGGGTGGCTGGTAAAGATGCCTTGGTTCTTGAACATGCGCCATTTCTTATCGTTCATGGACTTTATTTCAAGCACCTGCGTTCTATCGCCGTTGTAGATGATGCCGTCGGCGTGGCCGCGTAAGTGACCGCCAAGCGCCGTGTACGTCCATTGTTGCTGAGTCTTTGGGTCCACCTCTACCACATTCACGCCCGCCATCTTCATGTCATGCACCACCACTTCTTCTAGCTGGTGGCCCAGTGAAAAGATCCGCATGACTGCGGGAGGTGGGGGGTTTTGCGGGTAGCCGCGCAGGCTGTATTGAAGAAAGGCGTGGCACGGGTTGCCTACGTTGCTTGCGCCGATGTAGCACCGACGTTCGCTTTTGTAAGTCTTCACCGTGCTGATATCAATCGCGTCGATTAATTCCACGTATGCGCCCCATCTGGATTAGTTGGATAAAGTAACATATGAAAAGCGGTAGCGCAAAAAAAAGCCCCGCATTGCGCGGGGCCGGGTTGTAACATGTTCACTTTGGGAGTCTAACATCAACCCTAATCAAACGTTTTAGGAGTGACACTCTTGAGGAAATGCCACGCCCCCAAGCTATCACTACGGTCTGACGATTTCAAGCACTTCTTTGGTGGCTTGGTCGGCTGGTACAACCGACAGGTCGGATTGAATGGCCATGGGCTTTTGGAAACGGTCGGCCATTTGATGCGCGGCTTCTATGGCAATCTTCACTTCATCGGAAGCTATTCCAAACCACCATTGACCAGTTCCTTTATTAAGCGATCCAGAAACCATTGGGCTTTCCTTAAATCTTCTACAGGCGCGTTCTTGTGTTCGTAACGCCAAAGGTATTTCATTGAAGACGCCTTGAGATAGGCCTGAAACCCCTCGGCGGTCAAGCTGGCTTTGATAGCGTCAATGCATTCAATCCCACCTTGGTTGTAGTGGGCAGGGCAGTTAACGTTATCTGAGTTCTCTGGCATTTTTTTCTCTCTCCGCGTCTAGCTTGGTTTTGAGAAACTCATGCCAAATATGCAGTTTGTCGAAGTCAGATCGATTAATTTTGTCGCCGCTTTCGTAGGCTTTTTCAAGCTTTCTCAACGCCTTGTCAAACTCCGCCTGCATGGTTGTAAATTGACTCATATTGAAAAGCTCTTGGACGTAAGGTCTACGCCATTCTCCTTCTTAAATGAATCTACCTGCTCCGCAATATATTCCTGATCGCCGTCGGACAAATTTGCCATCTTCCAGCCCTCATGAATATAACGAAGCTGTCCACTAATTGTACGCCCTTCAACGCGAGCAATCACCACAAGCTCTTCATAAACGTCGCGCGGCAACAACACAGATTTCCATTTGGTAGTGTCCATCACACTTCTCCTAATTCGGTATAGGAGAGTATACGGACAGTCGTAGCCTCAAGCAACCGGCGTTAATCTACTATCTCCTCCCGCAGTCTACGGGCCTGTAGTCTTACGGGCCTTAAGGCGGCCTCCTCTTCCTCGTAGTCCTCGTTGTTTATCAGGGACACATCGTACCTAAGCCTGTTGAGGGCGTACGCTGTATCTGTTACGTCTCTGTAACCTGCTGGTGTTAGGCCAGTGTAAGAAAAGATTTCACTACAGAACAGATTAGAGTTAGTGTGGTAGTACCCTAGAAAACCATAAGACATGAGGTCGCTGTAAGAGCTACATATGTCGTTCCAACCGTGTCCAAACTCAGGCCATATGTAACCTTTTGCTGGATTAGATTGATTCTCTGGTCCGTGCGCTAGGCCTACTGAGTGCCCTATCTCGTGTAAGTCTGTAAACACAGAGCAACGAGACATGGACGACGGGGGTTGGCCCTCGCTAAACCACGTGTTCACATGAGCAACCCCACAGGTGTTAGGGTAAGACGTACCGTGGGCCAACACAACGTCCACAGGAAGCTTGTTAGCCTGACGCTCTACGTCACGTAAGCTATGATAGTGAGCCAGCCAAAGCTCCTTTAGCTCGTACCTGATGTGTACACCAGACCTTTCGTAGATACTGTTGTATTCATTTACCCTCTTCTGCCACTTGTCCCATTCCTCTGGGTACTCACGCATGATTTCTATTGGTGTGTCTATGCCGTACTCTCTGTGCGAGGCGTACACCAGTACTCCTAGCTCCCAAGTGACTATAGTGTCATCGTCCTCCCCGTAGTAAATAAAGCCCTTGGACGGACCCCGAAACTCGTAACCTATACAGTCAGCGTTAAACTCTCTGGCGCACCGTGGTTCCTCTTCTATGGTAAACTCTATGTCTTTCCACCCCAGCCTAAAGATACCTGTGCCCAGCCTCCCGTCGCCAAAGATATGAACAGTGTCCCTACCGACTCTTACTGCTGTACCCATAGTTGTTGAATGATGAACCATTCCCCAAGGCTCTTCACGGCCCAGCATGTCTTTGTAATCTACGTTAACTATGGCGGGATGAAATCTATCCCCCGTTTCTTTTTCCATCGTTAAATTCATATAACGACGAAAACCGCATTCCCAAGATCTAGGATCTTTTGTTGAATAACGATTGCCGTCAACGTCCTCGTAAATAAACCATTGAACGCCGGGATAGTTTTTAGAACATCCTGTTTTTATTAATGTGTCGGCTATTGCACTTTGAGAAAAAAATAAAAAAAGAACAAACTTACTTGTCTGTAAAAACCTCTGCATGGCGGTCTTCGTAAAGCTGTGTTAAGTCCGCAATTATATCTTGAATCACATCCAACTCGCAGATGTCTTCTAAAAGGACATACCACCGTTCATTTAAAACGACAAACCCTTCGCCATCGTGTAGGTCGTAATAAATTGAACCCACTTTTGCCGCCGTTCGTATTTCATCCCTCATAATTGCTCCTCGCACTCGCCCCAACTTGGCCCCACTTCTACGTCACACTTGTTCGGAACCTGTAGCGGCACCGCATTCTCCATGATCGTAGCAAGTTCCCTTGCTTGTTCCGGGTTGTCTACAGAAAAAGCCAGTTCGTCGTGAACCTGCAACATGGGGATAAAACCCGCCTCACAAACGTCTACCATCGCCTGCTTAGTCATATCTGCGGCAGAAGCCTGTATCAACCTATTTAACGCCTTGTAAGTGTATGCCCGCCGCAAACTGGTCGTTGGGCCGTGGGTCGCGATTGCTTCCTCGCGTGGAAGCGCCTTGTGCATTTCAAAGCTGTTGGGTTCCCACAGATCAAAGCGGCACTTCCTGCCGCGCAGTGAACGCAGACTGCCCGAGGACCGTGGGTCGTCAAGCTTGTTTTGTACGCCTTTCATCAGGCCCCTCACAAACGGTACGCGCTTGTGATACTGCTGTGTTAGGGCTTTTGCTTCGTCCACGGTCAGATCTAGTTGGTCCGACAGCTTGTTAACTCCCATGCCGTACATCATGCCGAGGTTGATCACCTTAGCTTGCTTACGTGGGATGCCTGCCATCTCGCTGACCATGCTGTGGAAGTCCATGTCCGGGTTGTTGCGGTAGCCGTCCACGAAGCTTTCTACGCCCTCCATGGGCATATTTTTATAGTCTCCGTAGTTCTTTGCGAAGTGAACCAAGATCCGTGGTTCCTGCTGGGAGAAGTCTATGGCCGCCCACTGCTGGCCTTCTTCTGGTAGGAATAGCGAACGGATCATGGGGCCTAGCTCTGGGTCGCGGGCCGGGATTTGTTGTAGGTTGGGCGAGTTCATGGAGATGCGGCCTGAGACGGTGCCGCCATCGTCAGACCGTAACTGATTGATATGACTGTGGATTCTTCCATCGTGGACATATTTCAGGATACCGTCGATGAATGAGCCACTGGTCTTGTTCAGGTTGCGCGCTTTAACGATGTGCTTTGCAAGCTCATGGCTATGCTCAGACAGAAACGATTTGGTAAAGCTGGGCGCTCCTTTCTCCGTGCGCGGATAGGGGATGCTCTGTTTGTCAAACGCCTTGGCTATGGATTGCGCGGCCCAGATCTCCACGTCCATGCCCGCCAGCGATTTGATCTGTTTGACCGTCTCCTTTTCCTGCTTCATTAGGATTTGCTTGGTCCGTTCGGCGCGGTCGATGTCTACCCGGATGCCCCGCATAGTCATATCCACAAGGTGCGGCAGGAGTGCAATCTCAAGCCGCCACACATCCCAAAGCTCCTCACGGTTCAACAACGTCTTGAAGTGTCCCCAAAGCTCCAGCGTAATCTCCGCGTCTGTTTCGGCGTAGGGGCCGACGTACATTGCGGGTAGCTTCCACATCTCGCCTTTCGGGTCTACGCCAAATTCTTTCGCGGCCTCTACCAAGGTCTTTTCTGATTTGGTTTTGCCAAGGTGGTCGTAGCAGAGGGCGTTCAGGCTGTAGCTAAAGCGGTTTTCGTCAATCAGGCTAGCGGTAATCATTGTATCGATAACGCGCCCCTTAACCTCAAACCCCTCTGCACGTATCCAGCCCAGATCATACTGGGCGTTGTGCATGATCTTGTCAGCAGGGCACTCAAATACTTTCTTGAGCCATTTACTGACGATGCGCTTGTCAAGGTTACCCCCGCCAGCATGACCGACGGGGATGTAGCCTTTCCAACCCGGCACTGCTATGGCGTAACCCACCACTTCACCATCCTTTGTGGGCCAGCCGGGTCCTTTCTGTTTAAGATTCGGGTCCCGTGTTTCCACGTCGATGGCGATTTCTTCGGCGTCAAAAATGTTGGGCAACTCCACGGGAGGCACCCAATCGCTCTTTGGCGGGAACATAGCCATTTGCAGTTTGCCGGTTGTCATTAGGCCACCTTACGCTCGCGCAAAATTGCTTTCTCAAAATAGTCACAAGCTCGGCACCACCAGCCCACCCGTTTATTTTCTGCCGCGTGAATGATCTCTTCTGCCTTTTTCTCGCACTTTGGACAGGGTATGTAACTCATTTCTGTTATTTGCTTCATAAAGCGTAAGCTCTCCAATAATCTTCTGGTTCTAGGATGTAGAGGTTTTGAAGTGCCCGCGTCACCCCCACGTAAAAGACGCGGTGAAGATCGTCCCCTGACGACTCAAGCGCCGCCGCAGTCAGATCCGGAAGGATTACAACGTTTTGTGCCTCGCCGCCTTTTGCCCCGTGGATCGTGGACAGTCGAATGCGGGGCTTGGCGTTGAATTTTTCGCCCCGGCGTAGAAGTGCCGTGATGTAGGCTCGATCCCCATCAGGTATTTTATCCATTGCCTCATGCCAGATCATCTTGTCCGTGGCCAATAGACCGAAATGTTCTTGTAATTCCCTGAGTTCAAACATTTGGTTATCGTCGGCGTTAATGGTTTTGTGCCCGCGCTTGACCCGGACGCCATTTCCTGACATGTATGAGTAGATGGCTTGCGCGGTGCCCGTGGTCACGGCACGGCCTTTCCGCAAACCCTCCCATCCATTGATGGCTAAGGACATTTTTTGCGGAATGGATCGGCCCCCGTTTTGTCGTTCAAACAGATAGCCACCGTTTTTTAATTCTTGCTCTATGGGGTAAAGCATAAACCGTGCTTGCGCCATGATCAGCCAGCCACCTTCCGACATGTCTATTGAGCGAATGTCGGGCACACGGTAAATCTGCCCCTGCTCCTGCCGAGGGCGGTACACCTTTGGGAAACGGTTTTGTATTCGTGAAGCTATTTTCTCAGCCAGTGCGTGAATGGCCGCAGGGACGCGGTAGCTTTGCTCCAATACCTCCGCGCCACCGGGCAAGTTAATGAAGTGCTCAACGTCGGCTCCTGCCCAACGGTAGATAGCCTGATCGTCATCGCCCGCTACAAACATTCGCTCTGACTTCGCGTCCAATTTATGGGCAATGTCCCACTGCAACGGAGAAAGGTCTTGCGCCTCGTCAAGGAAAGATATTTTGAATGAGGGCATTAAGTGATCGGCCTGCTTAACGAAAGCCAAAAGCATGTCGGTAAAGTCCATGAGGCCAAACGATTTCTTATAATTTTCGTAAGAGTCGGCCACATACTTGACTTCAAGCCACGTGAAGTTCACGTTCGAGTGGTTGTACTCATGCTGAAGCGCGGTCTTTTTTGTTTTTGCAAGGTTTATTAGCTGAAGGATCGGGTGATCTGTCGCTTTAAACGACACATCCTCCTCTTCGCTACTTGAGCTATGAAGCGTGAAACCTATGGCTTTAGACAACTCCTTATAGTTTTGGTCGCTCATCAACTGGTTTTCGTTTACGCCCATTAGCCTGTAAGCCAGAGAATGGATTGTGCGGAAATACGGCAAGTCTTTTACGGGGTCCAAGTCAAACCGTTTAGCGGCCCGATCTCTAGCTTCGTTTGCCGCTTTTCTAGTAAACGCGAAAAACCCCACTTGTGAAGGGGTTATTCCCGACTCTAACGATTTTTCCACCATGTTTAACAACGTAGTGGTTTTCCCCGTTCCCGGAGGTCCAAAGATGCGAAACATTAGAACGGGTCCGTGGCCCGTGTTTCAAAACTTTTGGACTCTACTTGATCGTGCGGGATGTCCTGCACAGGTACGCGCCACACGCGTGTCGGCTTTCCTTTTATTTTTAACAGCATGGATTCCCCATTTATGTCCCGTAAACGTTGTGCCACTTTGTGGGTTTTAAACTCACTAAAGCGGTTCTTTCTCAAAAAGCTTTCAAAGTCTTTTAGTCTAAAGTGAACGGCGTTGCTCTCTTCATCAACCCATGGTCTGCGGAGCAATATCTCTTCGCGGTCTTCCGCTTTCTGCGTCGAGGTGCAAAACTCATCAAGGTATTCGTAGAACTGACCATTGATGCTAGCGTCCTCCGACACTTCCATGATGGACCCGTCGGTTTCTGCCATTTCTTTCATCAACTGATTGATGCGGCCTTCCCAGCCACGCCGGGGCATGGTCTGGGGCATGAAGTTAAGCTGTTCGATACAGGCTTTCTGGAAGATGGTCTGGTTTTGGAGCGCGTCCGTGTCCAGTTCAAGCGGTACGCCATTAACGTCAAGAAACCACACAGGCGGTATGGAGTTGTACTTCCGTAAGTTTGCCACAGCCATGTCGCTGACAGCCGCGCCAATGCCGTACTTCCGGGTTTGACACAACTCTCGGTTGCAGTACGGCTGAATGGGGGCGTCGTTACAGCGGTAGGCGTAGTCTTTTTTCTCAAGCTGTTTGACGACTATGTTGACTTCACTCAACGGTAACGGCGGATCAATGTACGCCATATTGTGATGCAACACTTCATCCTGCCATGTGTCTGGGTACGCTTTTCGCAGATACACGCCTATGCTGAAGAGTCCGTTGTTTCGTCCTCCTTCGCTGATTTTTTGGGCGCATAAGGTTTGGAGACAAGGCGGACCGTCCACAATTGCTGTTCCTTCAACCGTGGCTTGCGTAAGTGCTTGTAGTTGTTCTGGCGTTTGGACGTGCGCCGCATGTAGTCCGAAAAATTCTTCCAGAGTTGCCGCACTGCCGTCATCATTGAACGCATAGCGCAACCCCTCCTCCGCATCAAAGTACGGCATGTTTAAGAAGTTTCCGATATCCCCCCGATCTAAAAACAACTTAATCTGTTTGGGGAAGATTTCACTGCCGCCGTAGCCTAAGCCACTAGCCAAGTGTTGTAACGTTGACTGCATCGCCTTTGCAGTCACCCACTCACTGCAAAATAAAAAGCAGTGCGCGCCCCCAGATTTTGAACGACATACTACCAAAGGGAGCTTCCCATGTCTGATCTTTTCGATCAGTCGGGTGTGGTCGAGCGGGTATTCATCAATGTCAATACAACCCCATTTACAGGCGTCGTCTTCGTTAATCGGAATAATTCCAATCCCAGCGCCTTCCCCAGCAAGGTGCTGTTCAAAATGCTCCGTGGTCCGTGGTTCGCGGACGACGCGAGCTTTGCCGGTGTTCTTACCGTTGGCTTTTGTGCTATCGATCTCATAGGTGCCATAGGCTTGCTTTAAGCCATCGAAGATAGCCGCAAATCTTTTTGCATCAGACATTTTTTATAGACCAAGAAAGGGGGCGCGAGGCCCCCGTACAACTTAAAACGGCGCGTCGTCTGACGTGTCGTCACCCTCTGCGGTGTGCTTCGCTTCCACATCACCTTTCATGATGCTATCTGCGAAGGCCTTGGCCTGCTGATAATGAGAGCCGTCTTCCACCACACCTTCAAGGCTGATGTCCCAACCATGCCAGCTACCTTTACTGTTCTCTTCCGAGACAGTTTTAAGCAGGTAGACGTGGCTGAAACGCGGTGGCGTAAACGGACCGTTCTTACCCATCAAGGTGCGCTGGGCAATCGTGGAGTTCCACTTTCGGCTTTTTTTCATCTGCGTAGACTTCATCGCGATGACTGCCGTGGTGGTTGTTCCGTCCTCGTTGAGGATCAGGACGTAGTGCTGGTGAGTCTCCTCAATGTACGTGCCCGAGCCGCCGACAACATAATCCTTGTTGTCATCGCCGCGCTCAGTGCGAGGCCGCTTGTCTTCAGGCGTGTAGATATTTAAAGGAGCGCCGTTACCACTGCCCCGAGGAGCCCACTCAAGATAGCGCCGCTGATAAGCGCAAGGTATGACACGAATACCTGTCTTACCAGCATACACTTGATTCGATACGGTATTGAGAATATCGCCCGCTTTAGCGTTATCAAGGTCATCCAACACTGGGTCTTGGCGGCTGAGAACTTTGAGGAAAGGGATTGCCATGTCATCTTGACTGAGGTCACCCATTCCCATTCCCGCATCTTGTTCAAAGATGCTTGCGTCAAACGTGACAATTTCATTCATTGTCTCCTTTGTTTCTGCGACTGCTTTACTCATTACTTCTTCCTCGCGATGTTAGCACGTTGGCCCACATAGGCCCCGAAAAGTTCCATAGGGAAGGCTTCCCCGTTTTGTACACGTTCTTTGACAAAGGCTTTCAGAGTGCTGGGATGCACGTCTGTTTTCTGCTCTGCGGCATAACCAAGACCTTGCGCGTACTCAATGAATTGAGACGCCTCGTGGTCTTCGCCACGACCAAAGTTACAGCTAACAGTGTTTTTGATGATGTCATCAAAACCGTTTTGCCGTAGCCAATCAAATGCCGTAGCTTTGTTTTCCGCCTTGATGTGCGCGCCATACGTCGGACGCACAGTCACCTTTGATCCGTCCTCCAGTTCAAACGAACTAAGGCCGAGTTCAAGCAACATGGCAGGGAGGTCTTCGTCGGTGAGTTTAAGCAGTTCTCGCTTCGCTTCCTTGAGTTGATCTTCTAGCTTGCCCACAAGATCCTCTTGGTTACGAACAGCGCGAGCAATCTCTGCTACGCTGGCCAAGCCGGTGTTTGCCACCTTTTCGATGGAGGAAGCAGTGGCTTGATCTGCTTCCATGTTTAAGAGCAACTCGCTCATTTTTTCTCCTTTCGTGGTCAGGCCCTTTTTGGGGGCTGGACGCGCAGTCTCGCATCCTATATCCTCCTATGTCAAGCGTTGAGGGAAAACATGTACGAATTCAAAACAACACCCTACGATCATCAACGTACCGCCTTCGATGAATCGTGGCGTAGGCCTTACTTCGGTTTGTTCATGGAGATGGGGACGGGCAAATCAAAAGTCGCCATCGATACCATGGGCGCGCTTTACCAAGCCGGTGACATCGATACGGCGTTGATCATTGCCCCAAAGGGCGTCTTTGATAACTGGGTCAAAAAAGAGATCCCGGTTCATCTGCCAGACAGCATTCAGACTAAGCTGGTCAAGTGGCAACCTAACTTCACGCAGAAGTTCCGCGCAGAGATTCAGGAGATTGCCGACCCAGAGAACCGTGAGCCGGGGTTCCTGCACATACTGGTGATGAACACAGAAGCGTTCTCAACGCCGAAGGGCGCGTCGGCGGCTCAGAAGTTTGTGCAGTTGAATCCAAACTGCATGACTATTCTGGACGAAAGCACCAGCATTAAGAACAAGGGCGCACAGCGCACGAAGAACCTGATCAAGGTGGGACAGGCGTCGAAGTATCGCCGCATCTTGACCGGCTCACCGATTACTAAAAGCCCCATGGATTTGTTCAGCCAGTGCATGTTTCTGGATCAGCAGGCGCTGGGCTTTGCGAGTTACTATTCGTTTCAGGGGCGCTACGCGACCGTACAGCGGCGTTCGATGGGTCCCCACAGCTTCAACGAGATAACGGGCTATCGTCGCCTAGACGAGCTTGGGGAGAAGCTGGACACGTTTAGTACGCGGGTGTTGAAAGAGGATTGTTTGGACTTGCCGGAGAAAGTCTATCAACGGCGCGAAGTCAACCTGACCAAGGAGCAGGTGGTTTTATATAAGCAAATGAAGGACTTAGCGTTGGCTCAGTTGGAGCAGGGCAAGCTGGCCACGACGGCATCCGTGCTGACGCAGATTATGCGGCTACAACAAATCTGTTGCGGCCACCTTCAACCAGACGAAGGGCCGATACAAGAGATCAAAAACAACCGATTAGATGAGTTGATGGACGTGGTCGAAGAGGTCCAAGGTAAAGCTATTATCTGGGCCACTTACACCTACGATATTCACCGCATCGAAAAGGCGTTAAAGAAAAAGTGGGGCAGTGGCGTAGTAGCATCCTACTACGGTGAGACTCACCAAGATGATAGACAGAACATTATCGACCGTTTTCAAGACCCTGACTCCGAGTTGCGTTTCTTTGTTGGACAGCCCCGGACGGGTGGTTACGGAATTACATTAACTGAAGCAAATACAGTGATTTACTTCAGCAATAGCTACGATTTAGAGATACGTCTGCAATCAGAAGACCGCGCACACCGGATAGGCCAAAAGGACAACGTGACTTACGTTGATTTGGTCAGTCCGGGAACAATTGATGAGAAGATTCTAACCGCTTTGCGCGACAAAATAAACATTGCGGGCGACGTTTTAGGCGAATCGGCAAAGAACTGGCTGATTTAAGCCGGTCTTTGCCTCACCAGCATTTCTGACGCCAGCATCCCGATCTCATCCTGCGGACCCAGTATCTGTGCCGCTCTCTGCAACGACTGAGGGCTGACGGGTGCCGGAGCCGGGGGCATAGGGGGCGCGGCTTGTGCTACCGGTGGTTGTGGGGCAGGAGCCGCCTCGGCACGTTGCTGGCCATAGAAATAATCTACTGCCGCTTGGCCGCCCTCCATTCGGACAATAGCGCGAACAAGTTGAGGAATTTTTGACTCGGGCACTTTGCCTTTAGCGTCTAAGCCCGTCTGTCGTTCTACAAACGAAATGTATTGATTTGTTTTGTTTTCAGATGGCGGCGCGTACTTATTTAAAAAATCCTCAAGATTCATGCCGCGTGTTTGAGTGTCCAAAACAACTTGTTGAGTCAACGCCCGCAAACCCTGACCGGGAGACGAAAATGCCGCAAAGCCGCCCTGTCCTTCTGTCGCACCGGGCTGACCTGCTAACCGCAAGTTGCCGGGATTGTTGTTTTGGATAGACAGCGGACCCGTGGGCCGTGGCTCGGCTTGTGCTATCGGTGGTTGTGGGGCAGGAGCAGTTCTAGGTGTTCTGTCTTCGCCAAACCGTTCTTCCCGCTCAACAGGTTTTCCAATAACAGCTTCTGTTGCGGGTTCTATAATCAAACCTTCTTCCGTGGCTTCTCTACCCATACCGGGAGCCGGTCTACGGAAAATGTTAATTCCCATTCTTTGCAGGTAAGTCATGGCGCTATTTAAAATGCCTTCTCTTTCCGCCGCGTCGGTGCCCTTAAATTTAGTCAGCCACGCGGCCAACATCTCAGGGTTTTCCATAAACTCTTTCATTACGTCCATTTGCATGGCCAACGGCAGGTTGTAGGCTACGTTACGAATGGCTCTAGAACCGGCCCCTGCGGCAACAATGGATTGCCTATTCCCCATGGCTTGTGAAGCTCGGGCACCTAAAGTTGCACCAGAAACGCGTAAGAAAAAGTCCAACATCGGTCCCGCTTCTGCGGCCAACTGCTCAATGTTGCCTTGCTGTACGCCTATTTCATACTTAATCATTTCTTTCAACAATTTTGAAAGGTTGGTTACTTCTGCCTGTGTGATTAAACCCTTTTCTTGCATGTACTCTATTGGGGAGATAGACGAGCTTCTTTTTTGAAACTTCACTGCATCCGGCGTAAACAAAGCCTTGTACATGACGGAGGGCTTAAATTGTTGGTTTGAGCCTAATCCTCCGGACGTAGCCGCCCACTCAACAATGGCACCTTGGAGCGCCTTTGCGGCGGCCTCTCCCTCTGGCCCACGTACAGTGATTTCTCTTTTTGTAGCCGGGTCAATTCGTTTAGTTACGTCAGAGGCGCTGTCTATAACCTCTACAAACCTATCTAATGCTTTGTAAGGAAATTCCGTAGAAGGAGAAAATATTTGAGCAACAGCACGTGCCGGACTTCTTTTTTCTGAAGAAGTCAGATTCATAAAAGAAATATCTTGGTTTAACTCGCGTTGTTTTCTCTTAGCGTATTCTTCTGTTTGATCTAACAACACGCTTGCCGTGTTTATGTCCTCTAAATCTGCTCGCAGGGCCGGAAACAAGTTCAGTAGGTTTTCATTTTCTTTCATGAAACGACCTAAATTGTTTCGATTAACCGCGCCTTCCGGAGTATTAGGTGTAAGCGCCCTTGTCCGTGCTTCACGTAATATAGCTTCTTGAATTTGAGACAGACCCGGAACAAGTTGAACGGGTCCCACGAAGCTAGGACCCATAAACCGCCCCGCTTCTTGTATTTGGTTGATACGTAAAAACGTAGCAGATGCACTACCACGTAATAATTGATCCGCCAATAACTCCGGCGCATCTCGTGTTCCGCCTTTAGCATTTTGTTGCAAAATGTCGCCAGCAAAAGCTCTGGTAAAGGTGTCGTTTAAAGCCCGCGAAAATGCGCGAGCTTCCCGATAAGGCACCGTAAAACTTTCATCAGGCAATTGATTTAACTGTTCAAGCAAAATGTCTGCATATTTGCCCGCTATTCGGGCTTCATCAAATTTGCTTTCTGCGCGTAGCTGTCTAACCGCGCTCAAAGCAATGCTCCGCATATCTGTCAGTTCTTGAGAACTTAAAATTGGGCCAGATCTAAATAAATTAAACCCCTCCCCCCCTTCTTCTAAAAACTCTCTTTGCTTTCGATCTACAAAATTCTGTATTTCTTTCAAAACGTTGGCGTTTTTGAAAAACACAGCCCTTGCTTCCGGCGTTGAAGGCAATAAGCGGTCCCACCCCGCTATAAAATTAGTGTCTACCGGCCCATCAAACTCATTAAACTCAAATTGAAAACTAGGTATGTTTTCAGGGTCTATGGCTTGTTCTATTATAGGTACGTTGCGCCACAAACTTCGCTCTTGCGCTCTCGCTCGCTTTAGTTGAGCGTCCATTACGTCGTAAAGTTTTTGACCCAACTCTTGCTGATTTAAGGCTAAAGCATCTACCTCCTCCATGCCGGTAGTACCAAGACCTTCTCTCCCTAAAGCTCGGGTAAGTATTTCGGTGGCATACGCTATATCTGACGCAAAATTTGCATCAAACACTACTTTCATTTGATCAGCTAAAGCCTGCAAAAGATCGGGGTCGCTTCCTGCTACGGCGGCTAACATGCGAACTTGTGCCCGCATCGCTTGAACAGCTTTTTCGGACCCCGCAATCCTTTGTTTTGCAAGAGTCGGCGCAATATTACTAAGGGCCGCTTCCACCCCTAACAACGTTCCACTACCCGATTTAGCTGGCGCAGTAAGATCAATCGTCTTTCCGGTTTCAGGGTCAACTAAAAAAGTGTTTACTTCGTTTAGACGCTTTATGACTTCGTCTACGTCTTCGCCTTGTTGCTCAAACAACTCCAAAAGATACCGTATTGCTTTTTCGCGACGAGCATCTTTTCCCGTGACTTTTTCAAAAACACCCTCTAAACCGCCTTGCCGCCAAATATCTCTTAACGAGCGAAATGGAGCGAGCGGATCTGTAAGAAGCGTGGGCAACGCACCTACTATACTAATAGCGGGCTGACCTGCGGCGGAACCTACAATGGCCCCTACCGTTTCCCCCGCAATTCTTGGTAAAACTTCTCCCGGTGCGGCCTCTTCAGCCATCTGACCAAGGTAAGCTGACCCCGCTCCTGCCGCCGCTTCTATAGCGGCAAGTGTTTTGGGTTGTTCCCGAGCCTGACGACCAAGTCCCTGCAAGCCTTTTTCTATGGCGGCAATTGTCCGAGTACTTCGCGGTATGTTTTCAGCTTGCTGGGCCAAACGAGATAAATCTGTGCCAATATAATTTTTGCCCAACTTGGCCGCGTCTTGTGCAGGTTGGGCGGCCATCTTTAAGCGTCGTGCATTTTCTATAAATTGCTGGGCACCAAAATTTATGTCCCGTGCCTCTCCGGTTAGTAACTTTCTTCCCAGTGCCCATGGGGTTGCAAAAAAACCTAACACTCCAGCCGTGGTTTTTCCGGCCTCATATGGGCCGGTTGTCTCAGGTAAAATTAAAGACTCTTCCCCAAAAAGTTTACGCTGACCTGTGCGAACAGCCTCTTGACCGAATAAACCGCCGATAATGGCCCCTACAGCAGGGACCATGAACTTTGCGGCAATAGTGGGAGGCGTTACAGGGGGCACACCCGCTACGAGTGCCGCGCCCGCTGTGGCTCCAGCCACTGCTCCAGCAAACCCGCCCGCTTGCGGTGCAATTTCTTCTTTTACACCCTCTATAAAACTACCGCGTTCTATTCGTTTACCGTCCGGGTTTCTTAGGAGCATTTGTAAGATTTGATCGTCGGTTAAAGCTCGTTCTTTTGGGTCTAAACCTTGATACGGCGTTAGCTCTTCAAATATTGGGGCCGTTCCGTCTTTTAAAGACTCATAAGTCATTTTGCCCGGAACTTGCGTCGCAACCGTGTCGGCAACGTACTTGGCAAACCGCGTCGTTCTTGTTCCCGGAATACTTTTACCTTCTTCTCTAGCTTCTTCTTGTTGTAGCCGTTGCTCAAAAAGAAGATCATCCATCTCTTCTTTTGACATGCGAAGAAACGGCACAACATCAAAACCCGTCATTTGTTCTGTAACATCGGGCTGTGCAATTGTCGTGTCTTGAGTAGAAAGCGTCGTTGTAGGAACGATAGCCATTAGTTTTAATCCCCTAGACCTAGAAGCTCATTCATTCTTTCCTGATTACGATCTATACGTGCTTGATCTATAGGTGTTTCTATAGGAACAGATTGGAACAAACGCAACACCGTAGCTAATTGATTTATTTTTTGCTCTCTTTTTTCTCTGGATGACGCGGTAGAGCCAAGCTCTCCGATTTTTCCTCGTTCAAGGAGAGCAAGATAGCGACCTAATATGGCTTGTTTCAATTGCGAAAGTTTTGCGGCCTGTGTTTCGGGGTTTTGGAAGAATGAATCCGGGTCGGCAAACAAACTACCAATGGCTTCATTTTCTGAAACAACATAACGATTAGAGTCTTCATCAACCAAAGCAGAACGCGATAGGATCATTGCGGCTCTAAGGTTTTGTCTGGCTTGTTGCGTTTTTGCGGTGTCGCCTACAAAAATCGAGGGGTCAATGGGACCCGCGCCAAACAAACGGTCAAAGGTAGCTTGAATCGCGGCTATTGGTCCGGTTCCGTCCAAAGCCGCTTGGAAAACATCGGGCGTGAGATTTTGAATAATTTGCGCTATTTCTGGGTCCGTTAATTGTGCAGGTACGACATTACCGCCCATTTGACTAACGCCCGTTCCGCCTTGAACCATCATAGGTTTACCTATGTCTACACCTTTTTTAGACGAATTAACAATTATGGTTAAGGGGTCTAAACCAACCGTATTTTGGTTCTCGTTTATATCCGCCATAGTGGCATCGTAAATGGTGGAGTATTTTTCTGCGCGACTCTTCTTTTGAAGATGATCGGCCAGATCATTGCCTTTTAATACTCTTGCATCGGTAGGAGTCTGAAGCGTGACGCCGTCCTCAACATATGATCGGCCCCCCGTAGTGCTGGGGTACTCACTACCGTCATCCAATACAACCACCGCTCTTTCTGGCGCTTCTTCTGTGCGAGGGCCTACCATTTGTTCGTCAGGAGTCATTGCATCGCGTCGCGCACGACCAGCCTCCGTAGATAAGTCAATGTTAGCCAGAACCACGCCAGTATCACGGTTTTTAATTATCATGGGTTGAGGCGTTTTATCGCCGCCCGTTTCTGCCCGGTAAACACTTATTTCTTTATAGCCCTGTGCGGTTGCGCTATCTATATCTGCTTTATCTCTAGGGTCAACCGTAATTGTTTCTAACCCAGACTCAACTTGCTCCGTTGCGGGATCATCCACTCGGGGTCTTACATAAGTGTCAAAATTGTATGTTTGCCGACCCGCTTGTAATCTAGCCAACTCTAAAGCTTGACGATCAGATACTGCCGCCTGCTCAACCCCTATAGCGCCTTGTAGGGCGGCACTTCGTAAAGCCCGGTCTTCTGCACGAAGCGCAGAACGACGCTCTTGCGCCTGTGCCCCGAGGGCCGCGAGGTTTGCGACAGGATCTTTGGCGGCTTCAGCTAACTCCGACACAAAAGAGCCGCCTTTGCCACTACCTGAAGCAAGGTTTAATCCCAACTGACCAAGTTGAGAATAAAACATCATCTTATCTAATTTTTCTCGTTCAGCGGCCTCCGCATCGCGCTCCGCTTGGGAGTTAATTTGTTGGAACAACGGCAGTAAAGCTTCGTATTGCGTTGATACGTTATCTGCACTAAAAGTTAGGGCGGCACCACCTTTGTCAAACCTTTGAACAGCACCGCCATATCTAAAATTTTGTGGGGCGGGAGCCTCCTGCGCTCCTGCGGCCATCAAACTACCCACGCCCATGCCCATATCGGTAGGAGCGCCGTCAGCCGTGGTCATTTCCACGTCGCCCGCAATCTGTTGAACCAGAGCGCCGATCCCGCTGTCCATCATCCCCTCTTCCGTCATCATAATGACCGGCTGAACCATCGCGAGAACGGACTCTGGTGTCTGGTTTGCGTCAGATTGGCCGACATATCCGGCAAGCTCTTCGCGTCGAGCATCCAAAGGCCTATCGTTACCGCGCAACGCGTTGATAAGGTCTTCCGTAGACTGAGCGCCGTCAATCCCCGCCATCATTTTCTGCGCGTATTCGGCCCCAAGCTGTT
>Ga0208644_1000844_pt1 | contig 27224 bp, 27 predicted proteins | sample VirMetDEL_Nov_18_FD_184517 | JGI IMG/M metagenome (GOLD analysis project Ga0208644, IMG submission 184517) | Aqueous microbial communities from the Delaware River and Bay under freshwater to marine salinity gradient to study organic matter... | ecosystem: Environmental > Aquatic > Marine >...
CACTTTGAGAAATATTATCCACTCCTTGATTAGTAGTAGTGACTATTAAGTCTCCATTACTATCTTTGTGAAATCCATAAACTTCTGCTGAACTTGCGTTAGCAAATTCTAATGCTGTACCACCTGAATTAACAACAAGTGCTTGTCCTGCTGAACCAAGTGCAGGTACATCATTTGCATCTGTAATTGAAAAGTTTGCTAATTGGAAAGTACCAAAAGCAACTACCATTAAAATATCGTTAAGATTTGCAGGTGAAGCTAATACAATAGAAGTACCTGAAGTTGCTGTGTAGTCTGAATTAGCTAACTTCACGCCATTCAAGTACAGGTCTAAAAACCCTGCGTCATAAGAAAGTGAATTTCCGTTACTGTCTGCACCACTAAATGTCGTTTGACCTGCGGTTGCTGTATATTCAAATCTGTTTGCTGTTCCGTTTACTGAAGAACCTGCATTAATCCAACCACCTGACGAGTACACACGCATAGTATTTGTGCCTGTGTCAAAATATAAATCTCCTACGTCTAAAGAAGTTGTTGGTGCTGTTCCTGATACTCTATATCTATTAGCAAAATCATTTACTGTATTAATATTAGAAGCAACTGTTCCAATATTATTTGAACCTAATAAATCTGTTCCAACTGCATCAACTTGGTTAATGTAAGTTGCAACTGTATCTATTTCTGAAGTAACTTCATTTAAGTCATTAGCTACTGTTTGTAATTCTGCAATTTTATCTTGAACGTCTTGAATGTCTGAAGCGATATTAGCAACTGCTGTGATGTCTGTTCTAATATTATATAAAGCTGAAATTTCTGTATTTAATCCTGCAACTGTTTGAATATTATTTGTTGGACTAATTTGTCCTGCAACAGTTGATATATCTGCTGAATTAAATCCTGCTAAAGTCGTTATGTCACCACTAATTGCACCTAATGAAGTAATTTCTGTATCTAATCCTGCAAGTGTAGAAATATTATTAGTTGGTGAAATCTGACCTGCTACAGTTGAAACATCTGCATTATTATTTGCTACAGTAGTTATGTCAGCATTAATTCCTGCTAATGTAGAAATATTATTTGTTGGAGATATTTGACCTGCAACTGTTGAAACATCTGCATTGTTAGAATTAACTCCTGAAACTGCTGAACTAATTCCTGCTACTGTACTTACTGCACCGCTTATTCCTGCTACGGTAGTTAAGTTAGCTTTGTCTGAAGTTGATAACCAAGTGTTTTCTAAATAAGTTTTATTAACTGCGTCATTGTTATTGACTGGGTTAGCTACGTTAGTAATTCTTTTATTTAAAGCGTCCCACTGATCTGTCGCCGCACTAAGACTAATATTGTTATCAGTAATATCAATGGCTTCTTGTGCTATATAAAAACTTTGATTCCCGTCTTGGTCAAGAGTAGCTTCTGTTAATGTAGACCCATCTTGATAATCTACTAATCGTGCAGTTCTACTTGAACTTCTAGTAAATTTAATAACTACACTAGCAGAAGGTGCTGTTGTAAAAGTAATAGTTGAAGAAGTAGTAAAACTGTAGTCTGTATTTAAAGTTTTAGTTACACCATCTAAAGTAACAACAACGTGTGCTTGTTCAATGTAAGGGAAAGTAACACTGTAATTTACTGTGCTTCCGTCTCCCGTATATGTATTTATTGCGTATGACATACTTTAATATAAACTCCTTGTTCCTTGATCTGGTAATCCAGAATTATCTCTTATGTAATTTAGTAATTGGTTAATTCCATATAAGTTTTGATATGGAAGTATTCTCATTATTCTATTTAAATCTTGTTTAGAAAAATTGTAATCTGAATTAAACATAGTTTTCAAAAACGAACCAGCTATACTAAAAGTTTTCTCACCTAAATCATAAGTAGGGTTTCCAGTAATAAGATTCATTTCTTGTCCTGATGATCTAGTATTAAATCTATATTCAGGAGCTACTTGACCTAAAACCATATCCATAAACGGAGGCATTACAGAAGACCAGCCAGCTCTTTGAAAAGAAGCTAATGCAACTTTAGCATAGTCTCCTTGATTACCAAGTTTCTTTTTAAGGTATGCTTTCTTTTCATTATCACTCATACCAATAGTATTGAAATGAGATTGTGCAATATAAGAAGCACCGCCAATTAATGACGTATACATAAACATAGAAAATGTTTGGAAATCTCCCATAGCTACGTTATGTAAAAACTGTTTACTCCAAGCAGTCATAATAAACTGTCTGAATTGAGACATTGTTTTTCCCCATTTGCTGTCAGAAAAAAATCTATTAGTGTCTCCAATCATATTGTATTGGACTGCTCGTTTAGTATATCTATTAACTGCAATACCAAACTTCTTAACTAAATTTTGATCTTTAAAATTAACAAAATCAAATTGTAAAACTCTACGTCCTAAACCTGTAACTTCTGTAACAACATTTGGACTATTAAATTCTTTTGCTAATGCAATTAAATCTTGATCTGATAATCCTAAAACTCTATATCTATTTAATCTTCCTTTAGATATTTCGTCTATAAATTTACCGCCTTTAGAAACATCTATTAAATCTTCTGCTAGTCTATGAACAAACAATCTCATAGCTATTCTTCGTTGGTTTCTATCTATATGAATAAGTCCAGATGCGTGTCCTGTTCCTTTTTCTAAAGTGTTAGTAACAGCTTTGCCATACTTACCTCTAGCAGATGTATCTAATTGAGAAACACCTCTATCTAAAACGTCTATAGCTTGAAATTGTCTAAATATATAATCGTCTCCGTTAGATGAGCCGATCACGGCTAAATCTTTATAAAAAGTATCTTCAATTTTTCCAGCTTGTGCGTCAGAAAATAATTTTCTAAATGCAGGTATTTCATTTAATAAAACTCTAAATCCTTGTTGTGATACAGCTACACCATACTCAGGTAATTGTGCTACACCTACTTGGTTTAATACCCTAATAAAATTAAATCTTCTTAAATTAGCTAACCATTTATTTACACCAACTGTCGGGTCGCCTGACTCAGTTGATCGTCCCATAAGATTATTAAAGAAACTGTCAATTGTATCTTTTTCTTCTTTAGCAATAAACTTACCGCCAGCTATTCTTTGAGCTGGATCTTTAAGTTTTTTAAATTCTGGAATAGAATCTGGATCACGATAAACTGTATCAATATCGTTAAATAATTCGTTTTTGTATTTTAACCATTCATTTCTACTTTTGATACCTAATCTATCTGATAATGAATACCAGCCAGCCATTTCATTAGTGTATGAATGCCACAATAAATCTACATCATTTTCAAAGAGTTCATCTAAACGTACTTTTTGACCGTTAATAGTTGTTTCAAAGTTTTCGTTTAGTCTAATTCTTTGTTTAAATCTTCCCGAAGTTAAAACACTAATTTGATTTTTTAAACCATCAAATAAAGTATCTCTTTGTTCTGGTGTTAAATTAGAAAATACATCATCAATGTATTCTCTTAACATCTCAGGGTTTTTAATTCTTATAAGCTGTTCAATATCAAAACCACCCATACGACTATTGTATTTAGCCGCTTTCACTATCACCCTAGCTAATGCTCTAGCTTTAGTAATAGATATTTGTTTATTACCATCAGGTGTTTTAACTTTTGCTTTTTCAGCTTTAGCAATTGGGTTATCTAATCTATTTAATAATGGTTGTTGATTAGCAATAGCTTGGGTAATTAAATCTTCTACACCTTCTTCCCCAAGTCTTTTTTCTAATTGTTGAAAACTCTCTAAACTTATTTTTCTTGGTACATAAAATCTACCAGTGTCTTGTGCTAAATCTTCTGCACCTTCAACTCCAGCTTCTTTTAATAATTTAGCCCATAGTTGAAAACCGTCTGCATAAGCATTTGCCGCTTTAACTAAATGCGGATCTCTTAATAATGCTTGTTCTCCAGCACTTAATTTAAATTTCTTTTCTTGTCTACTAAGAGCAATAATTACTCTCTTAGTGTCGTGCATAAATTGTGTTTTAAGACCAAATTGAAAAAAACCTTTTACTGCACCGTAGCCTCTTGCTTTTAAATATCCTTTCATAGCGTCGCCTACATTAGTGTAGACTGTACTATGAGCTTGCATAACAACTTGATCTCTAGCCATTTCAACAGTTGTGTCTTGAACTGCGGCTTTACCAGTTTTTACATCTTTGTAACCAATGGGTTCTTCTAATGATTTAAAATTAAATAACCTAACTTTTTTAGATATTGATGAACCTAAAGTTCCAGATCTGTTTGCACTAAATAAACCAAATGCAAAAGGTAAGTTTCTTAATTTAGGAAAAAACAATTCAACGTTATCAATTAACGAAGTATCATTTAAATCATTAATAAGTTTTTTATTTTCTAAAGAATGTTTAGTGTTTTTAAATATAGTTTTATTAGCTTTGTCAGTAGGTTTTAATCCATTTTCAATTAAATCCTGTTTTTGAGTTGCTCTAGCAACATTCTTTAAATGTTTTGCGGTAAGGGCGGATATGCCCCCTCCAAGAGTACCACCTAAAGCTGAGGCGATAAGCACATCATTTAAGCCCATTGTAGGGTTGTTAGCCGCTATTGGAGAATACAAAGCCCCTTCTAAAGCACCATAAGCTAAACCTTTTTTAAGAAATTCTTGTCTTCTTGTTAGACCAGTTAAAAACTGACCACCTTTCATTACTTTATTTAAAGCTCCGTATCCTAATAAATTTACAGGATCTAAAATAAAAGTACCGAATTGTAATGCTATACCTTTCCAACCTAATGAAGCTAATAGTTCTGCATTTTTTTGATGGTTAGACGCTTTCTCCGCAAGATATTTTAAATGATCACTATTTAATGCACCAACTAAACTATCTGCAAATTCATCATTTAAATTATATTGTTTAATTACAGCGTCAAATTCTTCTTTATTATTATCCCAACTAAAACCATCTTGTTGCATAAAAGTTGGAGTCGCAAATAATTCCCAAGCATTTGCAAATATAGTGTTTTCTTGAATTGTAGCTTTTAATATTTCAGGAACAGTTCTTCCTTCTTCAATAAATTTTTGTAATTCACTAGCGTTGTATGCTTGATCTAAAAACAAACCACGACTTACATCAGGTTCTTCTGACCATAAATACTTTTGTTTAGTAATATCTATTGGTGTAAATTTTCTTACATCAAGAGTTTTTTTTTCTGTCTCTAGTAAATCAGCTTCTTTATTTCTTCTTGTAGAGAATTGATCTCCAAAATTTCTTAAATTACCTAAAACAGCGTCCCAATCTCCACTAGCCGCTTGTTTAATAAAATTCATATCTGAACCATCTTTTCTAGTAAAAGAAGTTCCGTGTTGAAATCCTACAGAAGCTAATACAGTTTGTTGTGCTTGTGATAATTCTTCAAATGGTTTTACAGGGTTATGTGAGTTGTAAGTTTTAATTATTTGATCTGTATACCAGTTATGACTTGCTTTATCGATTTCAGTAACTTGTGCGTCAGTTAGTTCAAATCCTTTAGAAGCTTCTTTAGCCTCAGCTCCAGACATACCAAAGAATTTAGATAAAGTGTCAATTGTATCTGTAGAAATACCCATTTGACTTAATGTATTGACATCTTTTTCTTTTAGATCAAACCCAGTTGCAACAGTAACACCAGAGTTTTCACTTGGTACATAAGCTTTCTTTACGCCTTTACCTTCGAGTTCTGAAATAAAATCCCAATTTATATTTGCCATAATATTTAAAATTTAAATAATTCTCCTTGTCCTAAATTTCCTGCACTAACTCCCATTGATTCTAACTCTCTTAATCTTTTTTGTTTTTTTCTAAATTCAGCGTCTTTCTTCATTCTTAAATTATTATTAATTTCTCTTTGTTTAGCTTCTTTTTCTTCAATTCTTTGTTTAACAAGATCAATAGGAACTTCTAACCAAACTGTTTGTCCGTTTTTGTATTCTACTGTTGCAGGTACATCTAATAATGTTCCATCAGATTCTTTGAAATATAAAGTGTCACGAGTATCGTCGACTATTAATTCATAATTATTTAAATCTACGCTATCAATTTTAGTTCCTAAATATGAACCTACGTCAATGTTTGTTTCATCTAAAGAAAATCCTACTAAATCAACTTCTTGAATAATTTTCTTATCAACGTTTAATTTTTCTTTAAGTAATTCTATGGCAGATATTTTAAAAGTATCGTATTTATCTGGTGTTGTGCCTAATTGATTAATTTTAAATTTACTTACCCATCTACCGTTAATATTTGAATAATGTTTATCAATAAAATCTTTAGTTTGATTTATATAATCATCATTATTAATATCAGTATTAATATTTTTAAAATACTGTGCCACCATATAAAATAATTCTTGGTTTGGTGCATAAGCCATATTACCCGAAGCTGTTTGTAATGATTTTTTATCTTCTGACGTTAATTGAGAAATTTGTTTAGTAATTGTATTTGCTGTTCCAAGTTCTCTTACAATATCTCTTGGATCTTGCCCTGCTTTACTTTTAACGTTAGCAACATAAAATAAATATTTATTTTTATCGTTTTCTTTAAAATAAATACCAGTAATACCAGCTTTATCTAAAGCGGCATAAACTTCTAGAGCAAGTTTGTTATCTTCTGTATATTGACCAGTAACAGGTTTAGCTAATAAATCTTCAATTTGTTTAATAGGCTCATTCTTTTGCATACCCGTCATTAAAGACATAGTAGTTGATAAGAAAGCGTCAGCATTAGACATACCTTGTGATTTTCTAATTCTGTATTCTTTATCAAAAATATCTGAACCTAATTTAGTTCTATCTGTTTTAGGTAATGAAGCTACGTTTCCATTAAACCAATTAGCAGTGTCTACGTTTAATTTTATTGCTTCATTTAATTTTTCAACTAAATTACTTACTCTACCTTGAAATTTAGGATTGTTTATAATAGCTGGAGATCCATCTGGTCTATTTGTAGTTAATAGAGTAATATATTCAGCGGCAAACCTACCATCTAATTTAGCGTGTAATTCAGCTTCACTTAGTACAACTTCATCGTAATCAGCTAAAGATAACGCAGGGTTTCTATTTTCTTTAAGGTTATAGAACATATCTACAAATGTTTTAGACATATTCTCTTGAAAGAATTTAGCTTTCTTTTCTTTGTAATCTTTACCTAACGTTTCGATAGGGTTAGCATTGTAAAAAGCAATTTCTAATTGTTCTTCAACTTTTGTAGGTAAATTTTGTAAAGATAAAGAAGCATTACCAATTACTTTATATTGTAATTCTTCTTGTTGTTTTTCAAATTCTTTAACGTTTAACCATCTTCTTAATTCTGCTGTACCTTGATTATAAGCTGATGCAAAAAATTCGTCTCCTTCTTTATCAGATAAATATTGTTGACTAAGCTCGTTGTAGTGATCTTGCCAATTATAATTACTTTCATATCTTTTTGAAGCGTACTGATCTTTAAAATCTTGAACAAAATTATCTACTGAATTAATTGCATATTGTTTGTATGCACCATATCTAGCCCAACCATTGTAAATATCAGGAAATCCGCTTTTGTGTGCCTGACGTGCTTGATCTAAAGTCATACCATTAATCTGTGCTTGACCTTGTTCAAACGATTGTTTTGCTTCTTGTTTTAATTGTTTGTCAGCAAGTTGTTTTATTGTTGGGTTAATAGCCGCAAGAGTATCAGCTAATGCTTGAAATCTATCTTTACCTACTATTTTTTCTGAGCCAACATCTAAAATAGGTTTTGTTACTGGTGCATTTTCTAAATTTATATTTACACCTATATCCGTATTAATCTTAGCCATTAACTGCTCCCGCTATATCCTGTTGGATTTTTCATATAATCACCCATTGAGCTTGCCCCATCATAGGGAGAAGCCTTTGGCGTTGAAGGTGCTTGATTCATAGCGTACATACCACCAATATCTACTGCCGTTTCTAACGCATAAGTCATAAAACTAGGTTTGTATGCTCTAGGTAAAGAAATAATTTGATTAGTATATTTTCGATTATACATTAATCTTTCGTCTGTAATTTGACGTAATTTGTTTTCGTAGTTTAAATCAATTGTATTAAATTGTTTTGCCCCTTGTCTGGCAATATCTCCAAGAATTGTGTTGTATAAATTACCACCAAGACCTTTTTCAAAGAAAGCAACTTTAGCAGTACCTTCTGTTAAAAGTTTCTTTTCTTGTACTTGTTCTTTTTGGAAAGCCGCTTTATCTTTTTCACTTTCTTGACTTCTAATTAGAGAATTATCTGTGTAGATAGCTTCGTTTCTTAATCTTTCTGCGTTAGCTGTTGCCGTATCATTTATGTTTTTAGCTTTAGCTTTATCAGTTTGATATTGATTGTATCCTTGAAAAACTCTAGCCGCAACATACGCTTCCATTGTACACATATTATTTATTTTTCTCCTTTAAAAATCCATAAAACAGGACATCATTAAATTTTTTTTCGTTTATAATTTTAAAACCACACCATTTAAGCCAAGTTAAATGTAATTGGTTTCGACTATCTATATAATTAAATAACACAGGAAACTTGTCTTGCATTTCTTGAACTCTTTTTCTACACTCTCTTAAAAACTTTATTTTAATTTTCTTAATATTAGGCGTGCATAGTAAAAACGGAGATCCAATGTTTTTGTCATCTAGTGACGCAACTACTCCGTATACACCTGCAATTTTATCATCAACAAAAAACGATCTACAATAATCAGTCATTGTAAATCCTTTAAGTAAAGTCTTTTGTAAATTTGTTGTACCAGTTTTAGAAACTATTTCTCTTTCATCTTCTGGTCTTAAATTCTTTGCTAATAATTTTATATGCTTACTTGTTGTTTCTATTTCATCTATTTTCATTAGGTTATAATTCTTTGAGAAAGAACAGAGAATACTCCCTCCCATTCTGCCGATAATAAATTACAAGGTAAGTAACTATCGGAAGCAACGAATATAACTGTGTCTGTGTTTTTACATTGGATAGGAAACTTAAACGTTCCGCTCTCTAAATTAGGTTGACCAATAGTTAATGTACTAGAACCTAATGTTTGCCCTGTAAATTTATAAATAGATGTACTTCTTGCTAATGGAGTTAAATTAACTTCAAAATAACCTGTGTCTCCAAATGTAAGAGACATATTTTTTAATTGTAATCTACCAGTGTTAACTGTTGATGTGTTACCAGAAGATTTTTGTTCTCTTACAAAGAAAGTTGGAAATTGATATTTAAAAGTGTATTTTCTTCCAACAATAACAGGGTTAGCTGAATAATCTCCATTAACAACTAATGTTGTATTTGTAGAACTGGCTATAGCAATATTTCTTCCTCTTTGTGTTGAAGACCAAGAACCACCTAAAACTACTTCCATAGGATTAGTTTCTTCGTAAGGTAAAGTAAAAGTAGTTTTATTTGTACTTACATTATATGAACCTGATAAATTTGTTTTTCTATCTAATAGAATAGGAAAAGTTAAATTCGAGTCTACTTCATTAGTTTTTAAATTCATCTTTTCTAAATAAGTACCGTCGTTTCTTTTAATAACAACGTAAAGATAATTTTGAATACAATCTCCATCTAAAATAATATCAGTAGTAACAAACTTATATTTAGACCAAGATCTTTGTAATGCTTTAGATCCAGCGTCGAAATAATATTTATAAACAAATAAAGAATTTCTTTCTCCAGAAGCAAATCCAAATAAAGTATTTTCTGCTGACGATCCTTTTAGTGCAGTTAATGCACCTTCAATATATCTAGGTAAATTAACAGTAGTATCTAATGCGTCTTTAATATCAGTGTCAGTATTAACATAATATTCTCTAACACCAGCGTAACTACCTCTAGCAATACCAAAATAAATGTTTTGACCAAGACCTAACGGTTTTGCACTATCATCAATTTCATATTCAGTAGTTTGATTTATTGAAACTGTTTTAGCTGAAAGTATTTCTTGTGCGTCCAAAGTAAATTGAGATTGATCCGAAAATAAAACTAACTGTTCATTAAAAGGCACAGCGTATTTTAAAATTGAAACTTTGTTATGACTAACAGCTAAGTCAATCATATCATCATCAATTGCAGTAGTTACTGTAGTTGCCCAGAAAGTAAAAAACTTTCCAGCTTTAGAAAAGATTACGTTTTCATCAGATAGAAAACCTAGTCTATTTCTATAAAAGAATATGTCATTAATTTTTCTACCAACAAACGTAGGGTCTGGACTTGTTGTTTCGTCTCCTACTGTTCTTGGTGCAAATTCAGGTTGAGTATAAGTTGTACTACTAATAGTATAAGTTGATCCATCAGCTTTACAAAATCTAAAATTACCATCAGCAGTTCTTATTAAAAGATGGGGCATTGTAGTAACATCAAACGCATTGTCTAATCCGTCTTTAACTGTTTCTACCCAAGCGTCACCGTCCCATTTAACAAAATAATTATCGTATTCACTACCGTTGTCTCCAACAATTTCAACAACAAAATCTGTATAACCTTTGTATGGTAAATCAGCAAAAGAATTAGTTTTATCTTTTACTATTATTAAACCGTCACCGCCTAAACCATCTGATACCGAAGCTGTAAATGTTCCAGAATTTTTTGAAACATAAATAATAGAACCGTCTCTGTTAATAGTATAACCTGATAAACTAGCAACTAAATCATTATACAATTCTGTTGCAATATTATCTGTTGTAATTGAACTAGCATTAGATGAAGTAGAATTATCTAATGTTTGATAACTAGCTACACTAACTCCATCTATAGTAATTTCGTATGTAGTTTTATATTGACCATTTTTAACATAAAACAATGCTTCATCTGGTCTAGACGCACTTAGCGTTCCTGATTTTGCAGTATCAATAGTTTTATTAACTATAAATGTATAATCAGCAACAGTTACTAAATTAAAATCTTTTTTTGGATTTGTTGAAGTTAAATAAGTAAGACCATCAGGTGTAACTAGTGTTTTTGCGTTACCATTAATATCATAAACTTTTAAACTTTGATTATTTAATAAGACAACATATTGTTCGGTAGTGTCTCTATTAATAATATGTACTTTAGAATCTGTTAAAGTATCATTATTTAATTTTGCTATATGTTCTGTAGGCGGTCTTTTACCTAAACCTGTAATAATATCTGATAAACCATTTTCTTGAATAGTTGCTTGATTAGGAAGTTTTACAGTGTCGGGTTGCTGTGAAACTCCATTCAATAAATTTGGAATTGAATTTGAAATTAATCTTGCACTCATTATTCATCTGTAATTGTAGTTTTAGTCGGTTGATAATTGTCTCGGTCTATAACTCTGTACGTACTGTAGTTATCAAAAATACTATGATCTCTAGTATCTCCTTCGTGTTCTTTTAAAGCTGACAACGCTTGTATTTCGTCAACTTGATGAAACGTGTGTAATGTTTCAGAAGCTAACATTCTATCTTGAAAAATTCTTGCCGCTCTAATAGTGATATACCTTCGAGCTGTCTCAGGTAAATCTTGAAAATCTAAAAACCAAGTAATGTTAACTCTAATATCTTTATTAATTATAAAAGTATGATTTTCTCTGTCCCAAAGTTTTCTACCTCTTTCTACTAAATCTAAATCTGCGTCTTGATTAGAGTTGTCTACTCTTAAACAATTTGAAGGTAAATCAACTTCACCAGAAGTATTTTTAACTAATTTATAATTAGTATCAGTATTAAAATACCAACCAACACTTTGTACTTCTCTTGAAACATTATCTAAAATTTGAATAGCAATAGAAACGTCTGTTGTAGTTGAAGATGTTATTGTGTTAACAGGACTTTCTCCTATCGACGTAAGCATAGTATTAACTGCTTCGAGTTTTGTAGTAACTGTAAGTGTCATATATAAAATTAAATAGGTTATGAGAGGCGAGTTTCCCCGCCTCCCAAATAAAACAAACGTAATTAATTACGCAGTTTTGATTTCGATTGAACAAATTGGGTTCAATGGAGCGTGACCCATAGCGTATTTAGCTACAAGTAACGTACCTTGTCTTTGGATTTGGTAATCCATCTCAGTAGACAAGTCCATTAACTTAACAGTTCCAACCGCATTTTTCTGCCAAACAACACCAACAGTAGTTGAGAAGTTCCCTGCAAAGCTTGTAGAAGAACCAGCGTCAACACCAGTTGTAATGTTTGAAGATGGTAAATTGTTTGTAGGTACAATGTTAATACCTGCAACTTTTAAAACTTTACCATCAGAGTAAGAACCTGATCCACCCCAATCTCTGTTTATAACAGTAGTTGCTTGGATTAGATTGTAATATACCGCAGGACTAACAGCACAATATCTGTCGTCAGCTGGTACATCATTCTCATCTAATTTCTGAGCCGCACTAAAAATAGAAGCAGCAGCAGAAGTAGCGTTCGTTGCAAAGTCTGCGTCAGTTATTTGCTGACCAGCCGCTTGCGGAGAAGCCGCTCCACCTCTACTATTTAAGATAAGGTTTTGGTAAACGTGCTTGTCCATCTGGTTCGCAAGAGCTCTGCCTAATTCTTTTGAATAGATAGATCTTACGTCGTAATGAGACATAGCTTCGTCTATTTTTGCGATAAACACAGGTGCAATTAATAAGTTCTCAATAGAGATTGTTCTCTCATTGTGAGTTATTGAACCACCAGTGATTTCATTTCCTGCTGTGTGGTAACTTGCCGAAGCTTTACCAACAATAGGAAATTGAGCACTTTTGCCAGAACTAATTGTTCTAACTAAGTGTTTGTCTAGAGTCGAGTTTGCTGTTTCAAAAGCAGTAATTACTTCACCTGAAAATACTTTCAAGAAAGAAGCAGTTGTACTACCAGCACCAGCATTCTGACCTATATTTGATACAGTATAATTTGACATTATATATATCTCCTTTTTGTTATTATAGGTTGTTGCTAATAAAGCGTAGTAATTTCAGTTTCAGAATTATCCGTCCTCAGACGGGTTAAGCCTTATTTTTACTTGCTATTCAAGGACAGCAATTTATCCTTTGAATTTTATTTAGATAACTTTAGATCGAGCAACCTTGTCAGCTACCATTTTTCTAAATGCACTATCTGTAGCATATTTAGGATTTGCCATATCAGCTTTCATTTGACCAATACTTTCATATCCTGATCCAGATTGTTGTGCATTAGAACCTGTAGCTAAATTAGGTTCTCTAGTTTCAGCAGAGTAACGTGCATACATACCTTTAATTGTGAATAATGCAGTATCATTATCTCTACCAATGTTATCATTGAATTGTTTTATTTCAGATTCAGATAAAGTTTTACTAACCCAATCTGTCATCTGTTTATAATTTTCTTCGCCACCTGTGCTTTCAAACGCTCGTTGTTCAAATTGTTTTGCAACAGCGTCTAAACCTGCAATATAATTATCTATATAAGATTTAGGTAAGCCAGCTTGCTCTAAAGATTCAATTGTTTTTTCACTTAATTCTCCAGTGTCATCAAATTCTTTTTGAGCTAAAGAAAAATCAAAATTTACTTTTTGATTAGCTTCTAAAGGTTTTTCATCTTTAGTTTCTTTTGGCTTATTAAGCTCAGTTTGTTTTCTTTCAAGTTCTTGATAAGACTTGATTAAATCTTCTTGTGATTTAAATTTACCAAGTATCAGTTCTTCCTTTTTAGGTTCTTCACTTGGGGCTGTTTCATTGTTTGCAACATTATTTGCACCATCAGCCTTTTTAGACATTTCGTCTAAATATTCTTGTGTCTCTTTTACTTCTTCAACAGGTATTTCTACTTTATCAACCATTAGTTCTCCTTCTTAATGTTTTTCTCCCTTTGGTTTTTAAAACTATCCCTGACCATACCCATACCTTCTTTTACTACGGCAGGGGAATTTTGTTCCATCATCATTTGTTGTTGCATAGCCATTTGTTCAGCTTGTACTTCTTGTGGAGATTTAATCAAACCTTCCATCTCAACACCTAATGATGTTCCAACTCTTTTTACATATTCATCTAAATTTAAATATGTCATCAATTGCTGTGCAAAAGGTTGCAATTGAGTAACAAACATATTTAATCTTTGAAGGTCACTTGATCTACCTAAAGCTTCAAGTCCTGTAACTATTTTAGGACGTATGCTTTCTTTAGGTAAAGCTGGTAACGCTTTCTTTTTTTCCATTTGATGCATTAATCTATTAATCAAAGGTAATTGTAATTCTTGTGATAATAAAGAATACAAACCACCTAAACTATCATCTAATTCTTTAGACACATAATTAATTTCTGTTGCTGTAACTCTGTCATTATTTCTTTGAACAGAAGTATTAAGCATAAAAGCAAATTGTAATCTTTCTTCAATTAATTTCATTGTTTGAAATGCAATATTAAAATCTGAGAATTTATTAACTTGAAGTGTAGTTACATCTTCTGCGTTACCTTCTCTTATTGCACCGTTAGGGCTTTCAGATAAAGTTTTAAGGCGTGTACTACCGTTAGGTTTTACTAAGAAAAGAACTTTACTTGCCGCCGCTGACCCTTCAACAACAGCTCTGTATAATGCTTCAAGAGATCTAAGATCACCAATATATTCTTCTATAAATCCTCTACCATAGTCAGCATTATCTATTGAAGTATATCTTAAAGGTATAAATGCGTTTTTATCAATTGGGTAACTACCAATAGAAGAAGGAACTATTTTTTCATTTATCTCTTGGTGTACTTCCCATTTTTTTCCGTTCTCAGATTTTTTAACACAAGTATAAATTTCTATTGTGTCTTCATATCCGTCTTTACTTCTATCTCCATCTATTAATAATTTTTGTTCTTCTGTTAAAGAAGATGGAGCAACCATATCTTTTGTAATAATTTCTAATATATTTCCAATACCGTCTCTTTTAATGACATATCGATCTAAATGATAAACTTTCATTTTTAATTCTGGAGTAATATAAAGAAGAACGTTTCCACAAATAATAAGATGTTTAATAGCTTCAAATAATGCTGTTCTAAAATTATTAACTTCCATTTCGTTCATAACTACACGTTCTATTGAACCCATAGCTTTTTCAAATTCGCCTTTCATATCATCTCTACCAGCAAGTTCTGATAACGTGAACTCGTCAAGTGTTAGTCTAAAGAAAGGTTGATTTGGGGGAAGTAAAGCTAGAAGTAGTTTAGAAGAAAGGTTGTTAGTACCTCTTGCACCTATGCCTTGATATGGCGTTGATAGAATAGTATGCCTATTGTGATAATCACGAGGCATAATAGATGGGATCGTAAACTCAGCACTGTCCCGAGCACGATCGAGAAAAGGATCTCGTATTGCCTCTAGTGTATTATATCTTGATTTAGCTGTTGTATAATTGTGCATAATTATAATTTATTGTTAAGGTACGTTTGCACCAGTACCACTCGATCCAACATTAACTTGTAAAGGTATTCTTAAAGCTTGTTTCCCTCTTTTTTTAGAGTAGCTAACTGAACTTGATGTATTAGTTTGCACAGCTTTAGGAGCATTCTCTCTTAAACTTGCACTATTAGCATTAACTTCTGTTGCGGGAGGAGCTGGGGTTGGAGGAGGAGGTGGTAATGACGGTCTAGAAAATCCACACATTATTTAATATCTCCTATTATTGTTTCTTTTAAAATATTGTTTTCTTTTTCATTTAAGATCTTTTTTAAATGAGATACGACACTTGATTGACCTGCTTTAAACCACACTTTTCTTTCATTATCGTTTAAATCTGGGCATTTATCTGGGAATTGTTTTTCCAGATAGTTAATTAATTCTTGTGAAATCATAAGTTATATCCAAGAGAGCAACTATTTGGGTTGTATTTTAAGGGGGATTGGTACTACTTTGAGTACGTTTTTGGTAGGTATGACCATAGTATTTCCGCCGTCAGCAAAAATAAAATCGTCGTTTTTTTCTTCAATTGTAAAGTCAGAAGCTAATACAAAAGAATTGTCTGTCTTTTTAATAAGAAAACCAACACTAAGACAAATAGTAGGAAGCATATCTTCTATAAATTCTAAATCGTTCCAAGTGCTATCGGAGTTTGCGTCTTCCCAAAAGACTAATACAAATTTATATTTTGGTGGATATATCTTGATCCAAGCCAGTATCTTGTTCAGTAGTTTTTTCATTTTTATTATCTATTGGTAATTCTTCTAAAGTTGATCTTGTAGAGTTTTGTCCAATTACTGTGTAAGTTGCTTTTATACTTGGTGGGAACGTTTTATTTAAATCAGGTGTTTTTGCATAAAACTCGTCTTCAAATAAAATATCTGCATTTATCCAAGTTTTCTTTTTCCATTTTTTAACAATATTATCATTCATTATTTTTTATCCTTGTTAAATCTTTTTAACCATTCTTTTTCAGTAATTACGTGCTTACTATTAAACACATTGGTTTTTACATCTTTAATTTTTTTAATTTCTAATTGACAATAGTGAATTATTTTTTCTAAATCCTCTATTCCATTTTTGTTCAAGTATCTACAAACGTATTTCACAACGTTTCCTTGAAAGAAGCTAAGATTGTTTTTAGATATAAACTCATACGGCTGAATGCGAAAATTTTTATAATGTTTTCCACCTACCTGTCTGCCTTGCGGAAATACTTCATCAAACATATTTTTATTTGTCATTTCCACTCCATAAAATAGGTTGTTTATTTTTAAAATCGTAATCAGTATTTCTAAGTATTCGAGCTAAACGTGCTTGTGTTAAAGCGTCTTCTTCTGTTAAGCCTTGTTCAATAAAACAATCCTTAACAATCTTCCATAAGTTTTTACTTTTAGTAGTTAAAACTTTTTTTGCTTTTACATCACCATAAGAAGGAGCTCCTTTATAATTATCAGTAGCGTCTCCAACTAAACATTGATAATAAAAATTATAATCAGCTTGTTTTTGAGTAATGCCGTAAAATTCTTTAAGTGTTGGATTGTAATGTAATCCAGCTATTTGATTTAAGTCTTTATCAATACTACATATTATTTTATTACCTTTAATAGTATTGCTAGTCCCTAAAATACCTAATACATCATCTGCTTCTAATCTTGGTCTAGAAAAGCCGTTATAATGTTTATAAATATAATCTCTACAAAATTTTAATGTTAAAGGTTTTCTTTGTTTAGTTCTGTTAAGTTTATAATCAGGAAATAAATCTTTTCTAAAATTATCTTTATCGCTAAACGCAGATATAATTTCTTTGCACTGAGTATCAGAAATTATACTATTGTAATAATCTTTAATTTTTCTAACACAATCTTGTTCGTCACTATGCAAAGTCCATATAGCGTATTCATCTTCTTCTTTACCCCATCTAATAGCTTCTTCCGTAGAAAAAGATATTTGATAAGCTACAACATCAGCGTCAATTAATAATGTACTCATTATGCGTTTCCTTTAGGTTTTATTTTATTTAAATTAACGTGTATGACGTTTCCGTCTCTTTTTTTAATTTTGTCTCTAAAATCATTTTCATTAAATTCTTCTTCTTGGCTTTCGATAATAGGTAATATACCTAAGTAAGTTCCGTATTTTTCTATTGATTTTAAAAATGAAGATATGATTGCACCTACTTGAACTGCTGGGCTACTTGCCATTTCTTCTGGTGTTTCTCCATCATTGTATTTTTCAAAAATACTAAATTCTATTTTGTCTCCTTCTTCTTTGTCGTGAAGAACTATTATTACTTGCATTGTCTTTCTTTCAATTTTGCCCACCAAGCGTCAGCAATTTTGTATAAAGTCTCTGGTGTTTTCGTATTTCCTTTTCTTAAATTACAAGAATGACAAATTACCCAAATGTTATTTTTGTCATAACCTTTTGTAGAATCTAATCTATCTACAGAAGGCGAGTTAGTTTGTTTGCCTTGTGGCTCTAAAACAGTATTACAACAAGGACAATGACTTGGAGTTAATAAAATTAATTCATCTATACTTAAACCGCAATCGTGTCCTTGACGAATTCTTTGATTGCACAAAGCATTAGAAGCCCACCTTCTCCAATTTCTATTAGTGGGTTTCAGCCCAGTTTTTTCCGACACGGTATTCAGCTCCTAAAGGTACACGTAGTTTAAAATGTTCTCCCGCTTCCCTAATGCTATCTACCGCTAACTGCCCTACTTCATCTGCTATCTCAGGTTTAGATTCTATTTGAAATTCGTCGTGTATGTTTGCTATGACAAAAGCGTCTTTAGACTTTAATTTATTCCAAAGTATTATTAATGCTTTTTTCATAAGTATTGCACCGCAACTTTGAATTAGTGCATTTAAACTTGAATGATTACTTCTTATTGTTAAGATTCTTTTATCAATAGCTTTTATATGACCTACGCCTTCTAACTTATCTATAATGTCATATTTAATTTCTTGTAGAAAAGGTAATACTCTATAAAACTTATCTAGTATTTCTTTAGCTTCACTTAAAGAACAATTTAATATCTCGTGTACTCGACGAGCACTCGCTCCATATAAAACTGCATAAAGTAGTGTTTTACTTAATGCTCTAGATTTTAAACCTAAATTCTTTTGATTATAAGAATGAATATCTCCATTTAAAATTAAATCTACATATTCTTTTCCACCAGTATAATTATAAATATAATGAGCTAAACAACGTGCTTCTAACGAACTTGCGTCTGCACCAACTAAAACATATCCTAATGTTGGAATAAATAATTCTCTACATTCTTTCCCATAAGGCGAATTAATAGTAGGCACTTGTTGTAGATTAGGAGAACGAGAGCTCATTCTTCCTGTAGTAATGTTAGTAATGTAGTTAGTATGTATTCTTCCTTTCTTAACTACCTTTAACCAACCGTGCTTGCCATCAATTAACATACCTAATCTTTTTTCAATTAATAGATATTCATTTAATTCTTTAGCTTCTGGGTAATTTAAATTTTCTAAAACTTCTTCATCAACTATTGGCAAACCTGTTTCAGAAAACTTTCTAGGTTTCCAATTTCTTAATTCAATTAATCTATTTGATATATGTTGCCTACTAGATGGGTTAAACTTTACCGTTTTAGATTTTCTTATTGGAACGCCTTTTACATATCCTAATTTTTTATTATTAACTTTAGGTATAAATTCTCCTAAGTCTTCTTGCCAATCAGGAAATCTACTTTCTAAACTTAATTTAAGATCGTGGGTCTTACCTAATAACTTAACGTGTAAGTCCTTAGCTTTTTCTTCATCAAAACCAAAACCTTTATCTTCTTGTGCTTTAAGTATGTTTGCTACTTCGTGTTCTAACTCTATACTTTCTTTACTAAATCCTTTTTCTAAAAGTTTTTTATAAAGTAATGAAGTTAACTTAACATCTTGAATACAATACTCTAACATCTGAGGTGTAAAGACATCAAAAGTATTAACCTCTGCAAAATCTCCTTTATGAAAATTAAGTCTTTGTCCCCAAGCTTTTAAACTATGCTTACCTACGCTAGACTTTTCTATGCGATCACTTGCTAACAATTTGAAGTCTACGCTATTTGCTATGTCAGGGTAGATAAGACGGCTAAGGCATAGAGTGTCGTGTACTAACTCAGGGCTATGAGAATAGTTATACAAACGTTTTAAGACAGGGAGGTCGTACTTAATAACGTTGTGTCCCACGATTAAATTGTCAGCAAGTAAATCAATACCTTTCGGTATATCTCGTCCAACGAACGAAATTTCTTTTCCTTCTTTTTGTAATACTAAACAATGTACTGTTGAAGGATTTAAACCATTTGTTTCAATATCAAAAATTATTGGTTGTTTCATATTCTTGAAGTCTCCCTGTATCTGAATTGTATTTAAGTGTTGTTCCAACACCTGTTATTCCTGCAAATCTATTTTTTAATATTCTTACAGTTGTTTTCTTTGAATCTTCTACGTCAGAAGTTGAACGTTCACAGCCAATACAAATGTCTGTTAATTGACCAATTGAACCCGAACCTCTTAATTGACCTAAAGAAGTTTTTAACCCGTCAGTGTGATCTTTATTTCCTTCTGGTCTTTTTAAGTGTGAAATAATTATTACACCAATATTTAATTGCTCTGTTAATGCTCTAAGTTTTGTCATTAACAAATCAATTGTTTTTCTTTCGTCGTTAGTTTCTAAACCGCTAACAATAATTGAAATATGATCTATGAATAAATATTCTATATCTAATGCTTTAGCGAAATATTTAATTTTATTTATAATTGTATCTTCTTCAACTGAACCCCAATGATCGTATAAAAATACATTACCATTACCTATAGTTTCTTTATAAGCTTGTAGTAATTCTGTTTCAGAAACATTATCTCTATTTATATGAATAGGTTTATTTAAATGTAATCCAATAATACCTTCACAAGTTCTTTTTAAACTTTCTTCTAAAGATATTATTCCAATTCTTTTACCAGCTTTAATTAAATGGTAAGCAATTTCTTTAGTCATTAAAGACTTACCAATTCCAGAACCGCCACAGATTGTAACTATTTCTCTTTTTCTAATTCCAAATAATTTTCTGTTTAATCCTTCATACGGATAAAAGGCTGTAGCTTTTTCATCTTCTTTTCTAATTACTTCCCAAAGTTCTTCTCCAGCAACAACACCATCAGGTCTATATGTTTTTGCTTCCCACATAGCCTTAATAACGTCAGCACCTAATCCGCTAACTAACATTTCATTAACGTCTTTAAGTTCAAATGTTGCTATTTTAGCTTTACCTACTGATAATAATTCAGCAGATTTCTTTGCACATTCCTGACCAGCGTCGTCCTGATCCATAAAGAAAATGACTTGTTCAAAACTTTCTAAAAATTCTAATTGTTTCTTTAAAGATTTAACTGCCCCGTTAACTCCGTTAGGTATTCCTACCACTGCGTATTTATGGTTAAACAATTGAGATAAACTTAAAGTGTCTATCTCCCCTTCGCATACGCATAAAATTTTACCACCACTATTCCATAAGTGCTGTCCGTAAAGCGTGGCTTTATTTATATCGCCAATAGTTTTAAATTCTTTATTTTTAAATCTTACTTTTTGAAATACAGGTTTTTTATTTTTATCGTAGTAAGTTGCTACTTGGACAGTTTCATTATTGTATTCTGCAATAGCATAATCCCACTTCTTACAAGTTTCTAAAGTTAATTTCCTTTTCGGTAAAGGTATGAACTTACCTTGTAATAAATCTGACCTAACTTCGCTTGTATCCAAAACTGTATTGCCATTATCCCTAGTAGTAGTGTTGCACACAAAACAAAAAGTATGACCATCAGAGTAGAGAGCCATTCCGTCACTAGATGAACAATGCGTACACGGTAAGTGTTTAATAAATTCACTATCATTAGACATCAAACCCCGCTTTCCTTCCAGCGTTCAAATGATTTTCCTCTATCTTTTTAATTTGTGATTTAAGCTCTGATAATTGCCTGTTTAATACGCCAATAACTTTTTTGTGAGCTTCGTCCATATCTTGTAAATTTCGTATGGTTAAAAGTAAAACTCGTTTTTCTTCTTTAAAAGTTTCAGTTAACTTTTTTATTTGATCGTCCTGCTCTGTCATTTTTTCTCCCATTATTTTGTTATCCATTCATTCGGAATAATTTTATCGGCAAATAAAAAACCGTGCTTGTTGCACCAATCTGCATAAGTTGTTTTAGAACCTTTGTAGATTTTGTTATTAGAGTTTCCAAAAACAAATCTAATATCCAAGTTTGTATGTTGTTCTTTAATGAGAATATGTTTTCGTCTGTCTTCTCTTTTAAAGAATCCTTTAATTTCGATAAGTATTCCATTTTCCAATTCAATATCGGGTGTGTATTTGTGTTTAGTAGCGGGCTTCGAGTAACACACAACACGTTGTTCATAATTAAAATTAACATTTCTTTGTTTAAGATTATTAATTACGCTTTCCTCTAGCCCACTACGATAATTAGAAGTCCGCTTCTTGCGATACGGAAACTTCCTTTTTCCCACTAGGTACATTTTTGGAAACTTGTTTTACTTCATCAAATCCATAATCATATTCAGAATTAGATTTTTCTCCGTTTGATTTTGGTTTTTCTGAAACAACTTCAATTAACTGTACTGCCTTTAATCTTAATGCAACTCCCACACCTTGTAGGTTGTTGTGCCAAGATACAGCTTGAAAGGCGATCTTCATTTTTGATCCGCTATAAACAGGTTGCGATTCTGCAATTGTTTTATCGGCATTTAAAATCTTCGGTCTTTGCTCGAAGTCAGTTCCGTCTCTCATTGTAACTTTAGCTTTAAGCTTAAATTTAAATTCAACACTTCCGTCTTCTAAACTTTTGTATTGATTATGAGCTGATCGCTTGTTTGTGTTTTCTTTTGCTTGCCTAGCAACCAATGTATCTTCATATAGTTTTACAATTGGTGTTGCGTCTTTTTTAGACAAAACAAGTTTTACTGAGAACACTCCGCTTTTCTCATATTGAGTATCGGGTGTAAATAAATAAGGAAAATTTCCTGTACCTATTTCAGTAGTATGTATTTGCTTTTCGTTTATCATAATGTTTTCCTCCAAGAGTACCTCTGTGTTTGTTGTCCTTTGTGAGAATATCTCGAAAGCGAGACTATTAACTTAAATGTTATCCATATCATTAAAGTTTCTCCATTCGTAATATTTCTCTTTAGTGTTTTTAATAATGTTTAAAGAACGTCTATCTTTTTTCTTAGGATATACATATCCCCAAACATCTTTGTCTATTTCCATAAGTTCATATCCAGCACTTAGTTCAATTCTATTTGCTGTTCTTAAATCGTTTTGATCTACTTCATACAGTTCTCCTTTTATTGAATAATTTGAATCTCGTTTTTCCCAAACGTAAGGAAACCAAAAACCCGTCATCATAAAACCTTTTCGTTTTGTAATGTAAGTTCCTAGTTTTTTACTTTTAGATAAAACGTAATTTAATGCGTAACCTTCTTTTAATGTTCCATATACAAATAATTTCATATTAGTCTCCATATCGCAACTATTTAACTAAAAAAATAGCTACTTGTTTTGATTTCGTTAATATCTAAATTACCCCTTGCTGGCGGCAAAGTAATTTTATCTTTTAACTTACTAGGTAATTGAGCTTTCCAATCGTTATATAAAATATCTAAGTAATCGTTTTTAAATAAATCAACAACAACTTGTCTAATGATTTCTTGTAAATCATCTATTCGATTAGGATTAGTTGCAAAACTATCGTGAACCATTAACAAATCGTTAATTGGTCTTTCGTGATTTTTACAATACAAAGCAACTGCTTGGGCAATTGACCCGTCTAATGCGTGAACAATGTTTGGCGACACTGACGAAGAATATTTCCTAGAATCTTTACGATTTAATTCTCTCCTGTATGTCGTATAAACCAATGATCCACTTATTGCCGTTTTAACTTTAAATGGTATTAAATATCTATAATCCATTTCAACGGGGAAACCCATTGGGGTAGTCCACTTCATAGGTAGGTTAGCTTTAGCAAATAATTTAGAACATTCTTGAAACCACTTCATTAACTGTGCTTCAAGTTCTATCTCTTGTTCCATTTTATCCCAAACAATTTTAGCTAACCAACGACAATCACTAAAGCCGTCATCTGCTAACACTTTTTTTTCGGGATTAAATTCTATAATGCTTTTGTATTCATCAAATATTTGTTGTCTAGCACCATAAGGTTTTAATGAATAAACATAAGTCATTATATTTCTTTTTACTATTTTTCTTGTGATACCAAATTGCAACCAACGATTTGCCTCTTGTGATCCTTGCCCAGCTTTAAGTTCTACTTCGCTTCTAACTTGATCTGCAACTGCTGAATAAATATCCTGTGGTCTATCGCTAGGTAACACATTAACTTTTCTTGCGGTGTTTTCGTCTCTCATTAGTATTGAAAGCACCTGCAATCCTGAACAAGTAGCGTCCATACTCACAGGTAAATTACAGGTGAATCCAGAACCTTCTTCTTTAAGTCGTTTAAGGTTCATACAAACATTGAGAAATTCCATAGGTTTGTCTGCGTAGTTCCACCCTGTATTATCCAGAGGAAACTCGGCATATCCTACAAACTCGTTAAGTCTTGTTGCGGTAAAAGCATATCTTTCATCATAAGAAACTTTATCATTACCCCAAGTGTTTGAAGCGTGGACATATAACCAATACTTTCCTCTCTCGGTAAGTGGTTCAGCATTTGCAAAGGTAATTAACGATTTAATTTTTTGATCAGTCTGATATGTGATAGTTGTACCCATACAATATAGCCGTCCTCGTTTATCTGCAAAGATGGCAAAGTATATTCTTTCAAATTCTAAGTATTCAACTGCTAAATCAATAGCAACTAATGTGTTTAATACTTTAGATGATCTAGCTATTTCTTCATTGTAAACCCTATTAAGATCTCGTTTGTATTTAATCCTTAATTCTAAAATCTCATCAACTTTAGGATCTCTGTAAATACCTCTAGGTTTACCTTTCTCGTCTAAAAGGCTTTCTCTTTCAGGAAACTTACCGAGTTTAAGATTGTTGTCCCAGATTTGTTTAAAAATTTGAAACATTTGTTGATCAATTTTAAAGGGTACAGATTGTAAATGATTTACTGCATCATAAAAATCTTTCAACTTATCGTTATCTAACGTATGCAAATAAGTAAAATCGTGAGTTTTAATTAAAGGTTGTTTTGCTAGATACTCGTTATGAAAACCCCCGTTAAAAGGAGTGGTGTATGGCTTAGGCGGAACAACCATAGCTTTGTAGTATGGTGTTAATACACTACACTCAAAAGAATTATCTTTAATCTTTTGTTCAACTTCGGGTTTGAGTATTAAATAATTAACTGTTTTATCTTTACGTTCTCTAACTGCTTTCAACTGACAAAGCCCAGTGCTTTTAATACAAAGATCAATTAACTTTAAACCAACCAAAGCTTGTTTTCTAATATCCCATTTATCAACTTCAACCTTGTACTTGTTCAGGGTGTGAGCGAAAACTCGTTTACGGTGTTTGACGTTACTTGTTCTTTTAAGCAAATCTCTTAAAACAACTGTGTGAAGGTGTGGCTCTTTTGCTTTAAAGATATTATTTTGAATTTCTATTTCAATCATATTACCAATTTGAAGTGCTGTTTGTGCCAGTGTTTTATGCGAAGCAATACAATCAATAATTATTTTTAAAGTTATCAAAGCTATCTTTTTAGAATCATTTAAATCTCTTAAAGGTTCGCTTGCCGTATGTCTTCGACCCGATATTTTATACTGCGACCTAATAAAATCTTCGATTCGTTCTGCTAGTGGTAGCAACAATTGTTTTTGAACATATACAAAGGGTGGTGTTACGCTGTTTCTACCTTTGTCTTTGTTTTTCTTTTCAGCTTTATCATACCTATCTTTTCCTAGTTTTATCCAATTACCTTCTCTTAATTCTTCAACTTCCTGTAAGTTTGTACTCGTAGTTTGGTGCGTCATACTCGTTTTATCCTCCTCAAATTGTTGGGTAGATAATAATTACAAAGTATTGCAAATCCTTGTATCCCAGTTCGATTCTGGGCGTGGCCTCCAAAGCGTTGCAATACTTCATAAATTATCTATTGGTTATATATTTTACTAATTGCTTCTTTTAGATCGTCCTTTGTGGGGTGATTGTAACGTTGTGTCATTCTAATATCTTTATGACCAACTATTTTTTGCACCACTTCAATTCCAATCTTCTTTTTTAAGAAGCGTGTTATACAAGTATGTCTCAACGAGTGCATTACAAAATCTTTCTCGTGTTCCATACCTAGTTTTTTTCTTATCATTCTCCAAGCGTGTTCAACTGCGTGGATTGATAAAGGAAAAGGTTTCTCTAAACCCATCTTTTTTCTTTTAGCAAGTATCTTTTCTACACCTTCAAAAATAGGAACATATCTATTGTCATTGTTCTTTGTATCTTTACAGTGAAGAAAACCGCCTTGCACGTTATCCCAAGTTAGATTAAGCAACTCACTAACTCGGCAACCAGTTAAGATAAGGCACTCCCAAAGATCAGCCTCATCATCTCTATAATTTAAACGAGCCGTAAGAAGTAATTTATTTTCTAGTTCCTCACTTACTACAAACTCTCGTTTATTATTTTCAGTTTCATATTCAATTAAAGGTAAACCCCAATTAAATTTAAAACCTTTGATCCCTCTTGCCCAAGTGCACAGCTTAGAAAGAGCGGCAAGTTTTCTGTTTATTGTACCATTTTTATACGACAGTTCAATTTTGCAAAAGTGTTTAAAATTTCTTACATTCTCTGTTGCAAGATCATTTAAAAAATTTTCAAAGCCATAGAACGAACCAAATACTTCTGCATTTTTAATGCTGAGTACCCCGTTCTTTTGTCTTATCCAATCCATTTCACTTACTTTACTAATTGCTTGTCGCACAGTTATCCTAGTGTCAGGCATATTATCTCCTTGTGTTGTGTTTTTAGTTAATCGCCCAACAATTTGAGTATCTTGCTTTTAACAGATTTACCCTTTTCTGTTAAGACTAAAGTTCTTTGTCGATAATCTTCGGGGTTAATTTCTTGTTTTAAAAGAGACAACCCTTTTCTATCAATCCTAGTTTTAGCAATATCACAAAGGATATGCACACATCTAGAAACTCTAGATTTACTCATTTTGGGAAAATAACTTCTTATATTTTCATTATTAATGCCGTCTTGAAAGCAAACTAATAAAAATACTGCAAAACACGAAACATCAACTTTATCGTCAAGTGATTGAAACAATTTCATAAGTTCTAATCCTTTTGATAAACCTCGTAAATTAAATGTTTTGTTTTTTTGTTTTGTCGTCATAGCCCTTTTATATCGTTATCAGATTGATAAAGTAATTAACCAATTTTGAACAGCAATATACAACTCCTTTCTTGTTATAGCAAGAAAACCAAATGATAAATTTGGAATTATTACCTTTTTATTAAACTTTTCTATCCTTAAACTTATTTTAAACAACTTAAAAAAATAAGATTTTAAAATAAATATTTTTTCTTTTTTCATTTTTATTTCCTATTTTTAATTAGTTATTATATAAGTTTGTTACATTTCCAAAGTTTGGAAACATATAATTTACACGAAAGCACTTTGTTAAATTGTATAAATTGTTTTGTTGTGAACATATTGCCTTACCTACCTTTCAATTGTCACTTATACAATAAATAGTCTCGAAGTCAATACTATTTCGGTTAAGAATTTTTCAAAAATGATATTCTTGTTTGCAATTGTAACTTATGAT
>Ga0208644_1000845_pt1 | contig 27220 bp, 35 predicted proteins | sample VirMetDEL_Nov_18_FD_184517 | JGI IMG/M metagenome (GOLD analysis project Ga0208644, IMG submission 184517) | Aqueous microbial communities from the Delaware River and Bay under freshwater to marine salinity gradient to study organic matter... | ecosystem: Environmental > Aquatic > Marine >...
AACTACAGTCAAGCTAATAGAAAGGATAGGGATTATGGACGATAAAATTGCAGAGCTTACGGGTCAAATAGCCAACTCATTTGCCCAACAACTTGATAGACACATAGAGCAATTCTTAAAAAAGAACCTCATCCCCTTTGACGGTGATATTGCCAAGACCAACCAAGAGCTAGAAGCCAAAGGCATGAGACTTATCCGAGAAGATGAACCATTTGACGGCTTCGGAGACAGAAAAAGTACCTATATGCTTGTAAAGATTATAGATAGTACCAGCGTTACAGTAAAAGCGCCTGTGATAGCCACTCCCCCAATAAAAGGAAAGGATTAGCATATGAGCAAGAAAATAATAAAACCAGAGAAAGTAAATATAGGTGGGAATTGTCGCATCTGTAACGAACCGAGTAGGCAATGATATTCTATCTAGCACTTATATTAACCGTAGTAATAGTTAGCTTGTTTTTCTTGGGTAAACCGTTATGTTACCGAGAAAAGATGGGCTACAAATGTCAAGGACGAGTTTGTAAAGGCAATGAGCCACATTAAATTAAAGGAGAAGAATATGACAAAACAAGAAACAATCACGTTAAATGGAAAAACGTATATCGAGGTAGACCCGAATGCCAAAGTCATTAAGCCAGCTATAAAAACTGATCACGTTATTATAATCGCTCAAAGAGGATGGATATTTGAAGGTTACAGAAACAAAGCAGTAAAAGATAATATTCAATTGCTGAATGCCAATGTTGTCCGTAAGTGGTCGAACGGTCGTGGAATTGGAGGGTTAACTAAAGAGGACTATAAGTCTGAATATACACTTGATTCTGTAGGTACTATCACGTTTCCAAATGAAGCAATAATTGCCCAGCTTGATATTAATGAGTGGTAAGTATGAGTTACAACAGAAATGTAGATACAGCTGATGAGGTGCTCCCTGTTGAGCTAAAAAATTATGGCAATGGCTATGGCAATGGCTATGGCAATGGCGATGGCTATGGCAATGGCAATGGCAATGGCTATGGCTATGGCGATGGCTATGGCAATGGCTATGGCAATGGCGATGGCAATGGCAATGTCTATGGCTATGGCGATGGCTATGGCGATGGCTATGGCTATGGCGATGGCTATGGCGATGGCTATGGCTACTAATAAAATGCTTACTTGCAAGCAGAAAAGATTGATGAGAATAACTAACCATAAAAATTACTATTAAGGAGGTAAAAATGGCATAAACTAGTACAGGTGGTAAGAAATGAGGTATTAGTATCATAAGTGGTAACAAAGCTAGAGGGATTAAGGAGCAGTAAATGAAAAGCATAAAATGCATACTAGGATTTCATCTGTGGTCACTATACAGAGGCTACAAAGGTGAACCTCACCAATCAGCATATTGTGAGAGGTGCGGGATTAAATATAAAGAACTAATAAGAAAGATGGGGTGAAATATGAAAGCTCAAATAATAAGACTTCCAATAAGAATGACATTATTCAATTCAAATGATGAAATAGTACAAAAGTACTCAGGCACTAAAAAATCGCAAGCAATAGCCAAATTACTTAATGTTTCACGCACAGAATGGAATTATGGGGTCTGTCGTGTGTGGTATAACAAGCAAGAAGACTATTGGAATGAATTTCGGTTCACGGAACCTAGTCAATTAAAAGAAAACCTTACTATTGATACTGAGTGGGCTATGATTGAGGCTTTTTATAAAGACGGAACACTAGATAAGTGTTATTTAGGCAAGAAGAAAGTTGTGTTGTCTGAAAAAAAGAAACAAGAATTACGAACTCATATGAAAGCGATGAGAGCTAAATTAATGAAAGGAAAGAGAGGGTAAAAAATGCAAACAGTAGAAGGAGCGAAAAAAGCAGTTAAAACAATACTAAAAAAGAACCCAAATCACTTTGTAGAAGTTGGCAGGCTTGGAGGACTAAAGAAAGTACCAAAAGGCTTTGCAATGAATAAGGAGCTTGCCTCAAGAATGGGCAGGCTTGGAGGAGCTAAATCAAAAAGAACAAAACCAGAAAAGGTAAATATAGGTGGGTACAATGCGAGCTACGAAGATCTATGAGATAGTAATGCAACTATTCTGGTTGCTAATATGGGCATTTACGATATTTACAATTTGGTCGATATTGTTTGATCACTCCAAAATACTAGCTAAAATACTCGTGAGGTAACCTAATGGACGAAGAGACAATGGCAGATATCGAGATACTAAAGAACCTATACCGGCGCAACAAAGATAAACAAGTAAAAGAAGCGATCAACAGGCTAATACTAGCAATCGTAGTCATGTCACACCATACCGACGACTTCAATATATAAAAAAGTACTTGCATTTTGCTAATGCTTATGCTAATATGGAAGTGTCATTAAACGAAAGGAACGACATGACAAAACAAACTAAAACAACTAAAGAGGTTAAGACTCCTAAAAAGTCTAAGAACATAAAGCAGGGTATAATGGGTATCATGCAACTCATCGTAGTTGCAAGTATCGCCTACAGCTCAGCAGTAATAGTAATAGGTACAGATGGCTATGTGGCAAAAGCACTCATCGTACCGCAAGCACTATGGGCAGTATGCACATTGATTCGACATTTTACTAAATAAATAGGAGACAGCTGGACTGGAGAACTACCAACCCCTGCGAAGTCCACCGTTATGCGTAACTTAATTAAAATCTTTGGTGCAGTAATCCTAATCGGGTTCATCTACATCGGAGTAAGTAATATAAGAATGAGCAACAATAAACTAAAGTTCAAAGAGATAGAACTAAAAAGTCAAGAAGTAAAGCTAAAACAACTTGACGAACGCTATCAGGAAGTGCTTGACAAAAAAGCCAACACTGAAGCCGAGAAGCAAGAGCAACAGAAGAAGATAGAAGAACTAGAAAAAGAAAAGCGCAAGCTACAAGAGGATTTATCCGCCAAACTGAATAAACAGCAAGCAGATAAAGAAAAACTCGCTAGAGCGGCCGAGAAAGCGTCAGGAACGCAAACAGTAAGTGCACTAGCTAGCGGTTGTGATAATGTGAGACAAATAATGGCAAACAAAGGGTTTGTCGGAGCAGAACTTAACGCGGCGGTTGAATTAGCCAGACTTGAATCAGGCTGTTCGAGCTCAGCAGTTAATAGAAGCTCGAATGCCTGCAACATATATCAAGAATACAGGTGCGGAAAATGGGGCGGACTACACAATACTGACGCTCACATCAATGGAGCAATCGGGTACATGCAAGCCTCATATGGTAGCTGGCAAAATGCACTAAATAAATGGCACGCTAGAAGCCCTCATTGGTGGTAGGAATTTAACAATTAAACGAAAGGAACAATCATGCTAATACAAGACATAACACCAGCAAAAGACACGTTAGATAAAGCGATAGCTGAAAGTCAATATTTTATTGAAAGTCTTAAAGACTGGCGGAGCAAGAAAATTGAGGTGCAAGAACCGCTAGTAGTGAACAAACGATCAGGGTGCTACTTCATAGGTTATAACCTAAAACATACCGATAGTTGTACCTGCAACGAAGAATACGACAGACAAATCGATAGGGAGCAATCGTGATCGACGAAATGTACACCGACATGCTCAACTACTTTGCTTACATAGATCCATATAATGTAATGAGCTACCATTGGAAGTGGAACAGGTGGGTAAGGAGTGGAAAAACAGCTAGGGCAGAGTGAGGTCTGTCAGGCAGGTGTTTACGAAGAGCCATCAATAACGATGGCTCTTTTGTTATGGTATAATATAAACATGACGAGGGTCGAGCAGTACGATTGGACTAAATTACAGCCACCGCAGAGGAATATAATTATGTCTGCTGGGAGTATTAGAAAAAGACCGATATCTAATAGTGAAATAGAATACCAAGAGTACCTAATAACTGTAAAAGACAACAAACAGAATACCACCCACAAACTACACCAATGGGCCAAAACCCAAGAAGATGCCGAAGTGAAACTCCTAAGATACCTAAAAAAAGCCCTAAAACATGATAAGTTAGAAGTTATGAAAGGTAAGAGACAGTGACGGAGCTAAACCAAGACTCATACATAACGATAGGACTAATGACAACACTAGCAACTATAAGCTTAATCATAATGGTAATACTAATATGACAGATAAACCAACGACCACAAGGCAAGCCAAAGACCAAAGTAAGAACAACAACCCAACAGGTATTGGAGGGTTCAGGTATAATCCTCAGAACCGTAGCAATGGCAAATGGAATAAAAACGATAGCTACACATACCAGTTAAATATGATGGATCGGCTAACTGTCAAGGAGTTCAAGGAGTGGATCAATAAGCACCCCGAAGAAATAAGAACAATGGCCCAAGAAAAAGCATACAACGCCCAAATAAAAGCTAGAAAAGACTTAGCATACCTAAAAGAGGTTACAGACCGTACAGAGGGTAGAGCACCACAAACTATTGACCAGAACAACACCGGCGAATTAACAATAAGGATTAAAAGTTTTGAAGAATAGGTGGTAACAGTTGGAAACAGTACTACCACATCACTTTGAGCCAAGAATCTATCAGAGAGGCTTTTGGAATGCGGCTGATAAGTTACTCCGAATAGTAACAGTATGGCCTCGCCGTCACGGCAAGGACAAGACGATGTACAACAAGCTAATAGAAAAAGCCATCAGGCGTAAGGGCAACTATTTCTACATCTTCCCTGAATACAATCAGGGTAAAAAAGCCCTCTGGACGAATATAGACAAAAACGGGTTCAGGACGATTGACCACGCTCCCAAAGATATTGTGCGACGCACCAATAATACTGAAATGCTGATAGAGCTAGTCAACGGCTCAACAATTCAAATAGTCGGCGCAAGTAGTATAGACAGGGTAGTAGGCTCAAACCCAGCCGGTGTAGTCTTTAGTGAATACTCACTAATTGATCCGATGGTCTGGGGCTATGTGCTACCAATACTAGCCGAGAATAAAGGCTTTGCATGGTTTAACTTTACGCCCAGAGGTGCTAACCACGCTAAAAGGCTATTAGAACAGGCCAGAGACAACCCTGATTGGTACGCACAACACCTAAACGCTGAAGATTGCGGTGTATTTAGTAGTCAAGAACTTGTCAAGATACGAGACGAATACTTTGAGCTGTACGGTGACTATCATCTGTTTGAACAAGAATTTATGACCAGCTTTGACGCGCCAGTAATGGGAGCATATTATGCCACTCACCTAAAACGAGCCAGAGACGAGAACCGCATAACATCAGTGCCATACGACAGCGCTGTACCCGTTCATACTGCGTGGGATCTGGGTATTGGTGACGCAACTGCCATTTGGTTTTATCAGACAATCGGTAAAGAGATACACATTATAGACTACTACGAGAACAATAATGAGGGGATAGCCCACTATGCGAATATATTAAACAGTAAAGGCTACTTTTATGGCCGACACTACTTTCCGCACGATGGTAAAGCTAAAGAATTAGGCACTGGCAAAACTAGACAAGAGGTGGCCAGAGAATATGGGATAAACGCACATATATTACCAGTACAATCAGTAGAAGACGGAATAGAGGCGGTACGAAACCTAATTGGCAAATGCTGGTTTGATGAAAAGAAATGTGAAAGGGGTCTAGATGCACTGATCAATTACTCTAAGGACTTTGATGAGGAGCGGAAAATATACCGCAACCGACCACGACACGACTGGTCTAGTCACGGTTCCGATGCCTTCCGCTATTTAGCTATGGGCTACAAAGAGAATTACGATACACCCCATAGAACAAGACCTAAACCAAAGAAAGCGAGGTTCCATGTATGAAGACAGACTACAAAACAGTTGACGCAACTAACCTAACCGAAAAAGGATTAGAACTGGTGAAAGAAATCAGCAAACTATGCGAGGCGAAGATAAATAGAGCGCCGATATGGACGCAAGAGGCTATACCGTCGACACTAAAAATAACAAGTGATCAGTTCAAACAATTCTCAAAACTACAAGCCGAACCAGCCGGAAAGCCAACCGGCAAAGAGCTATTCAAAACAGCCAACGGATTCATGCTAGAAATAAAGGTGGTAGATGATGGACGATAAACAACAGCCAGAATATGGGACAGTGAACCAAGAAATATTAAACGAAGACGGGACAGTTATCAATACAGAAACAGGTTTTTTTAACAATATTATTAACAAAAGAAAAGTGTCAATCCGAAAAGATATAATGACCACCGAAGCAAACTGGCTAAAAGACTTACTGGCGAACCTATCACCAATGAAAGGAGATAGCCCCAGCGTAACGATAGTAATCAAAAAAGATAAGTATAACAAGCCATATCTGCTACAAATAACATGGATAAGCGAGAACTATCACAAGAGAATTACTAAAGATATGGTATAATATCACCATAACGGTAGACACGTCATCACTAACATCTGCCAGTAAGAGGTAACAGCCAGTGCGACAATACATCACAGACATCAGCGAGCTACACAATCTATACAAGCAGAGCAAACAAGAATCAGATATATGGCGAGAAGGCTACCACGAGTTTGAACGACTAGCCGATAATGATTTAATAGATGACCTCGACCCGAACCTACCAGAGGTCAATGACGGTACACTAAGTGCCTCACTTTATAAACTACCAAAACGAATAGTTAGTAACGAACTAACAGGTACAGCCAAATCACTAGACCGAGATGAGTCGTGGATCAGCGACTTCGCCACAATTCATTGGCAGAACACGATAATTCCTAACGCCAACTCTCAAGCACCATTTATTCGTAAATGGAAAGACGCTGTAAGAAAATCGGCTATTTACGGATCAGTGCCAATAATCACGCTATTCGTAGAGAGAGGCGACTATATTGGCTCAGACTTTATAATCGCCCAACCCCAAGATGTCCGGCTAGAACCAGGCAAAGTATCTGATTACGACAGCAACATTATCTTCTGGGATGTTTATTACACCAAGCAACAAGTGCGAGAGATGTTAGAAATAGCCAAGAAGCACAAGAACACCGAAGGTAAGGACGCTTACGATAACTGGCACAAAGATGTGCTAAAACAAGCCCTTGAAGATAACGCACAAGACGAAAGGGACAACGACCAAGACCACCGAAGGCGCAATGAAAACGGCACTAAACAACAGGGTATAAAGTTCTGTATCATCTTCCAACGGGGCGTAAATGCACCCTTTTATATGTATTATCCGAGAGCTCAGAAGAATGTCCGTGAATGGACTAACCAAGATCCGACAGGCGATATGCCAGTCCACCTCCTCTATTGCTACCAAGACTTTGTGAACCCTTACGGCACGGGCATTGTTAAACTAGCAGGCGGTACTCAGAACGCCCTAGATTACTTTAGACAAGCCGATATACTAGCTACCCAACTAGGACTCCGACCACCAGTCTCAATTGCTGGTGACACTGACGGTCTAGATCTAGATTCAATTGTTTATGAACAAGATGCACAATGGTTAGTTGGCCAAGCTCAGATACGCCGAGAAGAACTAAGTAACCAGATTTACTCGCAACTACCTAACCGAATAAGTATGTACAAAATATCACTTAACCAGATGATACCGACTGGTGACACCTCTATTTCGGCAGGTTCTGGCGACACTAACTATAGCAAGACACCCACAGGGGTTAAGTTTCAACAACAGAACCTTTCTATTGACGATGAGGACTTTAAGGACAACCTATATCTAACCTACGAAGCAGTTGCTAAGAGTATGATAAACATTCAATTCGCCAATATGCAGGGGACTGATTTAGTTAAGCTATCTGATGACGAACGCCAGCTACTAGTACAGGGTGGTATGGATTGGCCGGTTGATGAAAACGGCGAACTAATAGATTCTAACGAATTAGAGGTGTTGTGGGATGAAGTAAGATCAACCTTTGACTTTACGATTGACGCCGATTTAGACAAGGCTAAGGATGACGAGCAACGCCTTGAATCACTGCTAAAGATAGTTGAACTAAGAGCTAGTGACCCAACCCTAGAACAATCACTAATGCAAGCTGGAAAACGGCTAAACTTAGGCGAATTATTTAGCTCAATCATCCAGCTAACCTCTGATAACGACAAGATACTCCAAGACATTACCCCAGAAGACCAACAACAGCTAGAAATGCAACAACAGGCGCCAGAACAGGCAGAAGTGCCAATCGAGTCCGAAAACGCCCCACAACAACCCCAAAATAGCCCAGACGAACTACAAATACTAGACGAGATAATGAAGCAATACCAAGTACCAGAGAATGTAGCCAGAGCGATGCGCGAGGGCGAACTAATGGGACTAGATGATGAGGGAATAGCCAACATAAAAGATATGCTAATGAATGACGGAGCGACCCAACAATGACAAACGATCAAATACTATACAGTGGGCAAACATCAGTCAGCTTCGCCAAGACACGCAAACAGATAGAGAACGAAGACAAACTAGAAAAGCAAAGCAAGATACTGCCAGTGGCCAAAATACTTGACGACAAAATTAAACACCACCGTGAAGTAATTGCCGGTGAACTAGGTAACCTAATCCATATGGAAATGCGAGAAGAAGATGTCAAAGCAACAATAATGGGGTTAAGACTGGCCGATCAGCGAATGGTACTGCTCCAAAACGATTTAAGAGCAATTGTTAAGGCTAAGCCACTACCAAGAAAGAGGACTAAAGATGAACAGTGAAGAATACACACCATACACCAAACAAGCTCAAGAAACAGAGGTAAAAGCTCAACAATCTGAAATGACCTACGAAGAAGTAGTTAACTTAATGAACAAGCAATCTGAATACAGTCTAGAACTTGATAATCTAAAGCCACAACAGCACAACTGGGTCGATAGAGGCTTAATAATGACATGTGAGGGGAGCAATCATGCTTATCACGAATCATATAAACGTCAGGTAAAATATAGCTAGGGTATAGCGTCGGGGCTGCCTAAAATAGACGACTCCGACGGTGTACCCTCCAACACCAGACTCATCTACTTAATAGATAGCAGTAACGCCAACTGTAAAATGGCAGAAATAGAAAGGAGAGACTATGGCAGATGAACAATCTACCACCGACACGACTGTTGCCGATACCGGTGCAGAAACTGTCGACACATCAACAACTGACGAAACTCCAGACACAGATGTTGAACTAGAAGATATTGAAGTATCGCTAGACGACGATGAAACAGAAGAGTCTGACGAATCAGAAGAAACGCCCAAAAGCGAAGAAACTGAAACCAAAGAACAATCAGAAGCTGATGACACAGAGGAAACGGAAGCAGAGCCAGAGGAATCTGACAACGCCGAAGAAGAATCTGAAGCTGACCGCAAAGCTCGTAATCAGGAGTACGCCCAAAAGCGAATTGCTGAACGACAAGACCGCGAGAAGCAAAAGGAAATAGCCCAAGCGAAAGAAGATGTTCGCATTGAGCAGTACCTTAAAGAAGCCGAAGGAGACGAATCGGAATTAACCTTGCGTAAAGCAGAAGTTGAACGATTACTACTCCAACGCGAAAAAGTTGCAATGAACGAAGAAAAGTTGCACATAGGTATAGACAGAGCAATTAGTGAGATTGATTTATTCAGGACTGGTTCGCCAGAAGTGAAGCAAGAGCTAGTTAATGCTGTTGATGACTTTGTAGCAATGTATGTAGATACCGACAATGACGGTAACCCAATCCAAGTTCGTGGCGACATAACCGCATTTTTACTAAAAAAAGCTGACTCTATTCGGAGGATTCAAGGAGTTGGTGTAAGGCAAGCAGTCAAAGATAAACAGGCCGTAAGGTCAAAAACGATGACTGTGCCAACCCGAGCGCCCAAAGAAGACAAGGTTGACAAAGACCTAGCCGACTTTGATAGCGTCTGGGACTAACACTAAATATCAACCGATAGAGCAGATAATAAGAAAGGAAACTAGAAATGGCACAGAATTTAGCAACTAAATTTAGTTCCAAAGTATCTGAACGCCTACACAGCGAGTCAATTGTTGGTAAAGTTACTAACAAAAACTACGACTGGGTTGGTGTAGATACTGTAAAAGTCTACTCTGTCGATAATATGACAATGAACGACTACCAAAGAGGCGGTGCGAACCGTTACGGTAACCCGACTGAAATCGGTACAACCATCCAAACATGGCAATTAGCAGAAGACCGCTCATTTAGCGGTACAGTTGACGCTCTAAACAGCGCACAAAGCCAGAATGTAACCAAGCCTGGTTCAATCCTAGCGCGACAAGTTCGCGAAGTAATTGTTCCAGAAGTAAACACTTATGTATTAGCAGTAATCAACACAGCAGGTGCAGCAGCAGACCGTGACGACATCACTAGTGATGCAGCCACATCATTAAGCAATGCCTGGACTGACTTTTTGTCGATACAAGCAGATATAACTAACAAACTAGGTAAAACCACTGGCCGTGTAGCTGTAATGACACCAGACTACTACAACTTCCTAAAGCAATCAGGATATGTACTAGCTAGTGACAGTGCTTACAAAGACCGTAAATCAGGTTCACTAGGTACAGTTGACGGCTGCGAAATCGTAATACACACCAGTGCCGAAATGCCACAGTATGTTAACTTAATCATCACTCACCCTGATGTAACTACATTTGCTGATGTTCTAACTGACTATGTAACTCACAAGAACGCACCAGGTGTAAACGGTTGGTTGATTGAAGGCCGACACGCATACGATGCGTTTGTGGATTCAAATAAGGTTAATCAAATCGGTATCCACCGCACACAGGCGTAAGGTTAACTAGAACTTTAACAATCTATTTGATATAGGGTCAAGTTATAGGTAAGTCGTTCTAGAAAGGTAATATGTACGATATAAACCCAAAACTAGAACTAAAAGTAAACAAACAAATAAGTGAGCTGGACTTGGTAAAGGCAAGAGCAGAAATGCGAACCAAGCGCCGTATCGCCGAGCAGATTGAGAAAAATCAGCTTGAAGCCCTTGAACAACAAGTTGCCAAGCGAAACAGCGACGCCAGGAACAACATAGAAGTTGTTGCCGCCAGTCCAGCCATTGAACCACAGTACACCGCAAAACAGACCGCTAACGGAACAACTCAGTACCGCAAAGACGGCAAGCTAATTAGCAAAGCGGAGTACGAACAAGCTAACTAAAAGAAAGGAAAACAACAATGGCAGAAATTAACTTAGCTGCATTTGGCTACCAGAACAGCGTAACCGTAACAGGTGACACAACAGCCTCTCTTACCGCTCACAGTGGTAAAGTGCTAAATGTCGCTGGATCAGCAACAATTGCTCTACCACCAGTAGGCACAATGCACCGTTACACAATTCGTGTTGGTGCAGAGGGCAAGACTATTGCTATCAGCCCTAACGCCAGCGACCTAATCGCAGGTGCAGGTGCGGCTAACTCTGGTGCAGGTGCAGATAACAAAGATGTTATCTTTACTAACCAACCAGTTGGAAGCTACATCACGCTTGCATATGGTGACGCTAACGGATGGACAATCGTAGCCTCATCTGGCACAATCACATTTGAAGCCTAACAAAACTAAAGCCTGTTCATACGCCAGCGATAGCGTAGCCACCAAACCAGAACGCTAAGGCAAAAACGAACAGGCAACCCCGAGAGAAAGGAATATTTATGCGAGAAGCATACGAATACAAGTACATCAGCACTGCAACAACTACCCAAGTAAAAACTGGAACAGGTGTACTGCATGCTATTGTAGTTAGTGGTACATTGGCTGGTGCAATCTCAGTCATAGACAACACTACAGGTTCAACCATTAACATCGGTACGCTAAAAGCTTCTGCTCCTGCAGGCACATACACATTTGATGTAGCCTTTACGACAGGACTTCGCATCATCACCGCTGGTGCAGATGCAATAACCGTAGTCTACCGCTAAAGCCCCTTGGGGTGGCTTAGTAGCCCCATATACTCACTATGAATCTACAACCATTACAAGACATCAGAGATAAGAACGAAGCTAAAGCCGACCAACAGCGACGGCATAGTGAATTGTTGCTTGAGGAAAATAAGACGCAAGAGATTATTGTTAAGTCATTTGACAACCTTGTGAAGTACCTAAACGGCTCAATCACCAAGACCGAAGTTATTAACCAACTAGACACAATTCATACGCCTGATGTTAAATACATCATAGATGCCCTAAACAGCCTACATAGCACCCTTAAAACACACGAGAACACCGACCTAACAGAACTAACAGCGGTGCTAAAACAAGTGCTAGACGAAACTAAGCAGATACCAAAAGCACTACCAGCCGAAGTAACAATCCCAGAACCAAAAGACTATAAAGACCAATTTACTAGCCTAGAGAACGCTATTAAAAGCGTGGAGAAGGTGGTTAAAGCTCAGAAGCTAATTGCCGAAGCGCCGATAGTCAATGTGCCGGAAACTACTGTCAATGTTGAAAAGCCTGACCTAAAACCATTACAAAAGAGTATTACCGAAGTAGTCAACGCTGTAAACGGCGTAGTTATACCCGAGTTATCCACAACCGAGCTAGAGAAGTTAATCAAGAAGTCTAACAAACTACTCAACGACTTACTAGACAAACCAGTTAGCTCAGGTGGCGGTGGAGGTGGCAGGGCTACACCATACGAAACTAGCACTGGTGCACCACACTTCGTGGTAGTTGAAGCGGACGGATCAATACCAGTAACTGTAAAGAACAGCCTAACCCCAAATGTTGACTTTGACTATATAGATATTCAGCAGACCTCCGCAACTGTTGAGACCTATGTCTATAAGCAAGGTGGAGTATCGGGTACAACCGTTCAGACTATCACCGTAACATATACCGATTCAACCAAGAACGATTTAGATAAGGTGGAATACTCGTGATTAAGCTGAACCCATTTACAGGCAAGCTAGATATAACTGGTGGTGGAGGCATAACTTTCACCTCTGACACTAAAGCCAACATCTTAGCTACCACCCCAACAACAGGCACCTACGCTATCTCAACTGATACTGATGAGCTATTCTTTTATGACGGTACTAATTGGAAAGTCCACCCCATAAAAGTATCCACCGAACTAGCCAACCCTGACGCTGGTTACACTCAAGACTCCAACAAGCGTGGTTATGGCGATGATTATATCTACGGTAAAAAACTGTACGCTACGGGTATTGGTGACTTTACTGACACGCCTTTTGAGGGGGCAATCAAAGTAGACCAAGACTTTACCCCTGCTAAATACCAAATATACCTACGAGGCAAATGGAACACATTGTTCTATGACCTAACTATGGAGAATGGCGATTTTGAACATGTGCCACAAACCTATTCCATAGATGTGAGAAGCGGTAACAGCAATACCACAGGGCTAAACGGTCAGCCGATTATTCGTGAATATAAAGTAGACGCTGGGGCATATCCTAGAGAAGTAATAATAGACGGAGGAGTATTATGAAAACAATTACATTAACCATACCAATAACTAAAGAGTCAGTAGCTTTTATTCAAAAAGCTCTAGGCGAGGCTCAAGCTTTAGGCTTCCCCGTCGAGGAATATACCAAGCAAATAGAGCTGGCGAGCGTGGAGTTTGAGATAGCTGACAAAGAGGCTGAATTAGTCGAATTAAATAAACTAAAAACCGAGCTAGGTAAGTAATATGGCAAGTTATTACGTTAGTTGGGACACTGGGAACGATGGTAACGCTGGTACATCGGCTGGGTCTCCATTCAAAACAGTCGATAAGGGCTTATCTGTTCTTGCCACCAGCGACACGTTATATATTGCCGCTTCAACCACCGCTTATACCTGGACAAACAGGACCATCCCCGCAGGCGTGTCAATTATCGGTAGTGTTAAGCCTAACCCTGTAAACGGAAGCTATGTCAAGATTAGTGCTGCTGGGGCTAGTGTATATTGGTATTTTTTAGGTAGTTACACCTTGCAAAACCTTTGGCTAGATAATGTTATTAACACTGCCTACACTGGAATAATTTATCTCAACCGAAGTGCAACAGGGGTAATTGTTGCTAATTATACTGACTGTATTATATCTAATTTGGCTGGTGCGTCCTCAACGGCTGGGCGTGGTGGGATATTGAATGGCGGTGGTGCGGTTTCCTCTTATACCGCAACATCAATTACTTTCAATATAACCAATTGTCTATTCAAAAACATAGAGTCTTATAACTCTGCTAGCGCAGGGTGTCTGTTCGTACAAAATCCAGGTACGGCGTTTACTTTTAATCTCAATGGTTGTACATGGTATCAGGGTACACCAACTAGGTATGCATTAGACGCTATAGTCGGTGATTACGCTTCCAACTTGTCCACCGTTAACATAAAGAACATGGCTATCGTTAATAATTCAGGGCAAAACCTCACTATTCATGGTGCATATGGTGCAGCTGACATGAACGCATGGTATCCATACAACATTGACGGTTCAACCTACACCAATATCACTACTACCAACGGTACAATAACTAACTCAACTAACGCTGACGCTCAATTCATCGACCCTGCTTCCAATGACTTTCGTCTCAAACCAACTTCACCTGCTATAGACCGAGGTGTAATAATCTAATGGCACTACTCAACAACACCACTTTTAGCTTGAAGTTTTTACGAGGTTTGGCCAATAAGCTAACACTCAACGAAAACAACTACCACGAAGTAAGCGAACCTTACTATGCAACCGACAGCCAGCAATTCTACATACATGACGGTACAAGCTTCAAACACCAAGGATTAAAACGAACCTCTACTACTACTGACCCTACTACTACTGAATACCCTAATGATAAAGACGCTGGTATTCACAAGAACACCACCAGCAGTAATGTATTCTTAGCTTACAATGACGGTGGCACAATTAAAAAGGTACAATTGACTTAGATATAATAGATAAAGGAGGCTAAAATGAAATTAAAGATAAACAGAGGTACAACTTACACAATAACTTACAATCACAAGGTAGATGGGGTAGCCACAACATTAGTAGGGGCAACAGTCCGCTTCACCTTAAAATCGGTAGAGTGGGACACTGACGCAAACGACAACACAGCCTTAGTTGTAAAGAATATAACAAACGGTAATTCAAGTGGTGAGGCAACAATCACCTTAACGCCAACTGATACCTACCAAACACCAGGCAAATACTACTATGATATAAAGGTTGATGTGAATAGTAATGGCGTAACTATCTATAAAGTTGACAGTGGAACAGTAACTATCAGTGGTTCGCCAACAAATAGGGTAGCCTAATGTCAGACATAACAATTAATGGGGATATTCGGACTGTCACCGCTACGGGTTCAACCACGCCAGCTGTTTCTGTAACATCTAGCGTTAGTAATGGTCAGAATATACAAGGCTCATTAACTACTGGTGGTGCAGGACCACAAGGACCACAAGGACCACAAGGACCAACTGGACCAACAGGTGCAGGCACCACAGGCGCTACTGGTGCTACTGGTGCTCAAGGACCAACAGGGGTTCAAGGTGCAACAGGGGCAGGTGCTACAGGAGCACAAGGTGCAACAGGCGTAAAAGGCGACACAGGTAATACTGGAGCAACAGGAGCACAAGGCAATACAGGACCACAAGGACCAACAGGACCTACTGGAAGTGCAGGCTCACAAGGTGCCACTGGAGCAACAGGTGCAGGAACAACAGGTGCTACAGGGGCAACAGGTCAGGGCGTTCCAGCAGGTGGCACAACTGGACAAGCCTTAACAAAGAATAGTGCGACTAATTATGATACAGGCTGGTCTACGATAGACTTAAACTCAAGGGTGGCTAAAGCTGGCGACACAATGTCAGGTTCATTAGGAGTAACTATTTCAGGCTCAAGTACAGATGTGCCGATTACAGCTAAAGTAGACACAAGTGGAGCAACAGGTAATGCGATATTCGCAAGAAATGACACCAACTATGCGCATAGTGGAGACTTAATAAGAGGTAAGTTCTATAACGGTACCGACTCAGGTTCAGTAGTAAAGCTTGAGAACGCTGGAACTGGCAATTATATTACTGGAGATAGCGTATTCTCAATAGCCAAGAACGGCAATATATCTACAACTGGTAATGTGTCTGTTGCTGATGAGGCTTATGGAGCTGGCTGGAATAGCTCAACTCAAGTGCCAACCAAGAACGCTATCTACGACAAAATAGAGACAGTAGGGACGGCAAGCGCAATCTCATCGGCTGGAGGTTTAATCTTTGTAAACCACGGCGGTACAGCAGGCACATCAAGACCTAGTGTATCTGGTGCAGTAATATGGATAGGTACAGTTGAACCTACCAATGCAAGCAATGGTGATATCTGGATAGACCAATCGTAGGGCTAAAAAATGGCAATAAGCTTAGTACAACAATCAAAATCACAAACTAATAGCTCAAGCACAACCGCTAGTTATGGAACAAGCCCAACATCAGGCAATATACTAATTGCTATCGGCTATACGAACGGCACAACAAGCGCACTAAACATATCAGGTTTCACTAGCCATGAGGTTGGCTATTCAGGGACAGGGCAATCAATAGGTGTCTTTTATAAGGTCTCTGACGGCACTGAAAGTTCAATAACACTAAATGGCAATACAATCTGTAGACTACACATTACAGAATGGTCAGGGCTAGCCAATCCTATCGCTACTGATGGACAAAATAGCAACACCGTAAACTCCGTAAAATCTATTAATACCAACTCAATCAGCACGACTAATGCAGATGACTTAATTATAACTGCTGCGGCTAACTCAATAGGTTCATCAGGTACAAGGAACTGGTCAAATAGTTTTAATACATTAGCAGACGACGCTTCCTCACCAAGGTTACTGTCTGGTTATCTTATAGCAACAGCTACTGGCTCATACGATTCAACCGCCCAACTCCATACATCTAATAGTAATAGTGGTGCACTGATTATAGCCTTTAAGCAATCCTCTTCGTCACCGGTTAGAACAAAATCTAAAATCAGCGGAACTTTTAGCTCTAAACCAATAAAAGTAAAGACTAGCGGTACATTTACAACCAAGACGACTAAAGTTAAAACCAGCGGAACGTTCATATAAGAATACTTGATATGGTACAATAGTGGCATAAGGATGAACGGCGTAGATCCAACCCCTTTAGGAAAAGCTATCTAGCACCCCTTATCAATCGTGATAACGCAAATAAGGCAATAAAGAACAACTATTGTCTTTTTTGTTTACAAAAGACACGAACAATAAAAGGAGAATATTATGCAATTACCTTGGGGCTTTAGCCCAGTAAACACAATTAAACAAATCGGCAGCCAACTTAACCCAACAGGAGGTGTTGCCGATTATGATGTATTTAGTGAGAAAAAATTTGCCTATGGCTCACCACAAGAAGATGGCAGTAATGACGCCAACAGGATAGCACAAGCTCAAAATCAGCCACAATCCTCAATAAAAAACACCAGAATAAACAATGGCGAAGGTTCCTCTTCACGCCGTTCTTCCGCCCCTGCCTACGATCCAGCCGACCTGGCGTGGATAGACAGCCAAATAGCCAACACACAAGGCCAGTATGGGCTTATTGACGACGCTTTGAATAGAGGACGCCAAGACTTACAAAACAGCTACCAAGGGGCTATAAATGACGCTAACAAGCAACGAGAACGAGCACTAGAGGGCTATCAGATTCAACGAGATACAACTGAACGCGGCAAGACTAACGCGCTTAACCGAGTTGATGACAATGCCAGGCAACTATTAAACAGCCTACGCCAGAGGATTGCTCAAGCAGGTGGTGCTAACTCCAGTGCTTACCTACAGACAGCTCCAGATATGGTTGCCCAGCAATCAGGCTCAAGCCGTAACGATGTAATGGAAGACTACGGGACAAACTTTATGAACTTAGCCAGGGCTGAGAGATATGCCGAAGATGATTACAAAGACTTACTAGGAGATGTAAGCCGTGATCGTGACACCCGTTTACGCGACCTTCAGGTTGGTATAGATCAACAAAAACAAGGATTAGATAGCGAACTTGCCAGAATGCAAGCTCAAAGAGTCGAAGCAATGGGTGGAAACTCCACAGCTATAAGAAATGCGATGCAACCATACTTAGACCAAAGAAACAATCGTGAGAACGCCATAAGAGACATTTACAACCGTTACAGCACAGTTACTGCACCACGAGAGCTAGATGTTCAAAAGGTCAACTTGCGCGACTATATGATTGACAGAGCTAACCAACAAGCTAACGAACAAGCCGGTACACAGAACGACCCAACCGCATACTACCGACCACGACCACAAGATGACGAAGAAAAACTAGTTTAAGAGAGGGGGCTGACAATGGCATGGCTCAATAAACAATGGAGCAAACTTGATTTTTGGGATAAAGAAGAAAACGAACGCCAAAAACAACAGTTTGCTAAACCAACACCTCAGACCAAACCAGCAGTACCTCAATCAGTAGAGCTGGGTATTAAGAATGCCAAGTTTGGTGTATTAGCTAACAACCCCCAAAGACAGAAGAGCTTTCTAAACGACCTAACAACTACTCAAACCATAGCTAATCCAAACCTAACTAACGCTAGAAAACTTATTAGCAACATAAACAACGGCGCAACGGACATAATGGGCTTAAACCGTCAAAAGCTAGACCAGAACCTAGAGAAAGTCCATGAAGACCGTTTACGACAAGCTCAACAATCCGCTATAGCCGACCGACTAGCAGGAAGAATTACCGGCCAGCAAGCTTTTGGTAGAACATTAGCAAATGCTCAAGCTCCAGCCCCCAAGTTTAGTGATACTCTAACACCAAGCAACAAGCTAGGCCAAGCTGGTATGGGTGTAATAAATACCGCTTCTAGTAAGCAGGTAGCCCCAGTAGTCCTAGGAATACGCAGGTCAGCAATTGGCACAGGTGAGGGGTTATCTGGACTATATGACCTAGCAACACCAGGCAAAGGAACTAACCGGTTTGGCAAGAGCCTAATTGGCGCTGGCGCTAGAACCGACCAAGCTGTTAAACAAGGCGGTTACAACAATCTAGCCTACAAGGGTGCTCAAGCTGGCACAGATCTAGCTACTTTTGCGGCTGGAGGAACACCATTCACAAAAGGCGTAGGTAAAATAACAACAGCAGTCGGCAAAAAAGCACCAACTATCGTAGGGGCCGTCTCAAAAGGTGCAGACGCACTAGCAGACACTGGCAAGCTCGGTAAAGCAGTTGTTGCTGGTGGAAAATATATAGCACGACCAGATGTTCTATCTGATGTAATAAGCGACGCGGCCATGAATGCAGGGTTACGCTCAAACAGGGGCGGCGATATAAACGCAGGCACCATAGCAACAGACGTTGGTATGAGTGTTGGAATGGGTGGAGCTTTAGGTCTAACCACTCATGGCGCAGGAGCACTAATTAAGAAAGCGACGAACGGAATTGAGAACGGTAGCAGACTTATAAATAGAGCTAAATCAGAGGTAGCTACTGGTCTAAATACTCTAGTAAGCGGCAAGAACAAGTACTCAGGCGTGACTAGGCTTGTATCTACATCGCCCGATACTAACCGAATGATTGTATCGCCAGAGGACGCAGGTAGAGTTATAAAAGAAAACCTAGGTGAGATAGGCGAGAGAATTGCTGGTGGTGCAAGAAGATTGAAGAATGATGAGGGTGGGTTTATAGCTGGACCACTAGCAGGCGACTTTAGTGAATTCAAAAAGGCTGGAAAAGTATTTGACGGCCCAGACGGCAAGCCACGCTTTGAGGTGAGTGATGAGAATATGAGAATCAAGAACCCAGAGGGTAAGACTTTGGGTGAATTGATTGATCACCCGGAGCTGTTTAGGAATTATCCGGAGTTGGAGAATACGAATGTGAAGTTCGACGCTGGCCGAGGAGAGGATGCGTATGTGTCTAATGGTATATTGCACCTAAAACGCGACAGCACAGAGGACACGATAACCCATGAAATACAGCACCTCATCCAGGATAATGAGGGATTTGCTGGAGGTGGTGCAGTAAGCGATTTTAGAAATAAACAGCCAGCATCCAACAGAGGTAAACTATTAAAAACCACCAGAACTACATACAGTAATGAGATATACAGGGAGCTGCTTGATAAGGGTCTAGAACCTCCTATAAATAGGGCGTTGATGAAAGACTCTAGATTCGCAGGAATGCCCGATTCATTCTTCTTCAACCTAGAGAATAATAAGGCACGAGCTATGGCACAGAGGTTTACGCCAGAAAAGCTAGGCGAATATGATGATTTTGTCAGGAAATACCCGACGGCTAAGGAACAGTACAATAATCTAGCCGGCGAAGCCGAAGCCCGAGCAGTCGAGACTCGTCGCAAGATGACTGATGCAGAGAGGTATGTGAGTGGTATAAACCCTGCACCTGAAAAATCATTACCAGATATGAAAAATGAGTTTGATGGTTTATTGCAAAAGATTAGAAGCCGAACTGCTACAGATGCAGATAGTCAAAGGTACTCAATACTTAAAGACAGAATAGCAGTAGCAGATGGTAAAAAAGGCGCACCAAATCCTGAACGATGGGTAGCTGATAAGCCTATAAAATTACCTGACGTAGTTTACAGAGGAACAAGCAAGGATAGTGGCAGTGGGTTTGCTATGTTTGGTGGTGGTAAATATACAGCCGCGAGTAAGGCAGAAGCAGCAAAACACGGCACTGTTCAAACTCTAGGTAAAGAGTCACTGCCTAGTAACCCGTTACAGTTTAAGACTACTCAGGACTTCTCACAGTGGGAATATGAGATGGCTCGAAAACTAGGCGTTAATAAAAATGAGCTTTATGATACCAACAAAGGTGCTGAAACACTTATAAATGCTATTGGTCACGACGGAGTTACGATTGGTACGGGTAAAGACCTAATCGCAGTTAAGTTTTCACCTGAGACAATATCAGAATATAAGCCTCGCTCCACCTTCTACGACTCCCTAGACGTACCCAAAAAAGACTTGATAGTGCGAGAGGGTGGTGGTAAGGCGATGAGTGTTGAGAAGCCTACCGGCCTCAAAGCCGAAGCAAAAGCACCGAAAGTACCTCGTGGCAACATTGAAGAAGCGGTGATAAAAGGGGAAAATATGCCACTAGAAATTGCTCCAGCTAAGAGCATTGGGCAGTTACAGGCGACCAGCAGACTACCTAAAGACAAGAAATTGCGTGAATTAGAATTAGATCAACTTGGAGCAACAAAGATAACGCCAAACAAGCCATCGCAAAAGATGACAGAAGCCGAGTTTAATTCCTTGCTAGATACTGCCGAAGCCCAAAACCCGAACCTAAAGACTAAAAAGGCAGTTGAGATTGCTACCAAGCCAAAGCGTGAACAACAGTTAAAAGCCGTGATGGAAGGTGACCTAGAAACATCAAATAAACTACGCCAAGAGATAGCCGAAGTTAAAGACGGTACACTAAAATCTGCACCAGATATGAACAAAGTCTTTGATAATGAAGACTTAGGAAAGGTTGAACTAAAAGATATTAAAGGCCGAGCTAATAAACAGACTAAACAGAAGTTTATGACTAGGGCTAATGAATATTTGGGTGAAAAACAGGCCGGTAGATTTCGCGCAACAGATAGTGCCAGAACATTCAACGAACAATTTGGCGATCTTACAGACGCTCAAAAACTACAAGTAATAGAGGGAGCAGATAATCCAGAATTACGAACAACCGACAACAGAGTCAATCAAGCAATTGACTCGCTACACAAAGAATACGACACCGCTTACCGCTACTACACTAAAGACAAGAACATAAACATGGGTTACCAATCTAGTTACTATCCACGAATGTACAAGAACCCAGCGACAGGTGAGGCAATTGATAGTGCAACCTTCCAGCTGTTACAAAAAGCCAGCTCCAGACAAAAGGGGCGTACTGCTGACCAAATAGCTACTGATTTTCTAATTACCAAAGACCCAGCCGAGGCCTTACAGAAGTACCACGCTAGTCTAGAAAGTGCAGCTGCTGGTAAGAAATTCTTACAAGACCTACAAAAAGACGGTTTAGTAATGCAATCCACCGAACCAGTACGAGGTATGCAGCCGATAGTTGCTGAAGGTATGCAAGATGCAGGTACAATCTACTATGCCAAACCAGAAGTCGCCAAGTCATTAAATAAGATGTTTGGTAACCAAGAAGCATCTGGACTATTTGAAAACTTAATGGAAAAGGGGGCTGGACTAAATAGTTTTGTTCAATCATTCGTGCTATCTGGTGGTGTGCCAAATACACCACTAAATGCCTTTGGAGTAATGCAAGTAATGAAGCATACAATGGCAGGTCACCCGATCCAAGCAGCAAAAGCTTTCCACAAGGGTATGAGCAGAGGTGGTGCTGATAAGTTCTTTAGGGCTAACAGCGATGCAATGCAACAACTAGCGAAACAAGGCTATACCATACGAGTCGACTACGACCCAGCTTATAAGTCTGGCAGTAAGCGGATTGCCGAAGCTTTTAAGGATTCTAAGGCAAAAGGTCTAAACGAGGGTTGGGATCAATTCACTAACGACGCTACCTTTAAGCGATTCATGCCAGCTATGGAAGTACTACACTTTAAAGGAGTGAGAGACGGCTTAATTAAAAGAGGTGTACCACAAGAACAAGCCATAAAACAAGCCGCTGACGCTACCGGTAACTTCTTTGGTAAAACTAAAGTAGCAACCGAAGCTACTAGAAGTAAGGTTGGTTCTGACGCCGCTGGTGCATTTTTGTTTGCACCTCGCTTTAGGGAGTCAATGATAAACTTCTGGGGCAGAAATATTAAAGCCTTGAACCCTAAGAATATCGGCAAAGTAGAATACCGAGATAACCAAAAGTTCCTAGTAGCAGCTGCCATTACTTACGCCACAATGGAAGGGCTAAACAAATCACTAACAGGTGAGTGGATGCACGATAATCCCGACGGTAAGAAGGACAAGTTACTAATACCGGCCGACAAACTAAAAGCCGTTGGTATAGATACCAAAGGTAAAGATATAGGCATACCATTCCTACCAAGTATTGCCACTGTACCTAGAAATGCTGTATCTGGAATTTACAACCTTGCGACTGGCAACACTAAAGAAGCTGGAAAAAACTTACAGAGCTTCTTGTCAATGCCAGTAAAAACTGCCAATGAGCTATTAACAAACGAAAATTACTTTGGCAGACAGATAGTTGATGAAGACGCTACCACTCCTGAAAAACTCAGTCAAGCAGCCTCGCACATTGTGAGCAGCAATATGCAACCGTGGATTCGAGAAGGCTTAAATATGGCTGGCCAAAAGCTACCCGAAGGAACTAAAAAAGCACTTGGCATAAAACAGAAGTCTGGCGTTGAAACAGCTTCTAACGCCCTGGAATTGCCGTTTAGATTCTATGACCCTAACTACTACAAAAAGGGTGATGAGTACATCAACAGGCAAGGTAAAGACGCTAGTGTTAAACGAGATGGCAAGTATGTAAAGGTGAGCGATCTACCACTAGGTCAACGCTTTCAAGAATCACTAAAAAATCTAGGTAAGTCTGACGATAGCGACTATGTTAAACGAAATGTAGCCGAGATAGACAGTGAGATGAATAAGATATATCAGAAGTATGGACTAACGCCAGCCAAGACAACGACCGCTGTTGCTGGAAAATGGGCAGAATACGATAACAGGCTCAAAGACGGTAAGATTAGCCCATTAAAACAACCAGCCGAAGAAAGAAAGCTACTTAGAGATACCTATAAGCTCCAAGCTCAAGGAGCTACTAGAGACTTCCTAAGCGTATCTAGCGACAATGATATGAGACAAGCAATCAAAGACGGCCTAGTAGATAAAAAGACCTTAGAATCGGCCATAGAACTAGACAACTTCTTAGTTGCAAACGGACTACAAACATCACCAACAATCGGTAAGAAACTACGGTCAGAACTTGGCTACAGTACACCAGGCGGTAAAAAGGTCGACAAGAAATCGGTTGCAAGGGGTAGAGGCAACAAAAAGATAATTGACGATATGATAAAAGCAATGCTAGCTAGCTCAGAGGGCAAATCAAAACTAAACAAGAACCTAAGAACACTAATAGAAGGCCTGTCTAAAAAAGAATATGCTAAGGCCAAGAAGGTAACTATATGAGAACTATATGCTATAATCTAATATATAGACAGATATATTGCGTCGGCAAACTGTCAACAAATAGGAGCGAAAACGCACTATGACATTAACAGACGCAATTACAAGGCTCAACTACATCTTACGAGGTACAGACGATGACGCCCCAAATAGTGGAACTGACGAATATACCTACTGGCTAGATACCCTCAACCGCAAGAAAAACGAGCTTTACTATGACACGACTAACACTTGGCGAACGGCATATAGTATTGAATCACTAGGCTCAGTTACCGCTAGTGCCACGCCGGCCTACGACCTACCAACCAACTTTCTATCACCAGCTAGTAACCCTTACATAATTACCGCAGACAGTAACCGTGTTGACCAAGTATTATCTACACCTCAAGCTCAAAACCCGAACATACGCACCTTTTATATAGCTGGCCAGAACCCACAAGTACTGTATTGTACCACCGAGATTAAGGCTACCGAGAATATTGTAGGCGGAACTTTATACCTACCCGGCTATTACTTGCCAGATGATTTAACTACTGGGGCAGATGAACTACTGGTACCAAACCCCGATTGGTTGGTTATGGCCACAGCTAGTGAGATTGCTTTTAACGACATAGTTTATGAAGATAAGAGTGCAGATATAAACGCCAAAGCTAACGCTCTGTATCAAGCAATGGTAGCTAATAACCGCCGAGCCGTATTCAACCAACCAACTACCATTACATACAACGGTTATCGCATAAGTCAGAACCACAAGAGGTAGTAGCCGTGCCATATAAGACAACTACCAAACGAAATAGGCGAAAAGCTAGGCGAGATATAAATATCCACCAGAACAGCTTTAATAAAGGCTATATCTCAACCATAGACAACTCACGCCGACCATTAGAATCATTAAGCGATATGACTAATATGGAAATAGTCCAGGACTATATTGGCCGTCCTAGACCACCGCTAATTCCTTATGGAACGCAACCGACACTACCGATAACTGGCCGCATGATTGCTAGATATGGCGGATCACGCAAAATATACTGGATGATGGATGATTCAGGTACAGGCAAGATATACAAGCAAACCGATGGTGGTGCATTTAGCGTGCTATCTGACGCCGATAATTCATACGACGAAACCGTCTGGACAATGGGTGTACAGGCTAACAGCAAACTTTATCTATTTAACGGCTCAGACAAATTAAGCTATATAAACCTAGCAACTGACGCCATTGAGAAATATGCCGCTCTAGCTACACCGGGTGCACCAACCGCAACTTATTCTGGTGGAGTAGGGGCACAAACCCATTACTACAAGATTACTGCTAATAATAGCGTTGGCGAATCAGCCGCCGGTGTTTCAGGTAATGACAATGCCGCCAAACAGCGAGATAATTGGGTAAGCGGCACGGACTATATCTCACTATCTTGGTCAGCAGTAGCAGGTGCAACTAGCTATACGATTTATTACTCAGGCGATAATCTAACCTTTAATCAACTTTATACGACTACTTCAACCAGTTGGGTAGACTACGGCACAACGCCGATAAATGTTTATAAAACCGCCCCTGCCGGTAACTCAACCGATGGACCAGTATTTAACTGGATGTATGTAGATTCTCGTAATTCGCAAGTTTACGGAATCACCAGTGACAACAAACTATACTATTCTGCCTCAGGTACAGAAGCTAATACTTCAGCCGACTTTTCGCCATATAACGGCGGAGGTTGGGTTGGCATCGATATAGGCGGTGACACCCAACTGAACTATGTTGACGGCTTTAGAAATGGTAAAGGCGACCCAGTCATAACAGTCAGCGCCAGAGGATCAGCAGGTCTTGGTAAGCTGTTTCATCTGAGTTTTGAAACAATTACATCTGGTAACAGCTCCATAACATTTCCTAACGTTTACGAGGCTAACGGCCAAGCTGGAACTTACGCACCACGAGCCACCATTAAAGAACGAGACAGCCTATGGTATCCAACTGGTGAAACCTTTAAGGCAACTGGCACTTCTCAGAACATTGTCAACATATTAACCACCAATACGATTGCTCAAGTAATAGAGCCCGATCTGAACAACATCAGTCTAGCTAATCTACACAAGGCGGTAGGTGTAGCTTACCGAGACAGACTGTATTTTGCCTTACCAGTAGGTTCTACCGAAAACAATGAGATTTGGTACTGCGACATAGCTCGTAAGAACCTTTGGGTACTGCGTTGGCCAATAGCCGCTAAAGACCTCTGGCTATATGAAGACAATGACGGGGTAACCCATTTCTGCGCCCTAGTTGGTAACCGAATACTAGAGTTCACAAGAGCAGGCTCTCAACCTCACCAAGACGACGGTACAGCGTGGCGTTCACGCATCGGCTTCAGCTCGCTAGTTTGGGATGAAGACGGCATAAATCTAGGCTCAATTAGGAATATGTACTTTAAGCTACTATTTCCTAAAGGCACAGTAACAGCCAATGCAACAGGGCTATCTAGAAAGGGAGTTACTACCGCAGTAGGCTCAGACGAATACACCTATATAGTTACCGAGACGGCTTACGATGAGTGGTTTTACGACGAGTTTGAATATGACGACGATCCAGGACCAGTAGATTCCTATGGCAAAAGCGTGGCAGTACTGAGAATTAGACCAAAAGGGCTATTAAACCAGCTAGACTGGGATGTTACCGCCGATACCGCTGGGAGTGATTACTTTCTAAGTGCAGTCAACAGCCGTGGATGGTCCATTGACCAATTAACAATAAAGACAGGAGGATAAACGAATGGCAGCAAATGCGAACGACATGTTTCAAAAAGTATCGCGATCAACCGCGACTACACTAAGCGCACCAGGCTATACAATCGGTGCAACATCAATAAATGTAGCCAGCACATCAAACTGGCCAGCCGATACAGGTATAACCTTTGGCATAGACGAAGTAGATGGCAACGGCAACAGAATTGCCGGAACATACAACATATTTAGAGGCACGGTAGGTAGTGCCACTCAACTAGCTAACTTAACTTATGTAGGCGGTGACGCTAACCGAAACTACTCAGCAGGGGCGACAACTAGGGTATATATCTTAGTATCATACGCCCGAGAGAATAGGTTGGTTGATGGCCTGCTCGTCTCTCACAACC
>Ga0208644_1000846_pt1 | contig 27218 bp, 38 predicted proteins | sample VirMetDEL_Nov_18_FD_184517 | JGI IMG/M metagenome (GOLD analysis project Ga0208644, IMG submission 184517) | Aqueous microbial communities from the Delaware River and Bay under freshwater to marine salinity gradient to study organic matter... | ecosystem: Environmental > Aquatic > Marine >...
CTCGCCCTCGCCAAGTCCGTCGGCCGCACGCCGGAGGGCTTCTATGTGCCCTTCGAAGTATGGCGCCGCGATTTCAACGTCGGCACGACCACCGAGGCGGGCAACCTCGTCGGCACGTCGATTCGCCCCGACTTGTATGTCGACGCCCTGCGCAATGCGCTCGTCATGGCGCGCCTGGGCGCCCGCGTGCTCGTCGGCTTGACCGACAGCATCACCATTCCACGAAAAGCCACCGCCTCGAGCTTGGGCACATTAACGGAAATCGGCAGCGCGACCGAAAGTGCGCCGACCACCGCCGGGCTCGGCCTTTCGCCCAAGCGCGTCGGCGCGTTCATCGAGGTATCCAAGCAAGCCATCATCCAATCGGCCCTTAGTCTCGAGGGCATGATGCGCGACGACTTGCTCATGGGCGCCGCGGTGCAACTGGAAAACCTCGCCATCAACGGCAACGGCACCTCGCCGCAACACGCCGGCATCCGCAACACCACCGGCCGCGGCACCGTCGTCGGCGGCACCCACGGGCTCGCGCCTGCGTGGTCGCATTTCGTCGACCTCGAATCGGCGTGTGCCAACAGCAACGCCGAGCCCGACGCACTCGCCGGCTACCTCCTCAACACCAAGACCCGCGGCAAGCTCAAGCAAACGCAGCTCGGCACGAATCTTCCCTTTATCTGGACGCCGGGCGCCTTCCCGGTCAACGGATACCGGGCGCTCGTTTCGAACAACGTGCCCTCGAATCTCACGAAAGGCACGTCGACGACGGTGTGCTCAAGCGCGATTTTCTCGAGCGATTGGTCAATGGAGGTGCTCGCGTTCTTCGGCGCGCCCGATATCACCGTCGACCCGTACACCAAGGCCGACACCGGGCAAGTCAAGATCACGCTCAACCAGTTCGCGGATTCGGGCGTGCGCCTGCCGGCCGCCTTCGCAACCATCGACGACATGCTCGCCGGCTAACGCAACGGGAGGACACCCGGCGGCCGTCACGGTCGCCGGCCGCTTATGACTTGGCACATGGACGCCCCGCAAGGGAGCGAAGCGCGCAAGGTGCGATTCGACGTCGTGCAATACTGCGCATCGGGCATCGATGTCGGATGCGGCCCCGCGAAAGTATGGCCCGGCATGATCGGCGTCGACTCGCTCAAGGACACCGAGCTATTCGGCATCCCGATGAAACCCGACATCGTGGTCCCCGATGCGGCGCGCTTGGGCCTTTTCGGCTCGGAAGTGATGGAGTGCGTATTCTCCTCGCACCTCCTCGAGCATATTGCCGACTACAAGGCCGCGCTCGCGGAATGGTGGCGGCTCGTTCGACCGGGCGGCTATCTGGTGCTCTACCTGCCGCACCGTGATTTTTATCCGAACATCGGCGAGCCGGGCGCCAATCCCGACCACGTCCACGACTTCGCGCCCACCGATATCGTCGACGCCATGCGCGAGCTCGCGCCCGATTGGGACCTCCTCGAGAACCAAGACCGCAACGGCGGCCTCGAGTACAGTTTCTTGCAGGTTTACCAGAAAACCGCACCCGGCACCGGCCAGCGGTACACGTGCGAGGCGCCCAAGCCCGCCAAAACGGCCGCCATCGTGCGCGTCGGCGGGCATGGGGATGCGCTTTGGGCAAGCTCGCCGGCGGCGCTCCTCAAAGAACAAGGCTATCACGTCACCATCTACACGACGGCCGGCGGCGCCGACGTCCTGCGCCATGACCCCAACATCGATCGCGTCGTCGCGCTTCCAAGTAGCGCCATGACCGACGAGGATTTGCTCGAGTATTGGGGGCACCTCGGCCGCCAATACGATCGCTTCGTCAATCTCATCGGATCCGTCGAGCAATCGTTGCTACTCCACGACACCGAAATCGGCTTCTATCGACCGCACGCGCTACGGCACAAACTCTGCAACACCAACTACCTCGAGCGCGTCCATGACTTCGCCGAGGTGGCGTATGACTTCCGCCAAAAGTTCTATCCCACGCCGGCCGAACTCGAATGGGCCCGCAAGATGCGCGCCGAGCTCAAGGGCCCGCTCGTGGTCATTGCGCCGGCCGGCTCCGGGCAAGTGAAGTATTGGCCGCATGCGCAATCGCTCATGCAATCGCTCGGGCATCATGGGATTTATTCCGTCGTCCTCGGCGACGTGCGTGACCCCAAGCTCGTCGGCGTCGAACCCTGGGGCAGTGTCATCGGGATGGATTGGCCGATCCGATTGGCCCTCACGTTCGCCACGCTCGCCGACGCCGTCGTCGGCACCGAGTCGCTCATCGTCAACGCCGTCGCATTCGAGCCGATGCTCAAGATCGTCACCATGTCGCACTCGAGCGCCGAGAATCTCACAAAGCACTGGACCAACACCGCGGCCGCCGAGCCCGTCGGCGTGGCCTGCCACCCATGCCATCGGATTCACGGCTCGTTCAACTTTTGCGCGCAAGACAAGGGCACCGGCGCGGCCGCCTGTCAGGCATTCATCACGGCCGACATGGTCCTCGGCGCCTTGCTCAATCACCTCAATTTCGAAAAAGCCGAGGCGGCCTAAATGGAACGCGACCCGGTCGCCGACTTTTTCGATCCGCTCGACGGGCTCACCACCCCGGCGCGCGTCGACGGTCGCACCATTCCCGTCCTTTTTGACGCCGCGTATACCGACGTCCTCGGCGTGGGCAGTGCATCACCGGCGGCCACGTGCTCGGATGCCAGCCTCGAGGGCGTGCGTGCCGGCGCGTTGATGACCATCAAAGGCGTCGACTATCGCATCGACATGCTCGAGCCCGACGGCACGGGCGTCACACTTGCGCGGCTATCGAGAGCATAAAAACATGCCGATCGTTTCCTCCTCCTACGCGATCGACGCCCACCAGCAGCAGGACGGCGGGCGCTACGTGCGCGAGACGCACACGGACAACACCGGCAAGGTGTACGACGGCATCATTTACAAGCTGCCTGCGGGTGCCGGAACGACAGAAGCAGATGCGTTCCTGGCGCAGCATGCGGCGTCGCTCGACGTGCAACTTGCCGAGGCGGAAGCGGAGGCCCTGATTGGCGATTAGTCTCAACCATCAAACCGAAGCAGAGTTCGCCGCACGTTTCTGGGCGAAGGTGCGCGAGGTGCGTCAGCAGTTTGAGGCTGCGGCACCTGGATCTCGTGAGAAACGTCTGTACGGTGAGAAGTTTGGCTACCTCATCTGGTGGTTGCACGGCAAGGTGACGAGCGGTGACATTACGAGCAACGCGGCGCGGCTGTCGTTCAACGCCGCGTATGGCCGTTCGCTCACCGCAGGGCAATGGAATACGTTCGTGACGGACACGTTGATGCCGATCCGCGATAGGTATCAGGCGATGCTCGATCAGGGTGACATCTAATGGCGATCCAGTATTACACCTCGGCCGGAAACGGCACAGACCCCACAGCAGGTTGGACGACAGGACACGCCACTTTAGCGGCGGCTCTTTCGGCGGCTAGTTCGGGCGACTCGGTATACATCGACATGGCGAATATCGCTTCCGGTGACTCTGGTGTAACTACCGCCACGACATGGACAGTCTCGGCCGGCGTAACGCTGCATGTCGGAACGCAAAATGGCGCGACTGATATTACGACCGGTTACATGGGCACGACATATTGGATCGGTCGATCTACGGCTGGCGCAAATATCACATTAAATACGGGGAAAGGGTGCAAGATCATCGGCGGACTGACACTCCGGGAGCATGGAGGCAATAGCCTTGTCGTGAACACTACTACGGGCAGCGGGTTTTTGTATGCAGACACGTTGACGCTTTGGCATAGTTCCACAACCGGAGGGGGCACCTCTAGGATTGGAGGGCAGCAAAACAACCAAACTCAAATCGAGACGCTAAACATAACATATGCTCGTACAAGCTCGACAATCAGTGAGTTTCAAGTCGCGGGAATTGTGCGGATTGGAGTCTTAACGCTGACCACGGGCGGCGCGACCGCCCCTTCGGGCGGCTGGATCAATGACCCGAATGTCTCCGCTGCGGCCAATCTGACGGTGAATGGTGGTGACATTTCTGCGCTTGGCAGTGGCGCGACCATTATTGGTGATTGCGGTAGTTCGCCGCTAACGTGCCGACTTGAGAACACAATTCTCCCCGCAAGTTTTGTCGGCGTGACCACGCAGACAGGTGGCCTCGCTGGCGGTGAGTTGTTCTTGACCGATTGCTACGAGAGCACCGTTGGTGCGGTTCCTTTCGGCTACTTTAACGACTCTGGTCAGGTGATTGTTGATACCGGAATTTTCTTGACGGCAGGCATTTCGTCATCTTCGTGGAAAATCTCTACTACAAGTAGATGTACTGCGCGCGAACCATTTTGGACGCCATTCATTTTTGAATACCAAGCGGCGGCTACGGTCACGCCTGAGTTTGAAGTGCTGCGTGAGGGCAATTCTTCTGCATACACAGACGCGGAATTCTGGATGGAGTCGCTTACTAAGCAGACATCCTCATCCGTCGAAACCACTTTTGAATCCACGCAAGGAACGGGGACGAATATAACAACAGGGGTCGGCACCTCATCATGGACGGTTAGCGGATCGCCGGGCGATTCTGGTGACTGGTCAGGCATTCTCTCCCAAGGATCGACAGTGCTAGCAGAAGATGGCTTCGTTAAGAGCCGTATCTGCGCGGCTGTTGCCTCTTCCACGATTTACGTTGATCCGGGGCCGGTAGGCTAATGGCTGCAACCTCACGCGCATCACCAGGAGGCGGATGGAGTGTAGGAAGTGACTCCGATACGTTCTCCCGTGCCGTTCCCGGTGCCGAGTGGGAAGTGCAACAGTCCGCCGCCGGCCCGACTGACCTCGCCCTAGCTGACTTGTCGCACGGCCACACGCTCGACCACCTCGACCTCACGCAAACCCACGTCCTGGCCCCGGCCGACTTGTCGCACGGCCACACGCTCGACAACCTCGACCTCACGCAAACCCACGCCCTGACCGTCGCCGATATATTGCACGCGCACGGCTTGGACAACCTCGGCCTCACGCAAGCCCACGTGCTCGCCCTAGCCGACGCGACGCACGGCCACACGCTCGACAACCTCGGCCTCACGCAAGCCCACGTGCTCGCCCTGGCCGAGCTATTGCACGGCCACACGCTCGACAACCTCGGCCTCACCGGCGCCGGCGATCTCGCCATCGCAGACGCGACGCACGGCCACGCGCTCGACAACCTCGCGCTCACGCAAGCCCACGTCCTCGCCCTGGCCGAGCTATTGCACGCGCACGCCGCCGACAACCTCGTGCTCGCCGGCGGGAGCTCACTAACGGTTGCCGACATCGCGCACGGCCACATCGCCGACAACCTCGCCCTCGGTCAAGTCCACGTCCTCGCGCTCGAGGACGCCTTGCACGCGCACCTCGCCGACGGCCTCGCGCTGTCGCAATTGCACGTGCTCGTCATATCCGAGGCGGCGCACGCGCACCTACTCGACAACGTCGCCCTCGGCTTGGGCGGCACCGTGCCGCCGCGGCATGTCCTCGTCGTGCGCGGCGAATCGCGCACGCTCGTCGTCATGCCCAAGTCACCCACGCGCATCATCCACTAACCGCCAAAGGCTCGCCCATGAAAATCACCGCCACCGCCAATTTCAAGCACGGCCGTTTCGCCTTTGCCAAGGGCGCCGCGTATGACGTGCCCGACCGTTTCGCCGGCCTTTTCCTCGGCAACGGATGGGCGATCGAGGCGGGCGACGACGCGCCATGTATGCCCGTCGGCATCGCCGAGCTCGGCGCCAATGCGCCCGTCGGCGCGCTGCCCTCGGTCGACCGCGCCACGCTCACCGTCGAATCGGTCAACCACGCCGGCGCCAACAGTAACGCCGGCTAACGGTTCAACTCACCAAGGACGCAATCATGGCGAAACGATGCAATCCCACCCTCCTCGACAAGATGCTCGACGCACTCAAAACCGGCTATTCGGGATTCGGCCCGGTCGATAAACAAGTCGCCTGTTCAGCCGAGCCCACGACATTCGCCGAGGCCAATGCCACGTATGCGCTCGCCGACGTGGCACTCTCGGGAACCGACTTCACGATCGCCAACGGCGACGGCGCCGGCAACACGCCCCGCAAAGCCACCGTCGGCGCCAAGTCGGGCGTCACGGTCGATACCAACGGCACCGCCACGCACGTCGCACTCATCGATACCGCGAATTCGCTTTTGCTGGAAGTCACCACATGCACGAGCCAAGCTCTCACCGCAGGCAACACGGTGAACTTCCCCGCGTGGGATATCGAAATCGGCGCGCCGACCTAATGCCATGACGGCCGGCTTTTACATCGCCGACGACCAAGTCGACGAGATCATCAAAGATCCGGCCGACGACTTGCCGTATGCGTTGGCGTTCTACGATTGGCTGCGCGGCTCGGATCAATACTGGTCGCATCGGCGCATCGTCAAGCCGGGCGAGACATACACGCCGGCCGCGGCCGCGTTGAACGGCTACCGCTACCGATGCAAAAAAGGCGGCCTCACCGGCAACGCGGCGCCCACATGGCCGACCACCGGCTCGGCCGATATCACCGACGGCGGCGTGACTTGGGTATTAATCGGCGCCGAGGACACGCTCGCCACCGTAAGCGTCACCCCTGAGTCGGGACTCACCGCCGACTCGCCGGAACTCGACGAAACCGGCACGCGCGCGCGGTTCAACCTGTCGGGCGGCACCGCCGGCCGGGCTTACCTCGTGACGGTCGAAGTCGCCACGACGCAGAGCAAGACCAAGCAAACGACGTTCCGCGTGCGGATGCGAGAATCATAAATGGCGCACGTTCGCACACAAATCCGCGACGCGCTGGCGCTCCTCCTCGCCGGCCTCACCACGACGGCCGATCGCGTTTTCGTCTCGCGCGTCTCGCCCATCCCGCAAGACGACTTGCCCGCACTCGTGGTCAATGTCGACGAAGAAGAAATCGAACTCGCCACCGCCTCGACGGCGCCGACGATTTCGCGCGGCCTCACCATCCGCGTCGCCGCTCTCACGCGCCTCGTCGACGGGCTCGACGACGAGCTCGACGCCATGACGCTCGAGCTCGAGCTCGCGATCGCCGGCGACGACACGCTCGCCGGCCTGCTCAATGAGCCCATGATCCTCACCGGCCTCGAGGTAGAACGCAGCACCGAGGGCGACGCGCCCATCGGCCGAATCACGCTCACCTACGCAACACGCTACGAAACCACCACCTCGGCGCCCGACGTCGCCCTTTAAGGAGTAACCGCCATGCCCTCTCTTTCCAAATGGGTCAAAGTCAACATGAAGCTCGGCACCCTCGGGACCGCCGTACCGATCAGCGGCATCACGCTCGCGTCGCCGGCGGTGGTCAGTTACACCGGGACCGATCCGACGGACGGCAACTACCTCGCCATGACCTCGATTCAGGGCATGGACGCCATCGCCGATCGCATTTTCCGAGCCGATAACACCAACGGCGCCGGCGACACCACCGAGCTCGAGGGCGTCGATTCGACCGCCTTTGACGCCTTCGTGTCGGGCAACTTTCAGCCGATCACCTTTGGCAACACCCTGCAAACCATCATCGACCCCGGCGCCGGCGGCGGCGTGTTCGATTTCATCGATACGTCCGTCGTCCATAAGGGCATCAAAACACAGATCCCCAACATGGCCGACCCCGTGATTTTTAACATGCGATCGCAATGGGATCCGGGCGACGCCGCGCTCGCCGCCCTCGCGGCCGCTTCCGAGGCGCAAACCTTGCGCGCATTGCTGCTCACCTTCGGGAACGGCTACAAAACGCTCGCCCTCGGCTACGTCGGCGCGACCCTCGTGCCAACCGGCTCCGTCGGCACGTTGGTCGAAACGCCCGTCGTGTTCACCGCCGCCGGCCTCATCACCAACTACACCACATGACCGACGACGAGCTCAAAAGCAAACTCGCCGCCGCCCGCGAATTCGAGTACCGGGCCGGCGAGCGCGTATCGATTCGGCTTGCCATCCCGTCGCAAGATGCCATCCGGCGCATTTACGCCCGGCATCCGTCCGACGTCCGGCTCAATGAAGGCATGGCCGATACGCTCACGGCGTCATTGCGCGGCATCCGCGGCGCAACGCTCGCCGACCTCGGCCTCGCCGGCGAGGACGCATTGCCCGATTCGGCCTTGTCGGCGCGCGAGTACGTGGCCGAGCACCCGGCACTCGCCGACGAGCTCGCGTATGAGCTATTCCGGCGCGCGCGCGAGCGATTCGACAGGATCGAGCAAGACCGAAAAAACTAATCGAGCGCCTCGAGTATGACCTCGGGCAAGCCGAGTCGCTCAAACGAATGGGGTTCACCGATGCCCAAATCGCGCAGACACGCCCGGCCTTATCTGAGCCCGCCGAGGAGGCACTCATCGTCTACCGCGCCCTCGGCGGATGGTTTCCCGAACGCCTGCCCATCGTGCTCACGTTCGTCGACGTGGCGCACCTCGACGGGCTATTCGATCGCCTGCTCACCATCCGCGATTTCGCCGAGGCCGCCGAATGAGTGAGCCCGTCATCGCCCTAACGGCCGCCGACCGCACGGCGGCCGCCTTTGCCAGCGTCACAAAACGATTCGACGGCCTGCAATCCAAAGCGTCGGCCTTGTCGGCGCCCTTTGCCAAGCTCAACGGCGCGCTCGTGGCGTTGGGGGCGATCGGCGCAGTTGCGGCACTCAAGGGCGCCGTCGACAGCGCCGACGCGCTGGCGAAGCTATCACAGCGCGCCGCGGTATCGGTCGAAGCACTCTCAACGCTGCAATTCGCCGCCTCACTCGCCGACACGGACGTCAAACAACTCGCCGACGGCCTGCGTCAATTGAACGTCCGCATGGCCGACGCCCAACGCGGCACCGGCGAGGGCCTCGGCGCCTTTAAGGCCCTCAACCTCGAGCTCGAGTCGACGCCCGGCATACTGCGCCCCACCGAGGACGTGCTCCTCGACATCGCCGACCGATTCGCCGGATTCGCCGACGGCGCAAACAAAACCGCCCTGGCCGTGAAGATTTTCGGCGACGCCGGCGCGAACCTCGTGCCGTTCCTCAATCAAGGCCGCGCCGGCATACAAGCACTCCGCGAGGAGGCCGAGCGCCTCGGCCTCAAGCTCGGCACCGACGTCGCCCGCGACGCCGAGCGATTCAATGACAATTTGAGCACCTTGGGCCGCTCAGTGTCGGCGCTTGGCAAGTCGATCGCCGAAAAATTCCTACCGCCGCTCGTCCAGATCACCGACCAGATGCGCCTCGCCGCGGAAAAGGGCGGGCTATGGGCCGCGGCAATGGCGGGCGTGCGCGAATCGTTCGCGCAACTCTTCCTCGCACAAAGCACGGTCGCCGGCGCCGGCGGCACCATCGACACCATCAACGCCGCCATCATCGAGCAAATCCAGCTCATCGAGCGGCTCGAAACCACCGAGGCACGCCGCGGCACCCGCGGCGCCCTCAATCGCCCGCGCCAAATTCAAGCCGCCAAGGCCGAGCTCGAGCGGCTCAAACAAGAGTCGATCAAGGCGCAAATCCTCGCCCAATTCGATCGGCCCGGCGGGCTCAATGAGGGCGTCACCAAACCTGCGGCGCCGGGGCTCGCCAATCCCAACGACAGCGAAGGCAAAGCCTCGGCCGCCTTCCTCGACGGGCTCAAGAAAAAAATTCTTGCGCTCGAGGAGAATGAGTACGCCGTACTGCGCCTCGAGGCCGCACAAAAGAAAGTCGCCGAAAGCGCCGAGCCGCTCATCCAACAACTCGAGCGCGAAACCCGCTTCCGGGCCGAGCTCAAGGAAGGGCAAGAGCGCGACGCCAAAGCGGCCGAGGCGGAAATGGCCCGCCGCATCGGCCTCGTCAACGGCGTCGCCGATTATGTCGAGCAACTCGAGATCGAGGCGCGCATGCTCGGCCTCACCGCCGAAAATCGGCTCGTCGGCATTCAACTCCTCAAGCTCGAGGAGGCCGGCATCGCCAAGACGAGCGCCGAATATGCCGCGGCCGCCGAACGCATCGAAGAAGCCGTCGCCAAAGTCGCCGGCGCCAAACTGTTCACCGACACGCGCTCGCCCCTCGAAACCGTGCGCCAAGAAATCGAGCGTATCCGCGACCTGTACGTCAAAGGCGCCATCGACGCCGATACATTCGAGCGCGCAATCGCCAAGCTAAACGAAGAATTCACCAAACAAGCCACCGCCGGCAACAAAGCCAAATCGGCCGCCGAGGAACTCGGGCTTACGTTCTCCTCGGCATTCGAGGACGCCATCGTCGGCGGTAACAAACTATCGGACGTGCTCAAGGGCCTCGAAAAAGACCTCGTGCGGCTCGTATTGCGCAAAAACGTCACCGAACCGCTCGCCGATAGTCTCGGCTCACTGTTCAAACCGTCCGGCAAAGACGGCGGCGGCGGCCTGGGCGGGCTCATCCAAACCGGCGCCAGCTTTCTCACCAACTTTTTCAAGGCATCCGGCGGCCCCGTCAACGCCGGGCAAACCTACCTCGTCGGCGAGCAAGGGCCCGAACTATTCACGCCGCCGCGCGCCGGCAACATCACGCCTAACCACATGCTCGGGCGCACGAGCTCGCGCCCGATCAACATCACGATCAACATGCCCGCCAACGCCAATCGCGACACCGCCATGCAAGCCGCGGCGCGCGTCGGACAAGCGGCACAACTGGCACTAAGGCGCAACGGATGAGCTTTGTTGAATCCCCAAGATTCCCCGACCGCATCGGTTATCTGTCCGTAGGCGGGCCAACCTTCCGCACCGCCGTCGTCGAAACGAATAGCGGCGCCGAATACCGAAACGCCCGATGGGCCCAATCCCTGCGGCGTTATGACCTCGCGCACTCCGGGCGCACCCAAGCCGAAATCGACGAGCTCCTCGCGTTTTTCCTCGCCGTCGGGCAAGGCCGCGCACATATGTTTCGCTTCCGCGATTGGGCCGACTACCGCGTCACCGTCACCGACGGGCGCCTCGAGCTCGGCGCCGGCACCGGCGAGCCCACCTACCAACTCGCCAAGGCATACGCCGCCGGCGCGTACACGCACTATCGCGACATCACCAAGCCGGTCGCCGGCTCGGTCGCCTGCTACCGCAACGCGGGCCTCCTCACCGTCGGCGCGGGCGCCGGCAATATCGCCATCGACACCACCACCGGGCTCATCACGTTCGTCGCCGATGCCTCGCAGGCAATCGCCTCGCATACGCCCGGCGCCACGCACGTTTTCACGACGGCCGCCGATATCAGCGGGCTTTCGATCGGAAGCAAAGTCTATCTCACCGGCATCGTCGGCACGGCCGCCGCCTCGCTCAACGCGATCGCGCACACGATCAGCAACAAAACCGGAAGCGGCCCGTACACATGGACATTGTCCACCGCCACGACCGGATTGACGGTGAGCAGCAACGGCACGGCCGCCAAATTCCCGCAAGCCTCCGACGCGCTCACGTGGGCGGGCTCGTTCGATGTGCCGGTACGTTTCGACGTCGACGAATTCCCCATTCGGATCGAGGGCCCCGGCATCTACACCCTCGACACGCTCCCCCTCGTCGAGCGCCGAGTATGAAAACCATCAGCGTCGCCCTGGCCGCTCACTTCGCCCTCAATGCCGCCACCGTCGCGACGTGCTGGCTCATCGTGCGGCGTGACGGCGCGCGGTTCGCCTTCACCGACCACGTCGACCCGCTCACCATCGACGGCGACGTCTACCTCGCCTCGAGCGGCTACACCTCGAGCAACATCGAGACCAGCGCCGCGCTCAACGTCGACAATCTCGAGGTGAGCGGCGGCCTCGATTCTTCCGCCATCACCGAGGCCGACTTGCTCGCGGGCAAATGGGACTTCGCAGAGGTGCGAATTTTTGAAGTGAACTATACCGACCTCTCGCAAGGCAAAAACAAACTGCGCCGCGGCTGGCTCGGCGAAGTCAAAACAAACGGGCCCGCGTTTACCGCCGAGCTCCGCGGCATGATGCAAGCACTACAGCAAAACATCGGCCGCATCGTCTCGCCGGCATGCGACGCGGCCGTCGGCGATGCGCGCTGTGGCCTCGACTTGGACGTCCTCACCGACGGGCGCGTCGCCGGCGCCGTCACCGCCGTCACGAGCGCCCGCGTTTTCACCGCCGCGGCACTGACTCAAGCCGGCGGATGGTTCGATGGCGGCGTCGTCACCTGGACCTCGGGCGCCAATGCCGGCCTCGAGATGGAGGTACGCACCTTCGCCGCCGGGCTCGTGTCGCTCGTCTTGCCGATGCCGTTTGCCGTCGCCGTGTCCGATGCGTTTTCCATCACCGTCGGTTGCGACAACCTCGTCACGACGTGCCGCGACAAATTCGCCAACGTCGTCAATTTCCGAGGATTTCCACACGTGCCGGGCGTAAATCGCATTATGAGCGGAACATGACCCACGACGCCGCCATCACGCCCACGCGCATCGTCGCGGCCGCCCGCACGTACCTAGGCGCCGCCTTCGTCCACCAAGGCCGCACGCGGGCGCACGGCGTCGACTGCGCCGGCCTCGTCGCCTGCGTGGCGTATGACCTCGGCGTGCGCGACGTCCGCATCACCGACTACACGCCCCAACCCGATCAAAACCGGTTTCGCGCCATCCTGCGCGAGCACCTCGCGCCGATCGCGTACGCCGAGCTCGAGGCGGGCGACGTCGTGACATTTACCATCGTCGGGCGCGAGCAACACCTCGGCATCATCACCGACGCGGCGCCGCTTCGGTTTATCCACGCATACCAAACCGCCGGGCGCGTCGTCGAGCAACTCCTCGACCCGACATGGCGCCGGCGCCTGCGTGGCTGTTATCGGTTCCGCCTCGGCGGCGCCAACGGGAGAGCGTAACCGTGGCCGTGCTCGCTTTCGCTGCAATGGGCTCGGCAATCGGCGCCGGCATCGGCGGTACGTTCCTCGGCGTAACGGCGGCCTCGTGGGGATGGTCCATCGGCGCAATGGTGGGGAATGCGCTATTCCCGGCCAGCGGCCCGGATCAACACAACGAGGGCCCGCGCTACACCGACACCAAGATCCTGAGCTCGGCATACGGGCAAGCCATCCCGCTCGTTTTTGGGACCTACTCGCTTGCGCCCAATATCATCTGGTCGAGCGCAGTGCGCGAAGTCGCCACGACCACGAGCCAAGACGTCGGCGGCAAAGGCGGCGGCGGCCAAACCGTGACCAACACCACGTATGCATACTATGCCGACGTTGCTTTGCTGCTCCATGACGGCGAAATTGTCGGCGTCCGCAAGCTCAAATTTAACGGAGAGCTCAAGTACAACGTCGCCGACGACGCGGATACCGACTCCGTCATGGCATCGGCCCTCAACGCCGCGGCCGTGCGCGTCTACCGAGGCACCGAGACGCAAACCGCCGACCCGCTCATCGCCGCCGCCGAGGGCAATACCGCGCCCGCGTATCGCGGCTATGCGTACATCGTGCTCGAGGACCTCAACGTCACACCCTACGGCGGCAAAGTCCCTCAAATCGAAGCCGAAATCGTCACGCAAGGCTCGACCGCGGCCGAGCTCGCCATCTCCGACGGCGTCGCCGTCGGCACCACCGCCGTCATCAATGCCACGCCGGGCTTTGTGCTCGGCCGGCGCGGCAACATTTGGGGCCTCGGCGCCGTATCGAATACGGCCGTTCGAATCAACCTGTTCGCGCAAAGCGTCCAAAGTGTCTACACGCGCACGCTTTGGGGATATCGGCCGATTTCCCTGTCGCCCGATGGCGTGGCCGTGTTCAACAACAACGGCGGTTTTTTCGGCACGTTGAACGAGGACGGCACCGTCACCGAGTACAGTGCCGGCCCCGCGGCGCTCGGGAGCGGCGCGAGCGTCCGCCCGGTCGCGTGGGATAGCGCATATTCGGGCTACGCGCTCGGCGATAGCTCAAGCTCGAATAACTGCTACCGTTTCGTAACCAACACCACAACCAACCAAGTCGACGAGATTTCCATTTCGGCGGCCCGCGCCACGCACCTTTTCACCAACGCCACCGGCATCGCCGGGCGATGCTATGTGTACGGCTGGACGGTGTACGGCCACGAAGTCGGCTACCTCACGCCGGCGCTTTCCAAAGTCCTGCTATTCAGCGGCACACAATACGCCCCCGGCGGCCTGCTCGTGTCCTCCGACGGTTACTTGTGGATGGCGCGCTCGAGCACCGGCACCGACGTCGAGAAACGCGACGCCGCGGGAAATCTCATCGGCTCAGTGGCGATCCCCTCGGGAACCGTGTTCCGCGTGTTCGAAGCGCCGGATGGGTACATATGGGCGCATGTCAGCAGTGGCGCATGCTACGGCATCCACCCGGCCACGCTCACCATCGACTACACCTCAGAAAATACCGGGACGAAAACGGCGCTCGGCTTTACCGAGGACGGCCGGCTCATTTTCTCCTCGCTCACGGCCGGGACGTACTACATTCACCAAATGGAGCCGCTCCCGCGGATCTCCGCGAGCGCGTACGCCGCCGCAAGCGCGGTCGAGCTCATCGCCGGGCGCGTGGGCCTCGTGCCGGCCGACCTCGAGCTCGCCGCATTGACTGACAACGTGCGCGGTTACGGCATCGCGCGGCGCATGTCAGCGCGCGCCGCCCTCGAGCCGCTCCTCGCCGCCTATCGCACCGAGCTCGTCGAAAGCGATGACGTCATCAAAGCCGTCAAACGCGCCGGCACCGTCGTCGATACCGTCGACGAGCTCGACCTCGGCGCTCGCGTCTATGGCGATTCTCCGCGCTCGCCGCTCGTCGGCCGCCGCTTGCTCGAGACGGAATTACCGCGCCTGCTCGAGCTACGCTACCCCGACGCCGACGCCGACTATGAGCCGGGCGTGCAACCGGCCAAACGCTTGACCGGCGGCAGCGTCGACGCGATCACCGTCGATTTGCCCGTCGTGTTAAGTGCGACCGAGGCGCGCCAGCTTGCCGACGTCATGCTGTACGATCGATGGACGGGGCGCATGCTGTATTCGCTCGACCTGCCGCGCAAGTACGCCCACCTCGAGCCGACCGACGTCATCACGGTCGCCTCAGACGGCAGCGCCTATACGCTTCGCATCGTCGCGAAAACCGAGCTCGACGGGCTCCTGTCCTTCGAATGCGTCGCCGAGGATGCCGCGGTACATACCTCGTCGCTCGCCGGCGCGGCACTGCCCACGCCCTCGCGCACGGTCGACCAATCCGGCCCGACCGTCGTGCGCTTCCTCGACATTCCGATCCTACGCGACGCCGACGACGGCGCCGGGTTCTACCTCGCGCCGGCCGGCTATTTCGCGGGCTGGCCCGGCGGCGAACTATGGCGCAGCGTCGACGCGGGCGTGAGCTACGCGCGCACCGACACCAATTTTCTCACCGCGGCCGTGATCGGCTCGACGGTCAACGCGCTCGCGACATTCGCCGGCGGCAATACGTTCGACGAAGCCAATACCGTCGACGTGCAGATCCTATCCGGCACCCTCTCGAGCTCCACCGAGGCGCTCGTGCTCGCCGGCGAAAATGCCGCTTATGTCGGCGGCGAAATTCTACAGTTCAAAACGGCCACGCTTCTCGGGACCAATCAATACCGACTCGGCGGATTGCTACGCGGGCGCAAGGGCACCGAGCAATACATGACCACGCATGCGGCCGGCGAATCGTTCGTGCTACTGGACGCCGCCACGCTCAAACGCATCGCCGTCGACGACTCCGAAATCGGCCTCGCGCGCACCTACAAGGCGCCCGCCTTCGGGCAATCGCTCGCCGTCGTCTCGCCTGAACCCTTTACACTCGCCGGCGTCGGGCTCAAGCCGCTCGCGCCGATTCAGCTTGCCGCCGGCCGCACCGCCAATGCGGCGTGGGATGTCACGCTCAAATGGACGCGCCGCACGCGCCTCGGCGGCGATTGGCGCGACTATGCCGACGCCTCGCTCGGGGAAACGACCGAATCGTACGAAGTCGACATATTCGATGCGAGCTTCACCACGCTCAAGCGTACGCTCACCTCGAGCTCGCCGACGGTCACGTACACCAACGCGCAGCAAGTCACCGACTTTGGCTCGAGCCAGTCGACCATCTACGTCAAGGTCTACCAACTCTCGGCGACCATCGGCCGCGGATTTGCGGCACAAGGCACGCTCACCGCATGAACTCGCCGACCGAAATCAACGTCGCACTCATCCGCGCCCTCGGCATCGACGAGCTCGACGTGCGTGCCGTCAACATCAAACTTCGCCCGACACAATATCCACTGGTCACCGTGCAAAGATTCGCCCGCCGCGGCGCCGACCGACTCCTCGAGGCCGGCGAGCTCGCCACCATCACCCAACGCTACCAACTGACGCCGAAACCATGAGCGATTCCACGCCAAAACTCGACAGCATTTCAGAGGCGCAAGCCGGCAAAGCCACCACCGCCAACGAAATTTTTTTCGGGCTCAGTGTCGCCGCCGCATTCGGCCGGCGCGCCGCCACCACCGGGCTCACTTGGGCCTATACCGGCGTCGATCGTTGGTACGTCAACGCGACCGCGACCGTCAAAGCGAATTCGACCGTCGTGCTCACCGGCTCGAGTACGCGGTACATCCAAGCCGACCGCTCGCTCGGCGTGACCGAGGCGGCCTCATTCGATGCCGGAAAACTCGCGCTATACAAAGCCACCACCGGCGCGAGCTCAGTGTCGAGCTACGAGGACCACCGTGACCCGCATCACATCGTGCGCTTTCTCTATGGCCGCTTCGTGCTCGCAATGGGCGACGCCAACAAAACGCTCACCTATGAGCAAGCCATGTGCGAATCGATGGAGCTCACCGGCGCCCTCACGGCGTTGCGCGACGTCACCGTTCCCACCGTGCCGCGCGCCTGGACCGTTTACGCGAACACGTCCGGCGGTTTCGGCGTGCGCGTCAAGACCTCGGCCGGCAGTGGCATCACGGTCGCCGACGGCAAGCGCGCGATCGTCGAGTGCGACGGCACCAACGTCGTCCGCATCACGGCCGACGTGTGACATGGACCGCCGGCGCCGATTCAATTGGCTACATGCCGCGCTCGCGGTTCCAATGCTCGTGCTCGGGCGCTTCGCCGCCTTCGGCGATCGCGATACGCTTTTCACCAACACACTCGCGCGCCAAGGACTCGAAACCTTTTGGGGATCGGTTCTCATACTGGTCGGCGGCGCCATCGTGCTCACGTCGTACTTTAGGCACCGAGGATTGACCGTATTAATGCACGGCGTCACGGCGTTTGTAATGATTTGGACGTGGTACATCGCCGCCGTCATCGGCGGCGTGCATACGCCGACCGTCGAGCTTGCGCTCGGCTTGGGGCTCTTCCTGGCGGCGGCGACGCTGGCCGAGGCGCTCGAAAGTGTCAACATCCGGCGTTGCCGCGGCTCGAGGGCCGCGTGACATGACGCTGGCCGACACGCACGGGCTCGGTCAATGCGCCACCACCGCGACCACGTGGCTTTGCGGCGTTGTCGCCACGCTGGCCGATGCCGAGCTCATTTTCTCGAGCTCGCCGGCGCTCGGTTTCCTGCTCTTTTCCGCAGCCGGCGCGGGCGTCGGCTTTTGCGCGCGCCTCGAGGCCGGCAACTACGATCACGATCCGGTTGTTCGACGTGTTCGCTCGTTCGTCACCCGGCTCGCCATTGGCGCCGGCATCGGCGTGTGCGCCGCGATCGCGTGGCGCGGCTACGGTTCACCGCCGCCGGGCCTTTGGTTGCTTTGCACGGGCGCCGCGTCGGCGTTCCCGCTCGAGGCGGCGCGATGGATCAAAAAGCGATTTTTTCCGATCACTAGAGGCGAAGGCTGACAACATGAACCGATTTGATCGCGTCATCGAGGGCTTGCCCTTGCGCGAGGGCATCTACAGCAAAGACCCGAACGACCGCGGCAACTGGACCGGCGGGCGCATCGGCGCCGGCGTCCTCAAGGGCACCAAGTACGGCATCTCGGCGGCGAGCTATCCCAATCTCGACATCGACAATCTCACGTGGTCCGAGGCGCGCGCCATCTACCGCCGAGACTTTTGGGACGTCTTGCAATGCGACGAGCTCGGCGCGCCGCTCGACGATTTCCTTTTCGACTTCGCCGTCAATTCAGGCGCGCAGCGCGTAGCGGGCCTATTGCAATCGGCCGTCGGCACGATCCGCGACGGCATCATCGGCCCCAAAACGATCGCCGCCTATCTTCGGCGATCGCCGCGTGACGTCCTGCGGGCGCTTTTCGTCGAGCGCGCCATGATTTTCGCCCTCGACCCGACCGACCGGTATCACGGCCGCGGATGGTTCGCTCGCCTGTTCGATGTCCTCGAGCCGGCGCTCCTCGATTTGCATACGCCGGCCGCGCCGGATTAGGGGGGGGTATGGGTCCGCTTGTCCCTGTAGCGTTGGAAATCGCCCGCGTCGCGGCCCCTGGCCTAATTCGCTGGCTGTCCGGCTCCGACAAAGCGGCCGCCGTCGCCGAGGAGCTCGTCGGCGTCGCGCAGGAAGTCACCGGCGCCACGTCGCCGGCCGCCGCCGTGCAAAGACTGCGTGCCGACCCGGCGCTCGTGCTCCAATTGCAAGCGCGAACGGTCGAAATCGACGCCCGGCTCGAGGAGGCATACTTAGCCGACAGGCAAGACGCTCGAAAAATGACCGTCGAGCTTGCCAAGTCCGGCGACACCTCCTCGCGCGATCGAAAATTCTTTATGGTGCGGCTCGACGTCGTCGGCCTCGTGCTCGGCCTCGCCGGCATGGTCCTCCTCGGCTGGCTCAAGAGCCAATACCCCGACAGTGTGAGCGACGGCGTTTTCGGCGCGCTCCTCGCCCAACTGTCGACCATCACCTCATACTTCGGGCTGTGCCTGCGTGACGCGCATCAATTCGAATTCGGCTCGAGTCGCGGCTCGCAAGACAAAACCGAAATGCTCGCCCGCGGCGCCGGGAAACCATAGCGGGCGCGCGCGCCAGTGCCGACCTTCGGCGACGCGCTCGTGCTCGGCCTGGGCGTGCTCGCCGGCGCGCTCGTGGCCTTGCCCATCATGGCGTGTTGCGTCGTGCGGTTTGCCGTGTGGATGTTCGACAGCATCGAGGCGCTCGACGCCCTCGACCGGGACTTGATGCTCGGACTAAAGGCGCAGAAAGTGTCTACGCGCCGGCCGCGAGCCCGCATAAAACCGTCGCAGATTGCGACCCGTTCGCGTAGACGTTCGCGCCTTAACTGTCTGATTAAATGCGAGAACGCCTGTAGATGGGGTGCAGGTGGTCGGAGGTTCAAATCCTCTCGCCCCGACCATAGAATCAAACACTTAGCGCGACGGTGAATCGCTGAGTGTCTACGCCGAGGCCGGTTTGTCTACGCTTTTGCCCACAGCGCGCGACCACGCGGCCATTGTTTTGAGCGCGAAACCGCCGTCGCCGGGCTTACAAAACACCGACGGCCCGCGCCGGCCGCATGCCGTACATGCGACCCAAAACTCGTTTTTAGTATGCCCGCCGCCGATGCCCGCGTGGGCTTCGCCGTGAATCTCGAGGCGCGTCTCGCCGTCGACGCATGCCGGATTCGGGCATGGCGCCGGGACCGGCGCCATCAATTCGCGGCCCCTTGCCCGTCGAGATAACAGTTTATCGCCGCCTGCGCCTCGCTCAATTCCTCGAGGGCGCAATTTACGGCGTTCCGAGCGAACGCCGCTTGCTTTCTTGCGTCCTCGAGCGCCGATTGTGCGCGGGATAATTCCTCGTGAAGCTCGGCGATGTTGCGCTTCGTGTCGCTCACTTCGCGGCCTCCTGTTCGTCCGGCGGATCGATCCAGTCAAGGCCGGCGGCCTCAATGTATGTTTGCGTCATTGCCTTGCTCGAGTGCCCACCGAGCCGGCGCGCATTCTTGCCCTGGCGCTCGGCGTCGGTAATGGCCCGATGCCGCAAATCGTGAAAGTGTGCATCGGTCACGCCGGCGGCGTTGCACGCGCGTTCCCATGCCGAATTTGCGCCGCTATACGTCAACGGCTGGCCGGCGCGCGTGTGCACGACCCACAACGACGACACCTTAGTCGCCACGCGGCACCGCTCGAGCACCGCGCGCAATCGGGGCGTCATGCGGATCGGGACGGCGACAGCCGTTTTTTTCTGGACCTTCGCCGGCCGGAAAATGATGCCATCGGCGCGGACGTCCGACCATTTGAGCGACAGCAAGTCGCCGATTCGCTGCCCGGTCACGAGCGCCAAGTCGACGAGTCCGGCCGTCATCGCCGAGGATTTCGCCTTGATGCGCGCGATTTCCTCGTCGGTCAAATACCTCGAGCGCGCGCTCACCGAAAAGCTCGCAATCTCGCGGACCGGATTGTCATCACGCCGGCCGCGGCGTACCGCGTAGCTCATAATGAGAAGAAGCAACGATCGATACGCATTGCCGGCGCGCGGGCGATCCTTCCATTGATCGACGAAGTCGGCCACGTCCGACGGGCGCACGTCGGCGACTTCGAAGTCGCGGAAAGCCTCGGCGATGACGACGGCCATGCGCTCATATTCTTTTTTCGTCGCCGGCGAATACTTGCCGAGCTCCGCGCCTTTCCATGCCGACACGATTGCCGGCATGGCCGAATCGCTCGGCGGCCGATGGAGTCTCGCGAGGGCATCGTAAAGCGCGGCCGGGCCCTCGTCGACGCGCGACAACGGCAACCATCGCCGCTTGAGCCGGCCGCGCCGATCGCGCTCGACGGACTGCGCGATCCAGAAATAGCGCCCGTTTTTTGCTGTGACCTTCGGCGGTAGTTTCATCGCCCCACCTCGCGCACGCGCGGCCGGTTCACGTCGCGGCCGTTGGCGACGTAGCGCCCGTCGCATACGGCCTCATAATGTGCTCGCTCGAGAACGCACCGGCCGAGCCGGTCAATGCGCGCACGCGGAAAGCCGAGCCGATGGAGCTCGGCCAATTGCTCGCCGGCGCGGCTGTAGCCCGTGACGTCGAAGAGCTCGAGGTGAGACAGCGTCGGCGCCGCGCCGATGGGGGTGACGGTTCCGGTTTGCAATGGCGGACCTCCTCGAATGTCATCAAACGCCGGGCCGGGCGCGTGAGGGCCCCAAGCTCGGCCGGCCGTAAATGACGCATTCACGATCGATCACCGCGGCGCCCGATCGCCATGTGCTCTCGAGCACCATGTCGCCGTCATGCGCGATCGGACAGGGCGCCACGCTGGCCGTTTCCACCGCCGGCGCATCGATGGGCTCGAGCGTAGATTGCCCGAAAAGAAAACCCACGCCAAACACGCCGACGACGGCGATGACGCGATCGACGAGGCGCGTGCGTTGCACGTGTACCTCGCGATGAATATGGGCCGGATAGTCAAAAGGCCGGGCCGGCATGTCGCGCGCCGGCGCCTCGCGTGTTCCTGTCGTGTCGCCGTAAATGCGCGCGCTCACGGGACGAGCTCCAACGCCGGCGCCGTCGAGACGGTCAAGAAAACCACCGTGCGGCTGTACGCCGGGACGCGCTCGACATGCCGGCGCACCGCCGTCGTCAAGCGGCGCCGATCGTTTCGGCAGGCATCGAGGAGGGCGCGCAGAAAGACGAGCTCGGCGGCCGCCTGGGCGCGCATCGGTGCGCTATGGTCGAGTCGCTCGAGGAGCAACTCCGCGCGTTCAGATTCGGCTACGGTTAAGACGACTTCGCCATGCATGGCCGGGACTCCCGAGGACAAAGACATCACCGGGCCGGATGGCGCGGCGAGCCCGCGGGCGTCCAACGCACCGCGGCACGCCACACAATAACCTAAAGGTTATACGTAAAGCAATACCGACGGGTTATATTTTCGGGATGTTTCGCCGCGGCCGCATGCCGGGCTCGATCGGCCCGCCATTGCCGATGACGCGCGCGAACTCGACCACGTGCGAGCGTTGCTCGGCCGACAGTGCCGACAGGATTTCGAATAATTGGGAAAGGTCAGGGTCGGCCTCGATCGGCCGCGTCGGCGTCGACCGCATGCCGAGCAGATAGCGCGCCGACACGCCGAGCAACTCGCACATGATGAGCAACTCCTCGGCGCTCGGTTCGCCTTTCCCCGCGAGCCAGCGCGAGACGCGGGCGCGTGTGATCTTCGGCGCCCGGCGCGCCACCAGACGCACCAAGCCTTGCACCGTACAGCCCGCGGCCGTCATGGCGTCCAGCAACCGCTCACACAGCGCCGGCCTTAAGTCACGGTCGGTCATTGCCAGCCTGTTCTTTTTTGTATTAGTGAACTCGCAGTCTGTTATAGCGCATTTCTGGCCGCGTGTACGAGGCATTAATAGCGCATTTCTGGCCGCGTGTACGAGGAATTAGTCATCCGCGCCGGCTTTTTCTGGCTTGGCGGATCCCGGTAGACGGCCGGCGGCCCGGTAGGCGCGCGCACGTCGGGCGCGTACGGACAGCGTCGACAGTACGCGGCGTTGATCGTCAGGGAGGAGGGCACGATAGTCCTCAATGAGCTCGCGCGGAATATCGGCCGGGAGCGGCTCATCGCCGCCGATGCGATCCATCCAGCCGGGCGCCTTGCCGAAATGGTACTCGAGCGCGCGCGCGAGTCGGTCGCCGATGTTGCGCCGGCTGGCCTCCTGCGACGACGTGATCCGATACAGGCTCACCGGCGACGCCAGATTGAGCCGCCGCGCGACCTCGGCCACGTTGCCGCCGCATTCTTCACGAAGTAACCGATCGTATTGGATAGCTCGAACTCGATGGATTGCTAACGTCGGCACGGTCAAGGCCCCCGGTGAAAATGACACTGCATTGTCGCCGTATCATATCCTCGAGGTAAGACACCACGGGGCTATTGCCGTTTCATAACCCAGAGGTTATATTCGGCCGTATGGACTTCCGACTCTATTGGGCTACCCTCCGCGGCGAAGCGCGCCACGACTTCGCCAAACGGTGTGAAACGACCGTCAATCACCTCAACAACGTCGCCTATTCTGGCCGGCGCGTCGGTGAAGGATTCGCCATCCGCCTCGAGCGCGAAACCGACGGCGCCGTCACGTGCGAAGAAATGCGCCCCGATGTCGATTGGTCCTACCTTCGCGGGACCGCCCCACGCGCCGCCGGCGCCTTTCGGCCAGGCTAGACCCGCATGCGCCGCGCCCCCGATTTCGACGCCAGACTCAAGCGCGCGGCGTTCCTGCGGTTCCAAGGCTATTCGCTCCAACAAATCGCCGAATGTACGCGCTTACGCGAGGACACGTTGAGCCGGCTTTTTAAGGACATCGGCCCCTACCAACGGCGCGAGCCCGACGGGAGCATCGTCACCGCCGCGCGTACGGCTCGGCCGTATCCGGGCGCTCGAAACCTCGCTCGCTGGCAATGACGACGCCCATGACCATCGCCGAGCGCATCGCCAACGATCCGACCTTGCCCGGCCGCGTCCTGCAATTGCGCCTCGCGCCGGCCGAATGGCGCCGGCTCATCGAGTACAACGTCGCCCACTTTATCGCCGACAACATCATCAAGGCCGGGCTCGACCTTGCCGGGCGCCGCGCCGAGCTCGAGCTCGTGCCCGATACCGTGCGCCGCGCCGTCGAAGCCAACCTCGTCCGCTACTTTTCCGGCCGCGCCGAGCTTCGTGCCCGCGATCGCGCGCATGCGCCCGGCGCCGTCGATTTCACCGGCGAACTATGAGCACCATCGACCACGCCATCGCGCAGATGCGCGCCTTCGACATGCCGCCGCTCGAGCGGCCGACGATATCGGGCAAGGTCATTCGCTACGGCCCGAAAAAACGCGCGTGGTACGTGATGCGCGAATTCCAAACCCGCACCGGCGCGCGCGTCATCACCGGCGCCTTCGGGATTTGGGGCCGCCTCGACGCCGTCACCATCGAAGTCGATTGGACGGGCATATCCGAGGACGAACGACAACGCCTCGAGGCCGATCGGCGACAGCACCGCGAGGCCGAGGAGGCCAAACGCGCCGAGCGCGCGCAATTCGCCGCGAACCGAGCGCGCCAGCAATGGCACGCCGCCAACCGCGTCGGCGGTTCCCCGTACCTGCAACGCAAACAAGTCACGCCCGAGCCCGCGTTGCGCTTCATGGCCGACGGCACCGTGCTCGTGCCCATGCTCCGGTACGACGGACAGCCGCGCCTCATGGGCTTGCAAAAGATCGCGCCCGACGGCGCCAAACGATTCAATGCCGGCATGGCGAAAGAGGGCACCGCGTGCCGCTTGGGAAAACCGCCGACCGACGGCGACGTGATCGTCATCACCGAGGGCCTCGCCACTGCGCTATCGATCCGCATGGCGCTCGAGCGCCGCACGACGGTCTATGTGGCTTTCGATTGCCTGTCGCTTCTCCCCGCGGCGCGGATCCTGCGCGCGCTTTATCCATCAAGCCGCATTCTTTTTGCCGCGGATGACGACTACATGACCGAGGGCAACCCCGGCCTCACCAAAGCACACGCCGCCGCCGAGGCCCTTGGGAATGCGGACGTCGTCGCGCCGGTATTCAAGAGCCGCGACGCCGGCGCCAAGCTCACCGATTACAACGACCTCCACGTCACCGAGGGCCTCGCGTGCGTCGCCGAGCAAATGTCGCGCGCATTGAGCTCGGCAAGCGGGACAGCCGCGCCCGGCGCCGCCGCGCCCGGCGCCCGCGCCAAGCCTCGCAACCCGGTCGACCCCACGCGCCTCGAGCGCCTCCTCGAGCATTACACGTTCATACGCGGCACTGATACGGTGTACGACGGCGAGCACAAACAGATCATTAGCGTCGCCAACCTGCGCCTCGCCGAGAACAAAGCCGCCGTCAATGCGTGGCTCGAGCACCCCGACCGGCGTACCGTGATGGACGATTGCGTCCTATTCGATCCGACGTCGTCGAATGACCCCGACACATCAATCAACCTGTTCGACCCCGCCGAGATTCGGGCGCCCAATGTCGGCGGCGCCTGCGAGCGCCTCATCGCGTTGCTGCAATACCTGTGCGGAGAAGCCGAGCAGGAAATGACGCCCGTCACCGATTGGGTGTTGCGATGGTTCGCGTACCCGCTGCAACACCTCGGCGCCAAGATGCACACCGCCGTCGTGTTCGCCGGGCCCGAGGGCACGGGTAAGAATCTGATATGCGGCGCCATTAAGGCCATGTATGGCCGCTACGGCGGGCTCATCACGCAAACCGAGCTCGAGTCGCAGTACACCGATTGGCGATCGCGCAAGCTATTCATCATCGCCAACGAAGTTATCACGCGACAGGAAATGCGCCACCAAGTCGGCAAGCTGCGCAACCTCATCACCGAGGACATGCTCCCGATTAACACGAAATTCATGTCGACGCGCTACGAAGCCAACCACATGAACCTCGTGTTTTTGTCGAATGAGTTACAGCCGCTTTTCCTCACGCGCGGCGATCGGCGGTACATCGTCATCCGCACGCCGGGCCCGATGTCCGATCAAACCTACGTCGACATCGCCGACGAGCTCGCCGGCGGCGGCGCCGACGCCTTCCATGCGTACCTTCTCAACCTCGACCTCGACGGATTCAAGCCGTACACGAAGCCGCCAATGACGGACGCCAAAGAGGCACTCATCGAGCTCGGCATGACCTCGGTCGAGCTTTTCTTTCGCGAATGGTCCGCGGGCCTCCTGCCGTGGCCCTACGGCCCCGGCTTGAGTGAGGAGGTGTATGCCGCCTATCGCCGCTTCTGCGAGCGCGCCGGCGAGCGTATGCCGGCCAAAGACAATCGCTTCTGGCCCGAGCTATTGAGTCTTGCCGGCGATGCCCGCAAGACCGTCGCGCGCGTCATCGATCCCGGCGACCCTTCCGCGCCCGCGCGCCAGCGTCGCGTGTTTATTGTCGGGCGTTGGGATGACACGCAAAAGCCCGGCGAATGGCTGCGCGAGCACATCGTCGCCTTTCACACCAGCATGGACGGCGCGAAATGACCAAGCCTCGCGACCGTTCGCCCTATCGTGTGACAGGTATGACGGGCACGCTCGCGCTCCTGTCACGCGCTAACCCCCAGATTTACAACGCATGTGACGGGTGTGACGGGTGTGACGGGCTCGGCGCCTATATGCATGCGCGTGTGCGTGTGCGTGCGTGTGCGCGTGCGTGCGCGCGTGCATGCGCCGGTTATCTATTTATACCTGTAACACCTGTCACACCCTCACCAAACACAAAACAATCAAACGCTTGTCCTGTGACGGGTAGCGTGACACGTGTGACGGGCTCAACCGATCGGGGAGACGATGCAAATTGACGTCAGAGTGAACGTGCGCGAACAACGGCGCGCCCTCAATCAATTCGGCGAGGACATCCGCAATCGTGTCGTCGCGCGGGCCCTCAATGAAGTCGCCAAGCAAGGCCGCACGCAAATGACGCGCGCGATCGCCAACGAATTCGATATGCGTCAAGGCGAGATCCGATCCGGCTTGACGATAAGCCGAGCGCGCGCCACACGCGGGCGCCTGCAATTCGTGGTCGAGCTTCGCGCACTCCAAAAGTCTCGAGGGCGCGGATACAACCTGATCCGTTTCGTCGAAAACAAAGTCACGCTCGCCGAGGCACGCCGGCGCGCCAAGGCCGGCACGTTGCGTCAAATCGGATTCAAGATCAAACGCCGCGGCGGCATACGGCGCATCCCTGGCGCGTTCATCGCGCGCAACCCGCGCACCGGCGGGACGGCCGTATTCATGCGTGAGGGCGCCGGCCGGTTGCCCGTCAAGGCCCTCACAACCATCGACCTCGCGCAAATGTTCAACACGCGGCGCATCAATGCCAAAGTGGTCGCGTTCATGCGCCGACGGTTCGCCGAAATACTCCCGCGCGAGATCGCGTACTACGCAGGAAAGGCCCGCCCATGACCATCGACCCGACCTTGTGGCACGAATACGTCGCCGTCCTCGCCATGCTTGCCGGCGTGGTGGTCATTGTCCTCGCCGTCGTCGCCGCGGCCTTGTATGACGTCATGCCCGGCGCGCCCAACCCGCGGGCGCGCGCCATCCATCCGCCGCCTCGAGCGCCGGCGATGCCACCAGAGAAAACGCCACGCCCGCGCGAATGGCCGGCGCCCCCGCCGTCGTCGACTGTCGCCCATGCCGAGCTCGTCGCTTTACTGCGCCGCTACCGAAACGAAACGCCACTCGGACATCAACCGCACATGATCGCGCATCGCGTCGACCGTGTGCTCGAGGCGCTCGAGAAGCCACAAGGTCCGCTGGCCGCTCGCGATCGGCGCCTCACATGAACGCCGCGCGTTGCTTCGTGGGTCCTTCCCACGCTTCGGACGGTGCGGCGCGAAACGA
>Ga0208644_1000847_pt1 | contig 27214 bp, 34 predicted proteins | sample VirMetDEL_Nov_18_FD_184517 | JGI IMG/M metagenome (GOLD analysis project Ga0208644, IMG submission 184517) | Aqueous microbial communities from the Delaware River and Bay under freshwater to marine salinity gradient to study organic matter... | ecosystem: Environmental > Aquatic > Marine >...
CCACCCCTAATCATCCAATTTCACACCCCCCGGGGGGTATTTTGCGCAAAAAATTCATTTCTTTACATTGTCAAGGCTTCAAGGCGCCGAGTTGTCAAGGCTTCAAGGCGCCGAGTTGTCAAGGCTTCAAGGCGCCGAGTTGTTAAGACTTCAAGGCGCCGAGTTGTCAAGGCTTCAAGGCGCCGATCTGCTCATGTAGGAATTCTATTTTATGTGTGAGGATAGAGACATCCGGGTTGGGAGAATTGGCGTATTCTTCTAGAGCACCTACTCGGATTTTGAGAGCATCTACTTCATTGTCCACATGGTGTAGTTCACTTAATCTTCTTTCTAGGCTTTCGATAAGCATGTCTTGCCGAGAGTCTGCAGGAAGGCTCCCCATCTCCCCACGCGGCCATTTCGTGCGGAACTCTGTATTGAGGTCCATAACAATTTTGTTCTGCGCGTTAGTGTGTTCGATCATATTCAGGCGTTCATTAATACCAGCGTAGGTCCAACTGGCTACAGCAATGGCAGTAACAATAGCGATGAGGTTGCGCAACGGGATCGTGATTTCGGTGTCTTCGTTAACGGCGGCCATGGAAACCTCCTTTTGTTGCTCTTAGTCTAATAACAGTATACGCTTTGGGAGTCCCGGCGGCATCAGGTGTTCCACCCCCGCCTTTCTCTTCCATCTGGTGCTGTCGGGACACTCTAAAGAAGGAGCCAGCATGGAACTAAGTACGACGACAGGGCTTACTCTTGGGCATATCATTAATAAGTGTTTAGCAGGATTGGCTGGTATGTTAGGTGGGTTCTCCCTATCAGTGTTCTGGCAACCCGAGAAATTACGTGCACAGAATCGGTACATAGCAGGATTAATTATAGGAGGAATCGCAGTTACAGCTTCTGTTGCATTAAGTGGATTTGTAGCAATGTGGATAGGGTTCGATTTGAATAATCCGGATATAGCTTTAGGGTTGGGGTATATCATCGGTGCACTTTCTGTAGGTGTGATTAGTTTTCTCGCCAATTACTTCAGTAGACGCGAGAATAAAGATATCGTGCAAATTGCAGAGGAATTGAAGAAAGAGATTGCAAGAATCGAAAAACCTGTTAAAGTAGATAGAATTAAGTTATCTAGAAAAGTAACTCCAAAGAAGAAAGCTGTAAGTAAGAAAGCTGTAAGTAAGAAAACAGTAAGTAAGAAAAATACATGAGTCCAAAAATCTCATCCGCTGTACCCATAGTTCCCACGTTCGACCATCCCCTTCATTTACATACTCCTGAATACGTAGAAGCTGTCGAAGACGGAAAGCGTTATTTTACGCTGGTGCAGTCACGAGGCATGAGTAGCAAGATAAGGTACTGGACCGCCGACAGTACTAACGCTCACGGTAATAAACCCGATTTGCCACTTGATGAAGCTGTGCGTGTCTCTGCAAAAACCACAGAGACATTGTTAGGTTTGGGTATGGATATCACTATAGATAAGCGTGAACAGCTTGAGTGGTTGGAGAAGAACCCTTACCCGGACCCTGATAACGAGTTGTTTCCGAATAAGACGCGCTTACCCTTGGGGTTAGATGCGATAGATATATTTAAGAGTATGGTGGTGGACCAGCGGGATTCGTATCTGGAGGTGACACCCCCTAAGCATCGCGAGTCGATGGAAGAGTTATGCTACAAATTGGGTATGGATGAGAAAGGTGTGCCAATAAATACCCCGATATTAGGTGTAGAGCCGGGGTTGCATGGGCAGATGTTGGTGAAGATGTTAGGTGAACGTAAGCGGCTCGATGAAGTATCAGAAGAAGAAAAGAAGAACATATACGTAAAAGCCAGAAAGCGTAACAAGGAACAGAAGAAAATATCGAAGGTATTACCACCCAAAGATATCTACACCAGCGCTATAGGGGTTAAGTTATCTGCATTATTGAGTGAATACGACAAGCAGATTGTGCAGGATGCGGTGCAGCTGAGGACGTACATTACGAATAAGCTGCTGGAGATATCAACTTCTGGCAATCCAAAAGACGAACTACGGGCGCTGGAGCTACTCGGTAAGATTTCAGATGTGGGGCTGTTTGTAGAGAAGAGCGAAGTCAATATCACGACAACTTCTACGGCAGCACTTGAACACGCTATAAAAGATAAGATTAACAGGATTCTAGGACAGCAGAACGTACAGATAGAAGACGCAGAGTATGAAGAGGTTCAAACCGAGACACTGAATCCGGCGGATTACGAGTTGGTAGATAATGAGTGAAGCCGCCTTAGAATTATCGGACGAAGATAAGGTTTCAAAACCGAAAAGCGAGTATTTCAAACCGAAAAAAGACGTTTCTGACCTCCCACGTAAGAAGCCTATTGACCTCAATCGCGAGACTTCTACACGCGCACAATATAATTTAACTTTACAGGAGCTTCAGGCGCTGCTTACGGCGCTTCCATCACTACCTGAGTCCGCGAAACGGTCCCTGCTGGTGGACTTGGAACGGTACGAAAAGGCTATGGACCGCGAGTCCTATGCCAGAGATTTCCTGAAATTCGTTATGAAGATGTGGCCCGGGTTCATCGGGGGCCGACATCATAAGATCATGGCCCGTGCGTTTGAGAAAGTAGCGCGTGGAGAGTGCAAACGCCTGATTATTAATATGCCACCCCGGCATACGAAGTCAGAATTTGCCTCTTATCTCCTTCCAGCTTGGTTTTTAGGGAAGTTTCCTGAGAAAAAAGTAATTCAAACTTCGCATACAGCGGAATTGGCGGTCAATTTCGGTAGAAAAGTGCGAAATTTAGTGGACGAAGAGGGGTATCGAGAGATTTTCCCCGAAACAACACTACAATCTGACTCGAAAGCGGCGGGAAGGTGGAACACCAGCAGGGGAGGTGACTATTTCGCTATCGGTGTAGGCGGTGCGGTGACCGGTAAAGGTGCGGATTTGCTGATTATTGACGACCCGCACTCAGAACAAGAAGCCACAATGGCTGAAACCAACCCGGAAATCTACGATAAGACCTACGAGTGGTATACATCCGGCCCAAGACAGCGACTTCAGCCGGGTGGGGCTATCGTGATCGTGATGACCCGCTGGTCCAAGAGGGATTTGACGGCGCAAGTGCTGAAAGCGGCGGCGCAGAGGGATGGCGAAGAGTGGGAGGTGATTGACTTCCCTGCCATTATGCCAAGCGGTAACCCGCTATGGCCTGAGTTCTGGCCTCTTGAGGAGTTAGAGGTTTTAAGAAATGAGCTACCTCACGGCAAATGGATGGCGCAGTACATGCAGGAGCCGACCAGTGAGGCGTCTGCGATTGTCAAACGAGAGTGGTGGCGTGTGTGGGAAAGAGACAACCCGCCGCCGTGCGACTTTATATTAATGAGTTGGGATACGGCGTTTGAGAAGCATAACCGTGCAGACTATTCGGCTTGTACGATATGGGGAGTGTTCTATACCGAGAATGATGGGGGAGATGAGGGGTTTTATGTAGCAGATAGAGACAGAGGACGTCCTGACGCGAATATTATTCTGCTGGACGCATTCAGGGACCGGATGGAGTTCCCAGAGCTGAAGCGGGTAGTGGTCAAAGCGTATGAGGAATGGAACCCTGACGGAGTGATTATTGAGAAGAAGGCCAGTGGCGCACCTCTTATATATGAGTTACGTGCTATGGGCATCCCCGTGCAGGACTTCACACCTACCAAGGGAAACGATAAGATTGTTAGGTTAAACACAGTGTCCGATATCTTTGCTTCAGGTAAAGTATGGGCACCCGAAACTCGTTGGGCAGAAGAAGTCATTGAAGAGGTGGCGAGCTTCCCGGCAGGCGAGCATGATGACTATGTAGATTCAGTGTCTATGGCACTAGCAAGATTTCGACGCGGGGGCTATATTCGTACAGCATTAGATGAACCGGATGATGAAATCAGATATTTCCGGAATCGTTCTGCGCGTAAAGGTTATTACTGAGGTGCATAATGGCTATTGAAATTAATCAAGAGGGTAATGCCCTTGAAGTTGTTATTGATGATAACGGTGAACGACTTCCGGGTGAAGAAGACCCCGTTATGCCTGAAGTAGGACTAGAGATAGAAATTGATTTTGGAGATAAAGAAGAAGGATTAGAAGCCGAAGAAGACGGCGAGTTCTTTGAAAATCTTGCTGAAGTTCTATCTGAAGAAGCATTAACTAAGATTTCTAGCGATTTAATTGGTGATTTTGATGCGGATTCAGCCTCTCGGAAGGATTGGATTCAGACTTATATCGACGGACTTGAGCTTCTTGGGTTAAAGATAGAAGAGAGAACGGAACCGTGGGACGGTGCATGTGGTGTATTCCATCCACTATTAAGTGAAGCACTGGTTAAGTTCCAGTCGGAAACGATTATGGAGACTTTCCCGGCGGGAGGTCCAGTAAGAACTAAGATTATTGGTAAGGAAACGCCTGAAAAGAAACAGGCTGCTGAAAACGTAGAGGCTGATATGAATTATCAGCTGACGGAAGTGATGACTGAGTATCGTCCTGAGCATGAACGGATGCTTTGGGGTTTGGGGTTATCCGGTAATGCGTTTAAGAAGATTTACTTTGACCCATCGCTTGACCGGCAGGTAGCTATTTATGCGCCCGCCGAGGATGTCATCGTGCCTTATGGTGCGTCAGATTTAGAATCTTCGGAGAGGATTACGCATGTTATGCGTAAGACGCATAACGAGGTTCGACGGCTGCAGGCGACGGGGTTTTATCTGGATATTGACCTCCCAGATCCGGAGAACGGTGAGACTTATCTTGATGAAGTAGATAAGAAGATCGCTGAAAACATGGGTTTCAGCGTGTCGAACGACCACCGGCACCGGTTGTTGGAGATGCAGGTAGATCTGGATCTCAGTGAGTATGACGAGAAAGACCCGTGCGTTAAGAGCCTTGGGAATGACATTACGATAGCCGTTCCGTACATAGTAACTATTGACTACGGGTCAAGAGAAGTTCTGTCTATCCGTAGGAATTGGAACGAGGATGATAACTCCTACCAGAAACGTGCGCATTTCGTGCACTACTCTTACATTCCCGGGTTCGGGTTCTATGCGTTCGGTTTGATTCATTTATTAGGGGCGTTTTCAAAGTCGGGAACGTCCATCATTCGACAGCTAGTCGATGCAGGTACGCTATCTAATCTTCCCGGTGGATACAAAACTAAAGGGTTACGGGTTAGAGGTGACGATACACCGATTGGTCCCGGTGAGTTCCGAGATGTAGATATTGCTTCAGGCAGTCTACGCGACAACATCATGCCGCTTCCGTTCAAGGAGCCGAGTGCCACACTGTTTCAGTTGATGCAGAGTATTATCGAAGAAGGGCGTCGGTTTGCGTCGATTGCGGACCTGAAGATCAGTGATATGTCCGCGCAATCCCCCGTTGGGACAACGCTGGCTGTATTGGAGCGGATGCTTAAAGTAATGAGTGCTGTGCAGGCGCGAGTCCACAGCTCCATGAAACAGGAATTTAAGTTATTAGCAAAGATTATTAGGGATTACACGGACGATTCTTATACTTATGAACCGTTAGAAGGCGATCCTAGAGCTAAGAAATCCGACTACGACTATGTAGAAGTGATACCGGTATCGGATCCCAATTCCGCTACGATGGCTCAGCGTGTCGTCCAGTATCAAGCAGCTTTACAGCTTGCTCAGACAGCTCCTCAACTCTATGACTTACCTACACTGCATAAGCAGATGTTGAATGTTCTGGGGATTAAAAACGTCAATAAGATTCTACCGACTGAAGAAGATATCAAACCTCTGGACCCTGTGTCTGAGAACATGAATATCTTCAAGAATAAACCAGTAAAAGCGTTTATTCATCAGGACCACGAAGCACATATGCAGGCGCATATGTCGCTTATCCAAGATCCGATGATTCAGCAGACTATTGGCCAGAGTCCAGCAGCTCAGGTTATCCAAGCCGCACTACAAGCGCATATAGGTGAACATTTAGCGTTTCTATATAGGAACAAAATTGAAGAGCAACTCGGGACACAATTACCGCCCCCGGATGAGCCGCTACCTGCGGAAATTGAAGTGGCGCTTTCACGGGTTATCGCACAGGCAGCAGAGAAACTTCTACAACAGGATACGGCAGAAGTACAACAGCAACAGCAGCAACAGGAAGCTCAAGATCCTTTGAATATCATTCAGAGGACAGAATTACAGCTTAAAACCCAAGAATTGCAGCATAAAATGGCTATGGAACAGTCAGAAATGCAGAATAAAACGCAGGTTGACCAAGCCAAGATTGAGCTTGAAAAGGCTAAATTGCTTATAGAAGCCGCCAAAGCGCAGGAAGATAGTGATAATAAAGAGCGGGAGTTAGCTGTAAAACAGTTGCTTGAAGGTGTTAAAATAGGGCAGAATGCAATTTCTCAATCTGCCAGAGATAATGTAACTGCGATGAATCGCATGAATCAAAGAAGCGGGGTTTAATGGACATATTAGATTTACTTGTAGAGAAGATAGATGAAAAGGTGGGGGCGATCACAGAAGACCTGTCAACAGGAACCGCAAAGGATATCGGAGAATATAGATATGTATGCGGCACAATCAAAGGACTTCTTGCTGTTCGTGATTACATTGGAGATATAAGAGAGAGGTTAGACGAAGACTAATGGACGCAGAACACGACAAGAGTGTAGAAAGCGAAGAGAATAAAGCTAAACAACTACCTGAACCCTCTGGGTACAGAATTCTCTGTGCTATCCCAGATATAGAATCGACATACGATAGCGGAATCTTAAAGGCTGATTCTACCAAGAAGAACGAAGAGCTTTTAGCGACGGTTTTGTTTGTTGTCAAACTAGGACCGGACTGCTTTAAAGACCCCGATAGATTCCCATCCGGTGCGTACTGCAAAGAAGGCGACTTTGTATTAGTCCGTCCTCACGCGGGCACGCGCCTGAACATCCACGGTAAATCTTTTCGTTTGATTAATGATGATTCTGTAGAAGGCGTGGTCGAAGACCCGCGTGGTATTTATAGAGGTTAAGGAGTTTTTATGAACGCAAAAGCTGAAGTTCTAGAAGAAGAGTTTGAGAATGAAGACGATTACGAAATTGAGATCGAGGACGATACGCCGGAAGAAGATCAAGGGCGTGAACCCATGCCCAAGGAAATCGTGCGGGATCTCGAAGACGATGAATTAGAAGAGTTTTCTAAAGAAAAAGCCAAACAGTTAAAGAAAGTTTGGCATGATGAGCGTCGAGCTAAAGAAGCCGCATTCAGGGAACGTGAGGAAGCGGTTAATTTCGCAAAGAGAGTCTATGAAGAGAATAGGCGGCTGAAAACAAACCTTAGCGGAGGAGAGCAGACATTAATCAATACCGCTAAGGTTTCGGCAGAAAATGCGTTAGCTATAGCAAAGAGAGAGTTTCAGGATGCCTATGATTCTGGTGACTCGGATAAGATAGCCGAGTCCCAACGCAAACTGATTAGAGCTGAATCGGCGTATGAAAAAGTCCAACAGTACACGCCTCAGTTTACATATGACCCTGCGCAGGATAATCAGAATTGGGATGTTTCTCCTGCCACACAAACTCAGCAAACTCAGCAAACTCAGCAAACTCAACAGGCTAGACCAGATGCTAAAGCTGAAAAATGGAAAGAAAGTAATCCATGGTTTGGGACTAACCGATCCATGACAAGTTATGTATTCGGCTTACATGAAGATTTAGTTGTTAATGGGGTTGACCCCCGTTCAGACGAATACTATGATAAGATTAATTCTGAGATGCGTCGGCGGTTCCCAGAACAGTTTGACGATGATGAAGAGGTTGTTGAAAGACCTAAAGCTACAAAACGGAACACAACCGTGGTAGCTTCGGCAAAAAGGACAACTTCTCCTCGGAAAGTAAGACTAACGAGAACGCAAGCCGACCTTGCCAAGAAGTTAGGCTTAACCAATGAGCAGTACGCTGCTGAAGTTTTGAAATTAGGTGCACAAAATGTCTGATACTAGAACTACTCGCGATGCTGCTACCCGTGAAAAAACTGAGCGCCCAAAGCGCTGGCAACGGGCAAGTTTGTTACCCGATGTTAATGCGGAAGAAGGTTACGCATACCGATATATCCGTACTAGCGTCATGGGTAACGCGGATCCCATGAACGTCTCGGCCAAATTCCGAGAGGGGTGGGAGCCTGTCAACGCTTCTGAACATCCAGAAGCCTATGTAATGGCCGATCCAAACAGTCGGTTTAAGGACTCCATCGAGTCCGGGGGACTGCTTCTTTGTAAAATCCCCCAAGAGTTTGTTGAGCAACGTGACGACCATTTCCGAAAACAGACAGAGGATGCTGTTGCTTCCGTTGACAACAACTTTATGAGAGAAAGTGACCCACGTATGCCTTTATTCAAAGATAAGAAAACGTCGGTTACGTTTGGAAAAGGTAACATTAAATCATAGTTAGGAGTTCGACATGGCTTCTGTTGCGTCCCCTTATGGGTTAAAACCGATCAATATGCTCGGTGGACGGCCCAGCACTGGAGGCTCGATTCGGGAAATCCCGATGACGGTTAACAGTGGTACGGCTGTCTATACAGGAGACGTTATCACTATTGGTGCAGCTTCGGCGGGTCAACCGTCGGCTATCACCGCTACGGTAACGACTTCTTCGGCGGGTGTTGTTGGTGTTGTTGCTGGCGTTCGCTACGTCAGTCCCGATACTCAGCAGCCTTTGTTCTCACAGTATCTTCCGGCTAACGCCATTACTTCTGGTTATACGCAGGTATTTGTGCGGGTCTATGATGATCCGGACCAGTTGTTTCAGGTGCAGGCAGTTGGATCTGTAGCCGCCACGGTTCGTGGCAAATTCGCTGCTCTAGAAAACTTTGGCGGTAGCACCGCTACGGGTCTTTCTACGATTCGCTTGGCTACCCCGGCTAATACCGGAACGCTGGCCGTTCGTATTATTGACTTCGTTGATGCAGGCTCGGCTTATACCGACTGCATTGTTAAGTTCAATCAGGGCGTTCATATGTACTATAACGCCACTGTATTGGCTAACTAAGGGAGCAGTAATAAATGGCTATTTCACGTTCACAACTGCTCAAAGAACTCCTCCCGGGGCTTAATGCTCTGTTTGGGTTGGAGTATTCTAAGTATGGGGAAGAACATAAGGAAATCTACGAGACTGAGAGTTCCGACCGTTCTTTCGAGGAAGAAACCAAGTTGTCTGGCTTTGGCGCCGCTCCGGTTAAGGATGAAGGTTCTGCCATTGCATATGACAACGCACAGGAAGCATGGACTGCACGTTATACGCACGAAACCATCGCTATGGGATTCTCGATTACCGAAGAGGCAATGGAGGACAACCTGTACGATTCCCTTTCGTCGCGTTATACGAAAGCCCTTGCTCGCGGCATGGCATACACCAAGCAGGTTAAAGCTGCCTATATCCTGAACAACGCGTTCACGGGTGGCCCGACCTATGGTGACGGTAAGGTGCTCTGCGCTACCGACCACCCGCTTGTTTCTGGTGGTACGAACAGCAACCGTCCTACGACGGGCGCAGATTTGAATGAGACTTCTTTGGAAGCCGCAGTCATTCAGATTGCCGGGTGGACCGATGAGCGCGGTCTGCTTATTGCTGCTAAGCCGCGTAAGCTCATCATCCCGCCTGCTTTAATGTTCGTAGCAACCCGCCTGCTTGAGACTGAGTTCCGCGTAGGTACGGCTGATAACGACGTTAACGCTATTGTGAGCAACGGATCGGTTCCGGGTGGTTATAAAGTTAACCACTTCCTCACGGATGACAACGCGTGGTTCCTGACCACCGATGTCCCGAACGGTCTGAAGCATTTTGTCCGTACCCCGCTGTCTAATTCTATGGACGGTGACTTCGATACGGGTAACGTGCGTTACAAGGCTCGCGAGCGTTATAGCTTCGGCGTTTCAGATCCCCTCGGGATCTTTGGATCTCCCGGATCCAGTTAACAAAAACGGTTCACCCAGACGTTTTTGGAGGGGCACTTCGGTGCCCCTTTTTTATGCTTGACATAAACAGTGTAACCGTCTATACAGTACATATTCCGGGGACATCCGGTATCGCTGACAGTCCCGGCTGACGACATGCAGACAGCGATACCTCCATCCACTTGCATGTAAGGAGCTAAGATGGCTACTACCACTTTTTCCGGGCCTGTCGTGTCCACCAACGGTTTTACTACCGCTGCTTTCCTTAAATTGACAGCTATTACTACTTCTGAGTTACCTGCAGCCGCTGCTGGTAATGCTGGTCAGGTTCGTCTTATCAGTGATAACGGTGTTGGTAATAACGAATATTGCTTGGTTGTTAGCACAGGTTCAGCTTGGGTAACCGCAGTCGGCGCAGCTCTTTCTTAATAGGAGTTAGCTCATGGCTGGTTATGAAGTAAAAGCCTATAACGTAGCAACCGCCGGGTTTACACCCGGTTTGGTAGGCCCAGATCGTTCCCGTATTAAGAGTGTTCTTGTATACGGAACAGCAATAACCGCTTTCACACTTAAAGATGGGAGCGGGTCTGGTGAAACTCTGCTGGATCTTACGATTCCTATCGGATTCCAAGATATCTATTTAGGAGAAGATGGACTTCTTGCTGAAAGCGGTTGTTACGTATCTGCATTGTCTGGAACAGGATCAGTAATTACACTGATTTTAGGGTAATAATTCAATGGCTCAAGTAAGTTCTATATCGAGGGTCGGTACTACTGAGCCATTTGAATTACAAGTTGCTCGCAGGCAGATTAGTTACCACACACCACTGTTTAAGTTTGGTTTTCATGCGGATGTTCAAAATGTTGAAGAAACAGTTTGGGATTTAGGAGGACTGTACTCTTATCCCGCAGCTGCGGGTTTGATGTATGTGTCTTCTACGGCAACCACGGATACCTCCGCTGGTACCGGCGCTAGAACTATTGTTATAGCAGGCTTAGATGCTAACTATAACGAAGCATCTGAAACTGTGACTTTGAATGGTCAGACGCAGGTAGCGACTACTAATAATTACATTAGAGTTTATAGAGCTTATGTAGCTACAGCAGGCTCTGGCGGTACGGCTGCAGGAAATATCTATATAGGAACTAGCGGTGCAACAGCTGGAGTACCTAATGGAACGACGTATGCTCGTATAACGCTGGGGGATAATCAAACTTTGATGACCCCCTATACCGTCCCTGCAGGGTATACGCTGTATTTAACCAGAGGAACCATCTCCAGTGGCACCGCATCTGCAGGTAATCAGTTCATTACAGCTAGATTAGTGTCTAGACCTTTTGGAGGCGTATTTCGCACGCAAGCCAAGATAACTCTAGTTACGGGGTTTATCGACTTTGATTGGGAAATCCCTTTAACTGTTACTGAAAAATCAGATATAGAAGCCCGAGCAGTTGTCAGTTCAGCGCAGGCCAATGCTGTATCCGCTACCTATGAAGGATATTTGGTGAAGAACGATGCCGATTAGACCACTCAGACGTTCTCAAATGGCGTGTAATTCTCCACGCCGTACACCTTCTCACCCCAAAAAATCGCATGTTGTTAAAGCCTGCGAAGGGGGAAAAGAGAAAGTTATTCGGTTTGGAGAGCAAGGCGCTAAAACCGCTGGTAAACCTAAAGCGGGTGAATCAGACAGGATGAAGAAAAAGCGCAAGTCATTTAAGGCTCGACACGGCAAGAACATTGCTAAAGGTAAAATGAGCGCTGCTTATTGGGCTGATAAGGTGAAATGGTAATGGCTAGGAAACGGGGGCTTTGGGATAACATCCATGCAAAGCGTAAACGCATTGCCGCAGGTAGTGGAGAAAAGATGCGTAAACCCGGAGCTAAAGGCGCTCCCACAGCTAAAGCCTTAAAGAGATCTGCTAAACCAAAAGGTAAACGGTAATGGGTTTAGGTAGGAAAGATAAAGATCTTTATACTGAAGTAAAAAGGGCTGCGGTAAACAATCCTCAATTAGCTGCTTTAGTCAGTGAGTACGAAGGGTCTAATAAACAGGAAACTTATAAAAAAGGTGGTAAAGTGGCTAAAAAATTAAGTCCTTTTGGAGCAGCGTTTAGAAAAGCTCGCGATAATAAACAAAAAACCTTTTACTTTAATGGTGAAGAATTCACTACAGAATTTAAAGAAGAGAAGGCCGCACGCGAAGCGAAAGCCGCAGATAGGAAAAAAGCAGCTAACGCTGTACCTGCAGCTAATAAACCTAAGACGGGTGGCGGGTCTATATCCACTAAACGGAACCCACCGAAAATACCTGTAAGACCACAGGGCGCAGGGTCTACTTCAAAAGAACGCGACGCTACAAAACCTAAACCTAAACCTAAAAATCCTCTCACATTAGGAAAAATAGCAAAATCTTCAGGCGCAGGCGCTATGGGCGCTATGGGGCTTAAGAAAATAGGTGCTGCAAAAAGTTTAACAGGCGCTCTTGCACGGAGAGTTCAGAAGGAAATGGGGTCAAATGGCAAACGTACTGTTTCTGGACGTAACGCTAGACAAAGAAAAGCTGAAGAGGCACCCAGCGCATCTGACGTTTTGAGAGCAAGAAATGAGAGAAATGAAGCTACCTTATCAAGAGGTAGACGAAAAGAACAAAAAAACCGAGATATCGCTAGAAAAACAAGGGCTACAAAAGCTAGAAATAAAGGGTATGTCACACCGGATGAAGCCGCAGAGATAAGGGCCGGATTCAAACACGGTGGTTCTGTGAAATATGGAGGAAAACCATCCCGTCAACGTACAGGTAAAGGGAGATAAATTATGGGTATGGGACCAAGAGATCCAGCTATGATGGATCCCAGAATGGCACGTCGCGAACGCGCACAGGGGAGATTAGGATTAAGGCGTGCACAAATGCCTGAAGGGTTATCCGGAACACGCGGTCGTCCGCAAGGACCAAGAAAGGATAGGGCTAGTAATATGTACAGACCAGATATGACGAAAGTAATGAACTCTAATCGAGCTGATCGTTTAGAGAACCCTATTAGCAGACGAGCTGCAGCTGCAGCGCCTTCCGCACGCCTACCGAGGACAACCACACAACAGATGTCGGGGGAGACAGCGACTGATAAGGCTGCAGGAGCTACACCGTCTAATACTCCGATGCGCAAAGGGGGTAAGGTTAAGAAACCTCCTATGAAGGCGCGGACTAAAAATTATAAAGCTGGCGGATCGGTTAAAAAGGGGATTGATGGATGTTGTAAAAAGGGTAAAACTCGCGGACGTATGTGCTAAATGGTAGGTGACGAGACAATTATCCAGCGGGCTGTAGATCGTATCCGAGATTCGGAACGAGACCGGTATTCTGGACCGGACAGGCGGGAGCCACCGCCTGTTTCTACGGTAGATTATCTTAAATGGCTCCCATTAATTGTCGTCGCTATATCTGCTGCAGTTGGATATGGGTCTCTACAGACCAAAGTAGAATCTATTTCTGAAGATGTCTCTGAGTTAAAAAGAGATATGAAAGAGGCAGAATCAGACAATAGAGAAACACATGCGTCTATGTGGAAGCGAATTACCGAATAAAGGTATGTAAATGGCAACTTCAGCAACAAGCGCTTTTAATTTAGACCTTAACGATATCATCGAAGAGGCTTTCGAGCGTGCTGGTACTGAGTTACGTACTGGATACGATTTCCGTACCGCACGGCGTAGCTTGAATTTGATGTTTGCTGAGTGGGCTAATCGCGGCATCAACCTGTGGACTGTGGAGCAGGGGCAGATAAATCTGGTTTCCGGTACAGCAACCTATGATTTACCGCTCGATACGGTAGATTTGATAGAGCATGTAATCAGGACGAACGCGGGCAGTTCTAATCAGAGTGATATAGCTATCTCACGTATCGCTTTGCCCACTTATGCGAGTATCCCTAACAAAACTTCAACTGGACGGCCAATCCAAGTCTATATAGATCGTAAGACCGGTGCTGTTGCTGCTGATGCGGTTGTTCAGTATCCGACAATTACAGTGTGGCCTACGCCGGATAGTGCGATGTCTTATCAGTTGGTGTATTGGCGATTACGTAGGATGTTGGACGCTGGGAACGGTGTTAATACGCAAGATATACCGTTCAGATTTCTACCTTGTTTAGTAGCTGGATTAGCTTACTATATAGCGATGAAAATTCCTGATAGTGCGCCAAGAATTGTACCGCTTAAGCAGATGTACGACGAAGCATGGGAATTAGCAGCTGACGAGGATAGAGATCGGTCGAGCATTACTGTAGCGCCGCGTAGGGCGTATGTCTAATAAGTTTACGACAGGCGTCCGAGCTATCGCGGATTGCGATAGATGTGGGCAACAGTACAAACTTAAACAGCTTAAAGAGCTGGTTGTAAGGACGAAAAAGACAAATATGTTTGTCTGTCCTGAATGTTGGGAGCCTGATCATCCTCAGAATATGCAGGGGATGTATGTGGTCGAAGACCCGCAGGCTGTAAGAAATCCAAGACCAGATAACAGTCTTGGACCGGGAGGAAGTAGAGATATCCAATGGGGATGGAACCCTGTTGGCATGGCAAATAATGGAGTGACCCCCAATACCGTGTTGATGCAGGGTAAAGTGGGAACTGTAACAGTAACTATTAGTTAGGTGACGATATGAAATATAATCAACCTAAACCGTGTCCAGTACCTAAAATGGATGGATACCCGAATAACGTACCGAAAACTCAGACGAAACAGACTCGCGGTACTGGAGCAGCTACGAAAGGTACTAAGTTTAGTAATAAATCTCAGTAGATATCGAAATGAATTATTCTGAATTAGTTACTGAAGTTCAGTCTTATGTAGAAGACGTATTTACTACGGCAGATATAAATACGTTCATAAAACAAGCTGAACAACGTATCTATAATACAGTTGCTTTACCTGCTTTCCGTAAAAACGTAACGGGCGCTGTAAGTTCTGGAAATAAGTACCTTACAACTCCTACGGATTGGATGTCTACTTTTTCGTTAGCTGTTGTAGATACAGATGGTAACTATGAATATCTTTTGGATAAAGACGTAAATTTTATACGGCAAGCATATCCTAAAGCTACTGATACTGGGCTACCTAAGTATTACGCTATATTCGATGGAAATTCTTTTCTTCTAGGCCCGACTCCGGATGCTAACTACACTGCAGAACTACATTACTACTATTATCCGGAAAGCATTGTCACGGCTACTAACACTTGGCTTGGTGATAATTTCGATTCAGTTCTTCTGTATGGGACTATCTTAGAAGCTCATACATTTATGAAGGGTGAAGCCGATGTTACAGCCGAGTACCAAAAGCGGTATGATATCGCTCTAACATTACTTAAAGAACTTGGGGATGGTAAGAATAGAAGAGATGCTTATCGTTCCGGTCAAATGAGGATTCCATTACAGTGATTAATCTTTCGGCGGGTAAGATTGGGAATGTAAGGGTAGTAACTACCAATGATCGTGGTATGTCTCCCGAAGAATGGGCAGATTTAGCTTTGGATAGGTTCGTAGGAGTTAGCGCGACTGCTCCTGATCCTATAAAACAGCAGGCTCTTATGTTTAAAGACAATATTAAGAAGTTACTGTTGTTTTATTTTAACAAAGTCGCTGAAGGTGAGAGAGATACCATAGCGGTATTGTTAAGAAATCATGGGCAGTCTGAATTAGCAGACTATATTTACGAGAATAGGAGATAGCCGATGGCAATTACTCAGGCAATGTGCACTAGCTTCAAGAAGGAACTTTTAACTGGGACGCACAATTTTACTAACTCTACAGGCGATACTTTTAAAATTGCTTTGTATACGTCTTCAGCAACTCTCGGTGCTTCAACCCCAGCTTATACGGCTACCAATGAAGTGTCAGGTACTGGGTATACGGCAACTGGAGAGACGCTTACTAATGTTACTCCGACTACTTCGGGTACGTCAGGGATTACTGATTTTGATGATGTTAATTGGACAAATTCTACGATTACCGCCAATGGTGCGTTGATTTATAACGACACGGCAGCGGGTGATCCATCAGTTGTTGTACTGTTTTTCGGAAGTGATAAGTCTTCTTCAGGCGGTACATTTACTGTTTCGTTCCCGGCAGCTGCAGCTGGCACGGCAATTATTGAAATAGCGTAAATGAGCCTACAAGCAGGCACCTGAGCGCCCCTGAATTAGGGGCGTTTTGCTTTAAAAAGGTGAGTTATGAGCGAAATACTTAATGTATTTACTTTGGTTGACAAAAGCGAATGACTGAGATTGCTATCGTCGTCACTAACGACCAGCGCCCCAACAACCACTATCAGGACGGCGACATCGTGGCGGCTACGAACGACCGGAAGACACTTGCCGCTCACGCTGCGACAATCTGCCACCACAAGCATACGCCGCTGAACGCGGACGGTCTGCGCGACACCAACTCGCTCGCCTACGTCTACCTTGAGAACACAATGTCGATTCGTTGGGAGCGGGTGAATAGTCGGCAAGTGCGCCGCACTGTCATCGCGACCGGCGACAGCGAGATCCAAGATATGGGTTTCGATGGCGCGGTTGATCTCTATCTGTCGCGCATCACCCGCCCCGCCGGGTTCCGCGTGTTCGGCCCGCGCAGCGCCGCGATTTGGTACAGCGGGGCGCAGGACTACTCACTCGCCAAGACGACCGCAATATGGGACGCTATCGAAACGCACACCCCGCTGCTGCGAGCGGACCACATGCGCTGGAATTGGACCGAGAACGAGAAAAAACACTTCCTCGTACTGCCGGCTATAGCGCTGCGCGATGAGATCGTTTCGCGTGTTGTAGCAAACGAGTATAACACCGACGACAGACAGCCTGGGTTTACGTCAGATAGTGAGATACTCGTTGCACGCAAGCGGCGTTCAAAGGTTAATTGGCGCGAGTTAGGCTTACCGAGTGCAACGGTGCTTGATCGCAACGTCGCGCTTGATGTTCGTGACAGCATCGCTCCGATTGGCACCGAGCTGCTGGCAATCAAGCCACGTTTATCGGTGTGGTCTGTTCGCGACCACCTTGCCCCGCTTAACGACCGCAACTACTTCGTCTGATGGCTACCTACACCTACGCATACGGCAATCCGGGGAACGCCTTCGATTACGGCGCTATATCAACGTGGGAAGCTGACGCGGAGAACGACACCTTCGCCGGCACCGATCATATTCTTGAGTGCTACAACGACGGTGGCGACTTCGTAAATGAGACGCTGGACTTGGGCAGCACCGCCTCATTTACTAGCTTGACTATCACTGCGGCTGACGACCACGGTGGCGTCGCGGGCGCGGGTTGTACGTTCACTTTGACGACTAGCGCTACGGATAACTACTGGACTCTTAACCCCGATACAAGCAATTACAAGGTAGAAAAGCTGGAGTTCGATCTTTCGAGCGGCTCTAGGTTTGGTTTAAACAGCGGCACGTATGGGACACCTAACAACCGTTGGTCGCGACTGCTAATACACGACATTACGCGCTCAGTGAATGGCGGCCCCCTATCAGCGATATCTGTGCTTGAACTGGCGCGAGTCGATAACAGCGTCATCTACAACATCCGCAACACCGGCTCAAATTCAGTCCGGGGCATCAGCCTCAACGGCGGCGGACAGGACAGACGCGCCATTAACTGCTCGGTTGCAAATCTCACGTCGGACAATGGTAACGCCATAGGAATCGACGGCAGCACGTCAACACAAAAAGCCTACAACTGCGTAGTTGGCAACTTAAACGCGCCTAATGGAACCATCAAAGCGTTCAACCCCATCACAATCAGTAACTGCGCGTCGATGGTTGATGCAACCGGCAACCCGTCTGACCTCGACAACCTCACTGTTGCGAACGAGTGGACTGACGTAGCAAATAACGATCTGACCATCGTTAACACCAGTGCGATTATTTATCGATACACCGGTGCGGACTTGGGCACTGCAGAGTTTGCGATCGACATCACCGGCTATAACCGGGACACCGCTGGGCATGAGTGGTCTCTTGGTGCCTACGAGTTCCAAACTAGCGGAACAAATGTAACTGTTTCTGTTACTGGTGAATCAGCTACTGGAAACGTAGGAACCGTAACAGCTACCGGAACAGCCTTAGTCTCCGTCACGGGTGAATCAGCTACTGGAAACGTAGGAACCGTAACAGCTACCGGAATAACCTTAGTCTCTGTCACGGGTGAATCAGCCACTGGAAACGTAGGAACCGTAACAGCTACCGGAACAGCCTTAGTCTCCGTCACGGGTGAATCAGCTACTGGAAACGTAGGAACCGTAACAGCTACCGGAACAGCCTTAGTCTCCGTCACGGGTGAATCAGCCACTGGAAACGTAGGAACTGTAACAGCTACGGGCGGTGCACTGGTCTCCGTCACAGGTGAATCAGCTACTGGAAACGTAGGTAGCGTAACTGTCATAGCTGGAGCAGATATAACTGTCCCCGTCACGGGTGAATCAGCTACTGGGCAGGTTGGTAATGTCACAGTACAAGTCGGTGACAAAATTGTTGACGTTACTGGGGAATCTGCTACTGGAAACGTAGGTAACGTAACTGTTACGGTCGGTGCACTGGTCTCCGTCACGGGTGAATCTGCTACTGGAAACGTAGGTAACGTAACTGTTACGGGCAGCGCGCTAGTCTCCGTCACGGGTGAATCTGCTACCGGTCAGGTTGGTTCTGTATCAGTAACAGTCAGTGAAACGGTTAACGTCACAGGTGAATCTGCTACCGGTCAGGTTGGTTCTGTTGATGTACTTATAAATACAACAGCGGTTGTAGTCGGTAATCAAGCGGAAGGCTTTGTTGGGACTGTAGATGCTACCGGCTCCGCTAATGTTGCGGTTACTGGAGAATCTGCAACAGGACAAGTTGGCGATGTCGTTATCCCTGTTAATGTAACAGGACTTCAAGCTACAGGACTTGTTGGTAGTGTAACTGTCACCGGTACTGCTAATATAGTACCTATAGGCGTTGCCGCGACTGGAAGAGTAGGCAATGTACTTATTTGGGGGTTAATTAACGATTCCCAGATCCCGAATTGGGTACTTATAGATGACTCACAGTCCTCCAGTTGGACTCAAGTCGATGATGCTCAGACTCCAAATTGGTCTGAAATAGCTGCATAGAGGATAAATTAAATGGCTACTTATTCTAATTTAGGGGTCGAGTTAATAACCACGGGTACGGAGTCTGGTACTTGGGGGGATATCACTAACTTTAATTATCAATTTTTTGACACATCTATTGTAGGTGTTATAGATGTCACTATAAGCGGATCAAATTTAACGTCTGGAACCGCATATCAATTAACAGTTGCAGATAGGGCTGGCGGATCTGCTAACCAAGCAGATGGTAATTACAGAATATTAAACATAATTGACGCTGGAGATATAGGTGGGGATGGTTATATTCAGATAGAACCTAATGATTTTAGGGGTTGGTATTTAATAAGAAATAGGTTATCAGCTAATAGGAATGTTTATTTTTTCCAAGGTACGTATAATGCGTCTAGGGATTTAGTGTCCAACAATGGGAAAGATATATACCTATATTGTACCGGAGGAGGAACTACTTCATACGTATATGCAGCTTATGATAAAGCGCAATTAACAGAAGTTTCCGCTACTACTGGAAGTTTTTCAGGTAACGTAACCGCCGCAAATCTAACAGCGACCAGTAATGTTGGTGGAGCTACCGCATCATTCAGTGGAGGAGTAACAGCAGCTGCTTTTGCTGGAAACGGTTCTCAACTTACCAATGTAGATGCTTATTTATTAGACGGAACTGACTCTACCCAATTCCTTAGAACCGACACAACAACTACTAAAACCAACGGAGATTTAGTTCTTAATAACTATATAAATATTAAATTTGGGACTGCAAGTAGACTAATTACCGATGGCACTTATACTTATTTTGAAATAGAAAATAATAATAATTTTTACATACGAAATAGTTCTTATGTTACTCAATTTACTTTTTCTCCCTCCACTGGAGGTTTTACTGCAACTGGAAACATAACAGCTGGAGGACAGTTAACCGCGGGATATGTATATAGTACTGGTAATTTAGATGTTGCTGGAAGTCAGTACACCACAGGAACCATAACAGCCGGAGTAAACATAGCAGCTGGAGTAAACATAACAGCTGGAGGATCCGTAACAGCTACAGGGGCAGTATACACTTCTGACTGGTTTAGGTCTTACGGTCAAGGGGGTTGGTATAGTCAGACCTATGGAGGTGGTGTACATATGTCAGATACCACTTGGGTCAGAGTGTATAATAATAAGGCTTTACATGTATCAAACACAATAGCTTCTACAGGAAATATAGTTGCGTATTATTCAGACGAACGATTAAAAACTAATTTAGGAAATATACCTGACCCATTAGAAAAAATATCTAAGTTAAATGGGTTTTATTTTGAGAATAACGATTTAGCTAAATCTAAAGGGTATACAGATACTAAGAAACAATTAGGTGTATCCGCGCAAGAAGTAGAAGCTGTATTACCTGAAGTTGTCGGTTTAGCTCCGTTTGATATGAAAACTCTTGAAGATGGTACGATTGTATCAGAATCAGGAAAAGACTATAAAACAGTCGATTATGCTAAATTAGTTCCATTATTGATAGAAGGCATTAAAGAGCTTAGTTCAGAAGTTACAATGCTTAAACAAGAACTAAGATTTTTAGTAGATACTTATGTAACTGCTAGTTCTTCTAATGAACCTCCTTTAGACCCAGAGGTATAAACAAATGGCCTTACCTACTTCTGGTCAAATATCTCTTAATGATATAAAAAATGAATTTGGGGGAAGTTCATCTAATATATACATAAGTAATTACTATAGAGGGGGAAGTTACGTACCTAATACATCTGTCAATAATAGTATTCCTACTTCAGGAACGGTGTATTTTAGTTATTATTACGGCGGCACTAATCAACAAGTTTGGTCTCCTACTATAAACAATGCTACATGGGGCGGCTTTAAATCCAATGATACCTATACAGGTTACAAATCTTCTGTTCTTGGTAGTTACTACGGCGGGTCTATGAGTGACTACACCATAGATTTTCTTAGTAATTTACGTGTGAGAGGAATTTGGCATCAAAGATTATACGCCAATGATAATACGACGGTAACTTCTAATAAGGTATTTTTTGTAACTGACTCAACTTCAAACAGTGGATGGTATCGTTTTGTCATAAACGGAAATAGTTACTATAGAACTAGCATGACTTTTGCAGCATATAACACTAACTATTCTGGATGGAGTATAACTGGTAATAGTCCTTTTGCTGGCGGTAGCGATGTTTTTTACCTATATGATTCTTAGGGGTGGGATATGGGGTATATAACTAAAAATTTAAATATAGATGATTTAGATAACGACTTATTACAAGAACTATATAACGCAAGAGCCGATGACGTCTATATAGGGCAAAGAATGTCAATGAAATTTGATCCTGTGACATGGAAAAATAGTTTAAAGAATACTCCCGCAGATGAAATTGTAATATGCGGTACGTATAGAGATGATGATTTAGATTATTTGTTAATGATAAATGTATTTGCTAAATCTACTAGAGAAGGTGAAAGCGGACCTTCAGGCTCATGGTTGTATGTAATGCCTAGAGACGATAAGAATAATTCGGCTAGTTATATGTATGATAAAGAGATGTTTAAATCGTTAGGAGATAATATAACATCTAATGGCATGTATCTAGTATATGGAACTTTTGCCAAAGATACTTCTATATATCAATACGGGCATGTGATACACCCCGATATATCTGGATGGAAGAGTACAGAGGTACCCTATACAGATCATAATCCAGATTCAGATAATCCTAATAGAGAATATATAACAAGGATACATGAACTTCCGAGGGGGTAGTTATGATAGGGGATGCAATAGCTGGCGTTGTTGGAAAAGTTATAGACAGAGCATGGCCTGATCCTGCCCAGAAAGCACAAGCTGCGCTCGAATTAGAAAAGCTCAGACAAGAGGGCGGATTCAAAGAGATTGACGCCGCGTTAGAAGCAGCTAGGATGCAGACTGAGGTTAACAAAATTGAAGCCGCATCATCTAATGTCTTTGTTTCTGGTTGGCGCCCTGCTACTGGCTGGATATGCGCTGCTGCATTGGGCTGGCACTACATAGGTCGGCCTCTTTGTGATTGGGCTATCCTGATGACGGGGAGTACCGTTGTAATACCTCAAGTAGAAGTTGGTGACTTACTTGTAGTTCTTTTGGGAATGTTAGGACTTGGTGGTATGCGTACAGCCGAAAAAATGAAAGGTGTTGCAAGAAACTAATGGATTTCAATACAGCGTTCTCAATTCTTATCGGCCATGAAGGTGGGTACGTCAATGACCCAGCAGATCCCGGTGGGGAGACTAAATTCGGGATTTCCAAAAGAGCGTACCCAGATGTCGATATCGCTAACCTGACTATAGAACAGGCGCAAGCTATCTACAAAAAAGATTACTGGGATGCTATAGAAGCTGATAAACTGCCTGATGAAGTACGGTTTTCTATATTTGATGCGGCGGTCAATTCGGGGGTAACGCGAGCAATCAAGTGGCTACAACAAACTGTAAAAGTTAGGGATGACGGAGTGATTGGTCCTGTTACTTTGAATGCGGCTATATACACAAACCCATACAAGATAAATGGGGTATACAACGGTATAAGACTTCGATTTATGACTAACCTACCTACGTTTTCAAATTTTGGTAGGGGTTGGTCTAAGAGAATAGCTACAAATTTAATTAATGTATAGGTAAGTATTATGCTTACTAAGTTAGAATTAAAACCCGGTATCAATAGAGACGTTACCAATTACGCCAATGAAGGTGGTTGGTACGAAGCTAATAAAGTACGGTTTTTTTCTGGATACCCTCAAAAAATAGGGGGGTGGACAAAAGCAACAGTCAATACGTTTGTTGGATGTTGTAGATCACTTTTCATTTGGGTTCCTGAAGGTGCCAATAATTACATGGCGTTAGGCACCAACGAAAAGATTTATGTAGAAGCTGCCAGCGCGTTATACGATATTACCCCAATACGTCAAACTTTTGTATCCACTGATACAGATAACTGTTTCCAAACAGATGGGTCTACAACCACAGTCAGAGTTAACATCACAGCGCATGGGGCTGTTAATGGAGATTACGTTACGTTCAGTGGCGCTACAGCAGTCGGGGGCGTACCCGCTGACGAATTAAATACTGAACATAAAATTTCCAGCATCATTAGCGCTAATGCTTTTACGATTACTGTAACGACAGCCTCAACATCAGTTGTTGCAGCGGGAGGAGGCACTGCTATTACAGCAGCGTTTCAACTCAATATCGGGTATGAAACAAACACACAAGGTTTTGGTTGGGGTACGGATACATGGGGGGCTGGTGGTTGGGGTTACGCTTCAACATCAGGTATTTATTTCCCCCTAATGCTGTATCATTTTGAAAAATATTATTCTGATTTACTGTTTAATCAGCGCTTTGGGGATATATTTATTTGGGAATACACTTCAGCTTTGAATACAAGAGGTGTATACCTTAGAAATCAATCCGGTGCTACGGATGTACCAGAGGAAGTTACTCAGATTTTGATGGCGCAAGAAAATGGTCATCTCCTAGCTTTTGGATGTACTCCGTATGGGGGAGGAGATAAAGATCCTCTATTGATTCGTTGGTCTAATCAATCAGACATTACAAATTGGACAATAAATGATCTTACTACAGCTGGATATCTTAGAGTAAGTAATGGGTCTGCGATTATTAAAGCTGCTCAAACATACCAAGAAATTTTAGTTTGGACAGAATCATCAATAAGTTCTTTACAATTTACAGGAACTATTGATGTATTCTCTATTACAGAATTATCACCGAGTATATCTCTTCTTGCGCCTAATACTGTAGCGGTCGTAAAAAATTCAGCTTATTGGATGGGGCATGATAAATTCTATATCTATAATGGGCGTGTAGAAACTTTAGCTTGTACGCTTTTAAGGCATGTATTTGATGATTTAAACTTCGACCAATCAGACCAATTTTTCGCTGGAATAAACGAAAATTACTACGAAATATGGTGGTTCTATTGCTCTTCTGGAAGCGAAGTAATTGATAAATATGTTATTTATAACTATGAAGACGGTAGTTGGTCTTATGGAGATTGCACAGAAGGTCTAGACAGGAGCGCTTGGATAGACTCTCCTCTGAGACAATATCCTCAAGCGGCTTCTTGCCACACTAAATATGTATACAATCAAGAGATGGGTACGGATGCAGATGGTGTGGCATTTACTGCGACTATAACTTCTTCCGATATGAGTATCGACAATGGCGATAAATACATGCTCATACGGAAACTTATACCAGATATAGATTTCAAGGGGTCTATTAGTGGTTCTAACCCTATAGTGTATTTTACGTTAGAACCAAGGAACTTCCCGGGCGCTAACTATCAAGCACAGAATGCGGAAGGGCAGGATTTTGAAGTACCTGTACAACGTAGTGCCGTATCTCCTATAGAACGATACACAGAGCAAGTTTTTGTACGCGCACGGGCGCGGCAGATAGGTATTACAGTGTCGTCTTACGATAAAACTGGTGTGATGTGGCGTTTAGGTATCCCCCGTATTGAAGGACGAGAAGATGGAAGGAAAGCATAATTATGGCGTTCGATAGTTACACAGCTCCCGTACTCCCCTTCCCTCCTAACCTATACAACAAGGAGTATTTCACTTCGTTGATAGGTACGATTAATAGGTATTTCAGGCAAGCAGATTCTAAGGCGCCTATCACCGTAGATAGCTTAACCTCCGCCTTCCTTAAGATGCCTATAGGGTCGTATACCGCAACTAATGGAACGACAAACAATGTATCTTTCACTAGACAAAGTTCTTTTGTGCACATCAGCGGACCCACAGCAGCTTTCACCTTTACGGGGATTTACAAAGGGGTCAACGGTGAAATCAAGATACTTTTCAATTCAACCTCTCAGAACATGACGTTATCTAACCAAAGTGCGAGTAGCGACGCGGATAACAGGATCATAACTAACGGCGGCGCAGACTGGACTTCTTCTGGTTCTGGCGTTGCAATTTTGATATATTCGGTCATTGACGGTCGATGGGTCGTACTGTCAACTAAAGGGTAACGAGTATGAATGCACCATATAGCCCCCTTGCTTCTGGCATAGCTTCTTTAGGACGCAATCAAGATACTGCTCTGGTGCATATGACACCGGATGAGGTGGATTCACTCCAGCAGATCGCACTTGCCCATGGCGGTTCGTTAACGGTCAATCCAAATACAGGACTCCCCGAAGCGGGGTTTTTAAGTGACATCTTACCGGTCATTGCTGGGGCTGTTTTAGGTCCGGTAACTGGGCTTAGCCCTTTGCTATTGGGTCTTGGTACAGGTGCACTTACGGGTCTTGTATCAGGTGATTTGGGTAAAGGACTTTCGGCAGGGCTAGGAGCTTTTGGTGGCGCGAATCTCGCGAAAGGATTTGGATTTGGGTTAAAGAATGCCGCTGATCCAAAACTTATGAGTAATGCGTTATCGTCTACAGGTCAATCTTCTTTGGCGTCTAATACAGCCGCTAATAATTTTGCACAGTCTCTGTACCGACCATCTTTACCGATGTACGAACCATCTTTACCGATGTCGTTATCAGGAGCGTCTAGTTCTCCTTTTGGGGGTATGGGAGCTAATGCGCTTGGAAATCTTGGTGCAAATGCGCTTAGTACAAATGCGCTTAGTACGCAATCAATATTAGCGAATCAGATTCCTTCTTCTGCGGCTGAAATTCTTAAAAATCCTTCGCTGTATGGGCAAGCCGCCGCTGCAGCTGGCGATACGATGATAACGGGTGGTAAAGGCTTAGGTATCCATGGCGCCGCAGCACTTGCTCCTCTGTTTGCAGCAGACATGGATAGGGGTTCGTTCGCTCCAGTAGATACGGGGGATAGTATGGAGGATAGATACCCCTACGAAGGACCGTATACTTTCCCTGAATTTGACGTCCGATTCCCCGATGACAATAGTACCGACAGTTCTGAATTTTCGTACTTCCGTCCTCGTGGGGGTAATAGATGGGGGGAACGCCCCTTATACGCAAATGCAGGGGGGTATGTACCTAGCTTTGATAATGGAGGCGTAGTCAGCCCAACTTCTTCTATTTGGGGAAACCAAGCAAATGTAAATGCGTTTAGGAATAGTAATGATAACCCTAATGCGGCTTTTAACAGAGTTTCTGAAATTTCAGATATATGGGGTGATTTAGCTAATCGAGCGGCTTTTGGGCACCAATATAAAGGCTATGGGTCTACTCCACAATCTTCTGATTCCTATGGAGAAGGGTTTGGGTCTACAGAAGGGTCTACTAATTTTGAGAATACCGCGCCTTCGGAAAGTACACCTACAAGTTCTTATACAGCGCCAACGCCAACGCCAACGCCAACGCCAACGCCAACGCCAACGCCAACGCCACAGAATAATGACATATCTAAATCTAATTTATTAGGGTTTCCAGCTCCTCCAACCCCTACTAATTTACCTATTACAGATATCTTAAATGGTGCATATGTAGAAGCTGCGCCCGCACCCGCTCGTATTGTTGCGCCCGCACCCGCTCGTAATCAACCTACTGTTTCTTTAGCCCCTATTGTTGCGCCCGCTAAAGAAGAGATACAGATAACTCCTCCGAAACCTACTCCCACCACAACGCCTGTGTTTGCAGGGAAGGGTGCAATGTTCGATAGGGCTAAATTAGCACAAGCAACACCTACAGCTACTCCCAAGCCGACTACCCCCACTCCTCCTCCAAGCCTCCCTAATGTCGGTATGAAAGGGGCACGACCTAAGTTCGGTACGAAAGGGGCACCTCCACCTAAGGTCGGTACAAAAGGATATGCAGGGGGAGGTAAAGTAGAGGAAGTACCGGGGTATGCGGTAGGAGGAATGCCGGGTAAAGGGAATTTTAGTTCCGCTACGTTAAATAATCATAACCCATCAGGTACATCTCGCTCAGCTCCAGCTAGTAGTTTAGGGTTTAAAGGACCACGTTCAGCCCCAGCTCCAGCTTCAGCTCCAGTTCCAGCTCCAGCTCCAGCGCGTTCAGCTCCAGCACCGGCTATGGGTGGTAAAGGGGCGTTGATGAATCTTTCTAATTCCCAACCCTCAGCTCCAGCTCCAGCTCCAGCTCCAGCTCCTGCACCGGCT
>Ga0208644_1000848_pt1 | contig 27209 bp, 40 predicted proteins | sample VirMetDEL_Nov_18_FD_184517 | JGI IMG/M metagenome (GOLD analysis project Ga0208644, IMG submission 184517) | Aqueous microbial communities from the Delaware River and Bay under freshwater to marine salinity gradient to study organic matter... | ecosystem: Environmental > Aquatic > Marine >...
CCAGGAGATCCCACAAGTGGCGCGCGGCATCAGGCCGAGACGCGACGGGTATCAATTTCATCTGCCAGCATCCCCCAGATGCGTCGGTAGTCGTCCAATGTGTCGAGTGTGCGCGGACGTTGATCTATCTCTTCGAATGGCGGTGTGTATTGAACAGATTTCCCGTAGTGTCGGATCAGTGGAGTCACATGCTCCATGTCTTCCAGGATCTTGTCCTCGGTGTAATGCGCTGCTGCGAGCGCTTCCATCGAGAACACTTCGCAGTCATAGCCAGGGGGGTAGAGCCGCTTTGGCCAGATGTTCGAGGTGTAATGTGCGCCAATTGACTTGTGCATGGCAAGGACGCCCCAGCACACATTCGGATCGATCATCGGGCAATCCGCCGTGATCCGCATGATCGTATCTGCGTTGACCCGGCAGGCAGCTTGATAGTAGCGCGCCAGGACGTTGTGCTCAGATCCTCCGACGAGGGTAAATCCATCAAACCTGCTGGATGCATTTGGGTGCATCATCCATGAGACGGCGCTCTCGATTATAGGCAGATCTTTTTCTGGTGTGGCGACCACAACATGATCAATATCGCCAATATCAGAGCATTGCGACACGACCTCTTCAAGGACAGTATTTCCTGTCGGCAGAGGCAGCAGCACCTTGGCTGGCAATCGGCTCGAGCCCAGGCGCGCTTGAATGATGACCGCGGTTGTCATTCCACCACACTAAGATGATTTGCTTTCAGCATGTAGGGTTGAAACACCTTTGCCAGCGATAAATCAGGGTAATCGTCGTTAGGCAGAGGGTCGTTGCGTTTTGGCAGCAGTGCCAGACGCATCAGCCCCTCGGCGGCTACTTCAGGACTCATATAAGCGTGCCATCCGAGCATGAAGCGATCATGGCGTGGCGGCACCCCAGGCGTGCGCCCATCGAAGCGCGCCCGTTTAAGCCAGTAGGCCGCTTCCCCGTCCGATGTCAGGATGCAGCCGCCCTGCTGGATGCCGAGCGTCTTGCCCCAGTGATGGCTCGTGCACATCATGCTTTCGGGCACGTACATATCGCTCGTGAAGAGCCGTGCTGAGTCGATGACCGGCGTCGGCCCGAGGCGATAGAACCCCTCCCAGGTGAAATCCTGGAAATCGATCTTGGATCCGACATGCACGATTTGCATCGGCACCGAGACATATGTGCGCTTGGGGCACGTGATGACCTCGGGCAATTGGCCGCTGGCCTTGAGCCACTGCAGGCTCAGAAAGATGGCCATGGTGCAGCTTGTCGTGGCGACGACGTGAGGAGCTCCGGTGTAGTCGGCCACCGCGTGCTCGAACTCCTCTGTGATTTGATGGGCGATCATGCGGCCTCCAGAGCTTGCCGGAGCTCATCGATCGTCATGCGCGGGGCATCAGACGAGCAATGGTCGTCATCCATGTTTTCGTGGCGCTTTTCCCAGGCGGGCAGGCCCAGGACATTGATCTTTGCGCCCATGGCCTCGGCCAGATCCCCGAGTCGGTAGGCCGGCAGATCGGGCACGCGCAGCTCGCCACCCCTCATGGTGTGGATCGTATCGATCACGAGATCGACCGCCTGATCGAGCGTCATGAAAAACCGCGTGCATTCAGGGTCCGTCACAGGGACCGTTTCAACACCGCTTGCCAGTAGCTGGCGCCACTTGGGCACCACGCTACCGTTGCTGCACCAGACGTTGCCATAGCGGCAGACCGCAAATTTCGGACCGCTCGCGGAGACGGTGTTCTGCGCGGCGAGGAACAAAGCCTCAGACAGCGCTTTTGATGCTCCGTAGGGGCTAACAGGGGCGTAAGCCTTATCCGTGCTGAGTGCGACCACGCGGCCGACCCCGGCATCCTGGGCAGCCTCGATGACATTTATCGCTCCATCGATGTTGGTGCGCACCATTTCGATCGGATTATAGGCGCCGACTTCTATTCTCTTCAGGGCCGCTGCGTGGACGACCACATCGACGCCCGTCATGGCGCGGCGCAAGCGGTCCTTGTCGCGGACATCCCCGATCAGGAACCTGACATATTGATCATCGCGCAGTTGAGCGCGCATCTCAGCCTGGGTGTGCTCGCCACGTGAGAAGACGCACACGCGCTCTGCAAACAGTTCGACTGGATCCGTCAGTTTGGGATAGAGCAGGCGCTTTACGAACGCTCGCCCGAATGACCCCGTGCCCCCGGTCACGAGATAGGATGTCATGCTGACCTCTTCTGCCGCCTTTTCTGCCACTTGTGATCGAAGAACGTCCTGATCACGTTATCTATGCCGCCCTCGGACTCGAGTCCGCCCTGTCCATTCCACGTACACGTCGACGTGCCAGTGCAGGTCCAATCGGACTCGTCTGGCTCGCGCTTGACCCAATCGACCGTCGAGGTTCCAGCAACATTCCAGTTCGCTGCCGTGTAGGCTTCACCCTCAAACACAACGGTCGAGGTACCATCTGCATTGACTGTTGCAGTAATAGTCGACTCGCCATCGAAGCTGACAGAGCTCGTCCCGGTTGCGGCCGATGTGGATGAGACTGTGGCCTCACCATCACTTGCCATCGCTCCCGTTCCAGCAGCAGAGAAGCTGGCCGTGACAACGGACGCCCCGACTGGGGATACCGTTGCTGCGCCGGCCGCGGTCCAATCGACCTCGGTGGCTGCCACTTCCTGGCCAACCCACGATACGGTGGATGTGCCAGCGCTGGTCCATGTGGACTCTGACGTGATGTCGCCCGCATCCCAGGTGACCGTGGCGATCGAGCTCGAGGTCCAATCGGCGAGGATGCTGGCTTCGCCATCCCAGGACACCGTGGCGATGCCGGATACCGTGAGATCGGAAAGCACCGAGGCGCTGGCGTCCCAGGCAACGGTCGACGTTCCGGAAACCATCCAGACGCCTTCATTCTCGGCGAGCGTCTGACCGACCCACGAGACGCTCGAGGTGCCGGCCGCGGTCCAGTCCGCCAGATTGGTGCTGGCGCCGTCCCATGTGACGCTGGCAATGCCTGCTGCCGTGAGCGTCGAGGTGATCGAGGCCTCACCCACCCACGAAACGCTCGAGGTGCCTGCGCTGGTCAGGGTTCCGGTGCGGATCTCGATGCCAACCCAGGTGGCTGTGCTGGTGCCGGCCGCGGTCAGCGTCCCCGCCTCGATCTGCTGGCCTTCCCAGGTCACGCTGGACGTGCCGGCCGCTGAAAGCGTTGAAGAAATCGTGGCACTGGACAAAAACGTCGCCGTTCCTGTGCCAGTTATTGTCCAGTCAGAAAGGGCCGTCGCTTCGCCGTCCCAGGTGACAGAGCTCGTCCCGTCCGCCGACAGGGTGCTATCGACCGTGCTTTCGCCCGCCCATGTGACTGTCGATGTGCCATCGGCCCCGAACCAACCTTCGGCCAGATCCGTTGTTGCACCGACCCAAGAAACGCTGGCTGTTCCGGTGGCTGTCCAGGTGGCTGTTTCGGTTTGCGTGGCAGACCATGTGACGGTGCTGGTCCCTGAAGAAGTCCAATCAGATGAAGCAGTTGCTTCACCGTCCCAGGCGACCGTCGAGGTTCCAGTGCTGGCCCATGTGCTGGCCGTTGTGCTGGCCCCGACCCAGCTTGCCGTGCCGGTTCCCGAGGCTGTCAGGTCTGCAGATGTGGTGGCAGATGCCGCCCAGGTGACGGTCGAGGTTCCGTCAGCACCAAACCATCCCTCGGCGTAGACGGCTGAATAACCGACCCAGGCGACTGTCGACGTACCAGCAACGGACCAATCGGATGTGGACGTGGAGGCTCCAGCCCAGCTTGCGGTGGCCGTGCCGCTGGCTGTTAGGGTGGTCAGAGCCTGCCACGTTACGGTGGACGTGCCGCTCGCGGTGAGCGTGCCCGCCTCAACTTGCTGACCGACCCAGGCGACGGTGGCCGTCCCGGCTGAGGTCCAATCTGCAGATCGGATCTCGACGCCATCCCACGCAACCGTGCAGGTGCCGGAGACCGACCAATCGCTGTCGAACGTGCTCTGCCCGACCCAGGTCACGGTCGGTATGCAGCTCACGGTAAGATCTGATGCGGCCGTGGACTCACCGACCCATGAAACCGTCGAGGTGCCGGCCGCGGTCAGCGTTCCTGTTTCCTGGCCAAGCGTGACGCCATACCAGGAAACCGTGCTCGTTCCGGCCGCGGTCCATGTGCTGTCGATCGATGCGAAGGCGTCCCAGGAGACGGTGCAGGTGCCATCGGCGCCGAACCAGCCCTCGCCTGCTGTGGTCGAGCGCCCGGTCCAGGCGACCGTGCAGGTGCCAGACACGCTAAGGGACGAAGATACCGTTGCAGCACCGTCCCAAGTAACGCTTGACGTGCCCGCAGCCGACCACGTAGCTGATTCGGTCTGCGTTCCAGCCCATGAAACCGTCGATGTTCCAGCCGCTGTCCAATCGGCATCGACGGTGGACGCCGCGTCCCAGGCGACCGTGCTCGTACCGTCAGCGCCAAACCATCCTTCCGCGGTTTCCGTGGTCGCTCCGACCCACGAAACCGTCGAGGTGCCTGCTGCAGATAGATCTGCTGTGACGGTGCTTTCGCCGTCCCATGTGACGGTCGATGTGCCAGAGACGGACCAGTCTGCCGAGGTCTGGGCCAGCGTCACGCCATCCCAGGACACAGTGGATGTGCCTGCGGCAGTGAGCACGCCATCGACAGTGCTCTCGCCGTCCCACGAAACTGTAGCGATACCGCTGACAGTTAGATCGCTGTCTACGGTCGATGCGCCTGCCCACGATACCGTCGAGGTTCCGTCAGTCCCGAACCAGCCTTCCGCGACATCCGTCGTCTGGCCGACCCAAGACACCGTGCTGGTGCCTGCTGCCGTCAGATCAGACGCAACGGTGCTCTCGCCATCCCACGTTACACTAGACGTTCCAGAAGCGGTCCAGTCTGCTGTGACAGTCGTCGCTGCATAAGCGCCAACCCAGGAAACGCTGGCTGTGCCTGCGGCGGTGAGATCTGCATCAACGGTAGCCGCCGCATCCCAAGAAACCGTCGATGTACCCGCAGCGGTCAGATCGCTGTCAACCGTGCTCTGGCCGGTCCAGCTGACGGTGCTGGTGCCGTCCGCCCCGAACCATCCCTCGGCGGCCTCGGTGGCCTGCCCGACCCAGCTAACCGTACTTGTGCCTGCTGCCGTGAGCGTCCCGGCTTCGACCTGGGTGCCGACCCAGGACACCGTAGCCGTCCCAGCGCTTGTCAGATCGGATGCAGCCGTGCTCTCTGCATCCCATGTGACAGTCGCCGTCCCGCTTGCGGTCAGATCGCTTGAAGCTGTGGCTTCACCGGCCCAAGAAACCGAGGCCGTGCCAGCGCTGGTCAGGTCGCTGGCGGTGCTACTTTGCCCGTCCCAGGAGACAGTACTTGTTCCCGCAGAGGACCATGTTCCGGTCTGGTATTGCTCGCCCACCCAAGAGACGGTGGACGTTCCGTCCATGGTGACGGTGCCGGTTTCAACCTGTTGTCCATCCCATGTGACCGTCGATGTTCCGTCGCTCGACCAGTCGGCATCTGTCGTGGCCTCGCCATCCCAGGAAACAGTGCTCGTTCCCGATGCGGTCAGATCGCTGGCTGTTGTGGATTGACCATCCCACGCAACCGTCGATGTTCCTGCAATCGTGAGATCGCTGTCAACCGTGGATTCACCCACCCAAGCAACGGTGGCCGTGCCTGCCGAGGACCAATCCGCTGCAGATACCGCAGCAGCTTGCTGGCCATACCACATCGCCCCGCCGAACGAGGGCGAAAGCGCCAAGAGCAGACCGGCATATCCGCCTTGAGATTCAAGCGGTCCTGTGCCGACGCCTGCGGATTCCAGCGCAGAGGCCCATGTCGCGCTGGCGCCCCACGAGACGGTTGACGTGCCCGAGACATCCCACTGTGCGCCTTCGAAACCAACCCAGCTAACTGTGGCTGTGCCACTGGCCGTCAGGTCAACAGAGACAGAGCTTTGCCCGACCCAATTGAAGGCCGTCTCAGGATTGGTAAGGGCCAACAGAAGACCGGCATAAGGCTCTGTTGGCGGATAAGAAATGCCCTTTGCGGTGAAGGCTTGCGTGACGGTTGAGGCGCCAGACCACGAGGCTGTAGCCGTCCCTGAAGCTGAAAAGTCTGCTTCTGTTGGGGGAAAATACTCCTGGCCATCCCAGCTTACCGTCGAGGTGCCATCGCTCGACCAGTCAGATATAGTTGTGGCTGCGCCCGCCCAAGATGCCGTTGCCGTTCCAGACACAGACAGATCTGTATCGACCGAAATGTTGCCAGCATCCCAGGAGGCTGTACCCGTTCCAGATGACGATAGATCAGCTTCTGTTGCAGTTGAAACTGCATACAGAACGAACTCATTATAATAATGCGTTGTTGCATCTGCATAATGGTATGCTACAACCCTGTTTCCATCTCGCGTATATATATTTGCGCTAACGCCATTCCCTGTTATTGACCCAACAATAGCAGTTGATCCGTTTTGATCAGACCATGAAGTACCACCATCATCTCCACGCAAATAAATATCTTCCGTAGAATCATCTACGTAGACAAAATAATTGTCTACATTGCTGGCCAAGCTATCGAATGCCAAGCCGCCAGATGTTACTGCATCATCGACAGATTCGGCCGTAGTTATTGTTTCCTGAGTGAACGTCGGAGAGCTATCATCAGTAAAATGTGTGAAATATATTTTGTAACGTGTCGTTGACGCCGTATCATGCACGGCAAAGGCAATTTTCTCAGTGCTCGATCTTGTGTAATTTATACCGTTAGTTATGCCCGTGAATGTCCCAGCATGTGTGCGCTGCGTCCGTAAATTATTTCCGCTGTCTAAAGCGCGCAGATAAAAATCCCCATTTGTATCGCGGACATACCCGAAATGACATTGGTCACTTGATCCCATAACAACAAACGGATTATAATAATTATCGTTTTTTGTAGCAGTAGAGGCGACGACAGTGTAGGATGTAAGGCTTGTTCCCTCAAGCCGAGCGTATGCAATTTCTTGATATGTCCCGCCCATAGTTGACGGATTTTCACCACAAAATACCATGATGACATCGCCATCAGACCTGACCGTAATTCCGGCAGAATATTGCGAAGCCATCGCGTCTGTTATTGTGTAGATCGTTCTCTGATATGTACTTGCAGTTCCTCCATATGTAGACGCATCTACCCAAGAATCAGATGAGCAATCAAACCGCGCATAATAATACGAAAATGAACTTATATTATACCAAAAACAATGAATATATGTTCCATCAAAATAACTTGTTATTGTTGATGAGAAATTTGTGGGTTGGTTGGCTGTGTCTTGTCTTGTAAATGAAGACGTTGGATCGGTTGCTTTCCATATGGCAACTCCCGATGTTGAGTATGGAACAAAAAAATAGACATTGCCTGAATATAAAAATGGGCCTAGATGCCCCTGGCGGGCATTTGCGATGCCAGATGCACCTGTTGCAAGAGGAAGCGCCATTACAGAACACTCCCTTTCATATCAACGACGCGGTGATCTGTGAATCCCAGGCCGTCAAGAAATGTCCTCCATTCTGCTGCTGTCTTCCAATTGAGAAACGTATCGTTCTCATTGGGCTGGATGATGTGCACCACCGTGCAGGCCGGGTTTGGACGCAGCGCATCGCAGCGCTCTGCCAGAAGCGCTGGGCCTGCCTCGTCGCCAGCCTCGTAGGAATCCAGTGCGAACTCGCTCACAATCGCATCGATATTATTGTTAAGCGCCTGCTTGACGTTGCGGCGCGATGTGTTGGTTGACAGGTCTTCTGAAAGAACGCGGCCCGCTGTTGCCCGCCGCCCATCTGGGCGCAGCCAATATTGCCATGGATCGACCGGCGTATTGTAGTCCGGCCCGATCAGCGTGGGAAGGTTGTCCGGGTCGAACCCGAACTTGACGAGGTTATCGCGGATCTCCTGCTCTTCGCTCTGGTCCATCGTGCTCAGAACATAGGGCGAGATTTCAACGGAGATTGCATTGATGCCCATTTCTGCCAGGAGATCTGCGGACCATCCAAAACCCCCGCCGACGATGGCTACATCGCTGACCTGGGCAAACCCAGGCAGGCGCTGCATGGCCGCAAGATTGGCTTGCGTCAGACGCTTTGCCCCAAACCAGCTATAGTGTCCGTAAGGCACGCGCGGATAGTCACGGACTCCCCACTGCCAGAGCGGCAGTCGATACATTTGATCGTAGAGGTTCTTGTCCCAGACCAGCGCCATAGTTTCCAATCCTAATATGCACAGCCATCAACCCACGTATGGGGAATTGGCGTCACTGCCAGAACGTCATCGGGGCGGAACATCCTCACGCCGTCCACTTCCCAGTACGATACGCCTTGAACTGTGCCGCTTGATCCATTGTCTTTGATCCATTGCGCAACCTTGCTGCGCTCCCATTGCTCAAGCGTGCCGTCTATGTTCTGGTCAGCCAGCTTGTCGGCGTCCAAGTAAACCTTGAGCAGCACGGCAACGCCTGCGAAGAACTCTGGCGGCGTCAGTTCATTGCCTTCGGCATCGTAGGTGCCTTGGGTCTTGAGAATCTTGCCGCCGTCGCCGCCCCACCAGCAATAGCGAACGCCTTCTCTGGCGTTGCCGTCTTCATCCATGAGAGGATTGGCAGTGGGATGCGAGGCTGCCCAGGTCTTGAGTGTTGCCTTGTCAGGAGCCCATAGTATCATGTCCAGCATTTCTATGCTCTCCCAGGTTTAGTGTCGATCATGGAAGTTCTCCAGTGTCGGCAACGGTTTCGAGGTCGCCATCTGTCAGGCCGCGCGGCAGAATAAGAACTTTACGCAGGACAAGACCTGCAGCATCAGTTCCTCTTCCTATGTAAACAGTTGTGAGAGCGGCCCCCATAACATCTGCTGTTGTATCGGTATCCTGAGTGCTATCAGAATAGCTGACCGCGTAATCATCTTCAGCAGCTCTAATGGCAAACCGCACGGTCGCTCCGTCTGTGTGCTGCGTCCCAACAGCGCTAGCCGTCTGGCCTCCAGCATCGGTGGTCGACGTAAAGAGGGATGGGGTTCTTGATGCGTTCTGAATGTACGCAATGCGGTTGGTTGACCCTCCGCTATCTATTTGAAGTATATATCCTGTTGCGCTCAAATTCTGCGATATGTACTCAGCCATCAATGTCATTTCATCTGATGCCGATGTCATGTTTGGAATCGGAGTCGATGACAATGCAAGCGAGATATTATCCTCCGCCCTCGTGGCAGTTGCCCCGTATGTTAATATCGGAGAGGTGGCAACGGTGCCGGATTCGGCTTGTGGGCACCAAACGTAAACGCCATCAGTTCCAGAGGCGGTTCCATTGCGGCTGTTTTGAGCATCGCACCCGCCAATGTAAAGAGCAGCGCTTGTGTTTGATGTTCCAAGCCCGCCAGTGAGCGACAGACGGTACCACCCATTCCCAACATCTGAAGATGTTGCAGACGCGCTCGGTAGACCGCCATTTGCAAGAGCGGTTACGGTTCCAACCGTGCCCGTGGTCAGATCTATCGTGACAAACGACGCCGTTAAAGTTCCGCCATTCGATCCATTGACCTGAATGTAAGCGTAATCTTTTCCTGCAGCTTTGAAGTAGCAGCTTGCCGTCACTGTTGATGCTGCAGTGTAAGAAGTGTCGGAGAAATCATAGGTGTCGCCAATACTGCCAGATGCTTGATAGAGCAGAGTGGCGTTTGTTAAACCAGACGGTGACGTTGCGGCGTTTAATGTATACGACATCGCAGATGCCGTTGTGCTCCACCCAGTTCCTATAGCGATAGAAGCGCTATATGGAAGGCCGTTCGTAGCAGCAGGCTCCACCCTTATGCCTTGCAGGACATTCGACGTATCCCACTCGTACGGGAGATCGTAGCGGGTTGCGTCGGTGGTCTTGAGGTAGGTGGTGTCGGCTGGGGATTTATACCCATGAGCACCCCACAGATAAATGCCGTCAACATCATTCCCACTAGCCGTTGTCGCACTGAACGAGTCGAGCGCATAGATTCGCCAAGACGTTACCGATGAGGTACTTGGCACAACCATTTGGCACAGATACCACCCAGTTCCGCTATCAAAATAAATGGATACAGTTAGACCTGTATTGCTAAATCCTGTAACGGCGCTTGTAGATCCAGTTGAGGTTAAATCAAATCCATATCCAAGACCGCCCGCAACAAAAGCTATCTTGGTGTAGCCAGAAGGTTTTGCATAAACGGATAATGTCACTTCTCCAGTAATAGTTACGGTTCTGTTTACATAGGTTGCCGTCGCTGCTGTCGAGTCAACAACCAAAAGATCAGCCGTCGTCGTACCGTCTGGAGCTGTCGTTGCATTCACTGTTGACCCAGCACCGAATGCCAAAAAGTTTCCCACCAAAGACCAACTCGTCGAAAAATCTTCACTGGGGTAAACGTAATTATGCGCCCAATACCGATACGTGCCGGAAGGACCGAGCGTCATTTTGGGGGACGGTGACGCGTAGGTGAGCTTTGATCCAGGGCCAGCCAGATTTCCTGCAGAATCTGCACTTCCTGAACTTTCAATGTTATTTGATGGCGTTGTCGTGTCGAGGATCTTGATGCTCTTATCCGTAAAGTCTAGCGACAATCCATTAGCCTCACGGCCCAGCAGCTTCCTGGCTCCTGACAGGATCTTGCGGCTTGATAATGCGTGCTTGAGCTTGCGGATGCCCATATACATGAGATCAATCCCGGATCATGTGGAACGTGAACTGTGCCGCATCAGTCGCCGTTGGCGTAGGTACTGAAGACCTGATCACAGCCACGGCATAAAGATTGGCAGACCCTGAACACAGATAGGGGATGTTGACGTTGGTCGCCTTTAGAAGCGCCCCGGCGCCAAGGTCCGTCCTTACATCGAGGATTACGCTGCCAAGCAGAAGGTAGGTGTCAGCATCCGTCACCGCGAGTGCTGTGTTGTCGGTGTAGGTGCCGCCTGGATTTGAATCAAAGATCAGCACTTCGATGGTGCTGGCCAAAATATCGTCCTCAAAACTCATGGTGATGCCAGTCAGAACGCCGCCGCCTCCCGAGGTGCGGGCGGCGCTCGTGATCGTCATCTCACCTCCAAAACAGTCATTGGCCGTGTAAGCCGTTCCAGGGACCGTTATGGTCGGTGTGACGCGCAGGATATAGGCTTGCCCACCATCAACGCGCAGGCCGGAATCCGCATCGACCGCAGCAACGCCATCGTTGTTTGACGGATCACCGATGACGATGACCTGCCTGTGCTCGGAGTTCGTGCTTTCCGTCCGGGTGTCGATGGAGGTGCCTGAGCCCTGCGTGATCGAAATAGAACTGTCGGCCATGGTCTAGTCCCTCATCAGGTGAAAGGTGAATTGCGCTGCGTCTGTGGCTGTTGGTGTCGGAACAGATGAACGAATGACGGCAACAGCAAAGAGATCTGTTGATCCGTTGCATACATACGGAATGTTGATGTCTGTCGCCTGGATCAAGGCACCGTCTCCAAGATCCGTCTTTGATCCAAGGAGTACGGAGGCCACCAGAAGATATGTATCAGCGTCTGATACAGCGAGTGCTGCATTGTCAGTGTAGGTTCCAGCAGGATCAGAGTCGAAGATCAGAACCTCAACTGTATTTCCTGCGATATCGTCTTCGAATGACATGGTGATGCCGACGAGAATGCCAGTACCGCCAGACCAGCGCGCAGCATTCGATATGGTCATCTCTCCACCGAACACATCATTGGCTGAATAGGCCGTTCCAGGCACTGTGATCGTCGGCGTGACGCGGACGATGTGCGCTCTTTGTCCGTTGACACTGGCATAACCAGCCGACGAGACAGGACATAGACCTGTGTTTGTTGCCGGATCTCCAACAACGATGGCGTGCCTGTGCTGGGAGTTGGTTCCCTCGGTGCGCGTATCCACCGACGTACCAGAACCCGATGTGACGGTGACGGCTGAGTCGGCCATGAGAGCGCTCCCAAACGAAAAAAGAAGGGCGGGCCGGAGCCCGCCCCATGACGATTAGTCTTCCGTGATGGCCGAGTCGGTAGAGAGCTGCGGCGTCACGTTCTGGCCGTAATTGATCGTCGGGCTGAGTGCGCCCGAGTAGATCAGATAGCCAGCGCCCGAGGACGACATGCCGACCGAGGCATAGTCAATCGTGCCGGTCGTCGTCGCGGTCGCCTGCGGGAAGGTAATCGCCGCATTAGGCGATACCGAGCCCGAGGCGACAACCCAGCCGGTCGAGACACGATCCACGGCGATACGGGTATAGGCCGTGTAGGCGGTTTCGTTGGTCGTCTGGTCGCCAGCTTCGCCCGGATCGCCCTCGTGGAGTCCGACCCAAAGCGAGGTCGTGGTCGAGCCCGAGGCCAGCGACGAGATCGCGGTTGCATTGAAGACAAGCTCAAGCAAGTCAGTTTCAAAGGCATTGCTCTTAGACATTTGTTAGTTCCTTCAAGCCGTTAATTGCGCCCGGAGGCGGTTTAATTCGCCGCGCAATGCGTCCAACTTTCGTTCCTCTTCTGCATTTGCACGGCGCACTGCCTCCAATGCCTTCTTGGCCTGGAGGGTTTCGGCCTCGACCTGTTCGGCCTTGGCACGAACTTGCTGCTCAATGGAAAAGGCTTGGCGCTTCGCCTTGACCTCTTCCGCTTTAGCATTCTCTTTTGCAGCTCTCATGTAGGCTGCGGCTTCATCACGGGTGGCCTGGGCATCAGCCAGGATCTGTCTGGCTTGCTCTTTTGCCTCTGCCTCGGCAGACTTTCCACGATTGGCAATAGATCCAGCAGCCTCGTCGGCCTTCTTGAGATCATCCGCGATCTTGGCTTTGACGCTTTCGCGCTCGGCCTGGATCTGGGCAAGATTTCTCTTGGCGTCCTCGATCTGGCGCTCGGTCGTGGCGAGTTCTTGCTGGCGGATGCCAACAATCCTCTCAACAGAGCCAACCTTCTCGACTTCCTCCGCCAGCTCTGCCAGACCTTTGACCATGGCGAGCAGGCTGCTTAGTTCCTTTGAGGCGCGTTTACCTGCTGTTGACATCACGGCCTCCCGATTTCTTGGATGAGTAGCGTCCCGTTGAGCGTCATGGCATCGGCAGGGGCGCTCATGCGCAGCACCCAGGTATCGCCAGCCGCAATGATCTTGCGCTCGGCAGGGACCGGCGCGTAGAGCAGGCCAGCGGCCACATTCCACGTATCCGCCCAATCCAAGGCAGCCGATGAGGTCGAGGCGAGCGTGGTCGAGGGGCCGACGACGGCGCTGACGGCGGTCGGTGCGCCCGAATGACCAGCGACATTCCTCGGCGTGATGGCGGTGCCGGAGCTGGGCGCGGTCGATCCGGTCATCATCTCCAGGCTCAAAAGCTCGGCCTGCGCATCACCAAATTCTGAATACTGGCCCAGTCGGACCTCGCGAATCACCACCCGGCTTTCGGTCGATGCGGTGACGCAAAACAGATCGATTGGGTTTGTCGTCAGGACCGTGGCGCTGAAAGGCACAGTATAAACCGGGCCTGACGCCTCCAGAAATTGAGCATCATTGCCCATGGTTTACTTTCCTTTCTTTGAGGGTTTCGGCTTTTTACGCGGAACATAGGTAACAACGGGAGCTGCTGGCATGACTGCCTCCAATTTTGACGCGCGTAGTGCGGAATTAGGTGGCGACGGTCAGCGGAGGCAGCCACGCTGACCGCCGCCTCATGCGCTCTGTCCGATGCGGCGGCGAGCGGCATGTTCGATGGGCGTCACGTCGAGGGGACGGGGGAGGCGGCGATGGTTGTCCACCGCCACCGGGAAGCGCATCAGCACTTCTTTCCTTTTCCCTTTTTCTTCATGGGATATTCCCTCAGTAGACGCACGCACATTGTCCGTAGACTGCCTCATTGATTTTCTTTTCCCCAAATGTGGCCTTTCGGATAGTTCCCTGGAACGTGCGGCGGCGGCCATCATCCTCCACCGGGCCGATGTCCAGACTGTCGAGCCAGAGGGCGTTGCTCATGCTGACATTGGCCTAAAGACGACCATCGCGCAGGGAAATGGAGCGGGGCTGGTCTTGTGGCTCAGATCATCCCTGTACGATGGAAATGCCCGATTTTGTAGCTTAAACCGTCCGCGCAAAAAGCGTATCTCGCCCCGCATCACGTATTCATGCCACCACCTTGTGTCTGTTCTCGCCGGTAGGAAGCACACAACCGTGGCCCCTGCCTTGGCGCTCTCGAATGCCTTGCGGACCCACTTTCCTATCTCTCGCCCGTATGGCGGGTTCATCCAACAAACATGAGTGCCCCAATCTTGAGAGAGCCCATCCATGGATTTATCGAAAAATGTCTTACACAGTGCATTTTTTGCATTGGCGCACACATCCAGCGTAAAATGGTAGTCCTTATCATACTCCCTGAAAATCTCAGGCGGAGATTCCCACTCCGCAGACTTGGATGAGGCGTGTATTCCAATGCCCATAGCGATCCCCAATGTTCCACTGCAAATGCCGAATAGCCCCAAATGTGAAGAGGCCGCGCCAGGACGAACCGGCGCGGCCTTTCTTGTGCTGCGGTGTTGTGTGGAGTCCTGCCTCACGTCGGTGGATGGCGTTGCTCGTATTGCTCGATGATAGTGAGTGCGTCTAGCAATACGGCGCCAGATCCGGGGCCATCCGGGCGATCAAGCTCGGCGGCCAGGGCTGCGAGTAGGTGCTTGACGGTTTCATTCGTCATGCGTGCTCTCCGTTAAACGCGCGCACAAAGTTGAGCGTTTTCAACTGCCTGTCTAACGATCTGCCCGCCTGTGCTCATGTTTGTATGGGTGTCGCGGCGATGTTCGAGGCGTGAGAAAACGCGAAAACGCCCCAGCCGGGATGTTTGGCTGGGGCGTTATGGGAGAATGGAGACATCTGATTGATAGACCTCGATCCGCGAGGCTACCATCACGAATCAGTACCTGCCTGATTCGCTGGGTTACGTCAAGTGTTTGTTTTAGAAGGGAGCATGCTCCAGGCGCCGTGTGCTGATTTGGGGTTTGTGAGTCTGCTCCAGAGCGTGCTGCTCCAGAACAAGCTCGATGTAGTTTGTGAGGCTGCGCCGATCCGCGAGCGCCAGATCTTGCAGCCTTTGTTTCAGATCGGGATCGAGCCGAAACGAGAGTGGTGCCGTCTTACTCATGGCCGATAAGATAGGCATTCCTACATCTCACTACAAATCACGACATTGTGATGTTTATTACAGCCTACGGGGCTATGGCGTAGTTGACTGTAGCGCAATGTATGATATTCTATAGTTGTCCTCGGGGAGAAATCCGGGGGCCTCCCCTCGGGGGCCGGTAAGGAAGGATGAGAGCCCACTGCCGCGAGACTGCCGGACGGGACCGGATTTGGACCCCACCGCGAGAGCGATGGACACTGCCGGGAACGGACGAAGATCGAACCCTCTGACGTGACGGTTCACGATTGGAGGATGAAATGGCTACACGTTGCAATGTTAAGTTGACTGACTACAGCGGCAACACGTTGTGGATCTACCGGCATTGGGATGGCTACCCGGCAGCGACTGGCTGTCATCTGTCCCAAGTTCTCAAGCACAAGATGGGCTACTCAAAAGGCTTCTCGGCCTTCGCGAACGCCTTGCTTGAGGAACGGTACGAACAGGCGTCATGCGAACCTAAGCCACGGCCCGTTTACGAGATCACGGAAATGGAACATGGCGACATCGAATGGCTCTACGTCTTCAACTTCAAAGGTCGGGGCAAGGATGCAACGATTGAGGTTGAGGTTCACGAACGGTCTTGGTCATCGGGCGGAAAGCTCTGGACCAAGCGGCAGATGACCGAGGAAGAGTTTCGGGCCTACTGCCTTGCCGATCTCAAGGAAATGCGGAAACGCATTGCCGCGATGAAAAAGAAAGCTGCTTAACTCTGCGGCCCTACGGGGCCGTCACTTCCGAGGGTTCGATGACCGCTGTTCCGCCGTGCAGCAGCACGATGGAGGGACAAATGAAAGAGCTGATGATTTCTCTGTCTGGAGCCGAGATGTTCGAGACCCCCTGGTGGGGATACGAAGAGTTCGAGGAACTGGAAGAGGCCGAGGAGGCCGAGGGGGAATGAGATGGAGCTTGCACTGTGCTTGATCCTACTAGCTTCGATCCTGGCTTTTATGGCCAGTGTCCGACACGCGATGGAGGCAGCCGCCTAGCGGCTGCACTGCGGAGCAGCGGTGTCTGACCGCTCCGATGTGACGGTTCACAAAGGAGAAACGACATGACGATCAAGATCAATGAATTAGTTTTCAGTCCTGAACTTGGATATGACGTGAACACGGTCATTGCCAAGCTCGACTATGACCCCGCCGCCTACAAGACAAAGGCGGCAGCGGCCAAGGCGCTCTACAAGGCGCTGGTCAAGCTGGCGAAGTCCTGGGGACAGAGCGAGAAGGAAGTCTTCATCACCTCTCCCGAGGAAAGCAGCCAGGGTGGCTTTGGCAACTGCTGGCGGGTGTGTTGGGAAGCTGGCCCCTACGAGTGGGCAATTTCTGCGTCCTTCCAGATCACCGGGCCGTGGGGCTACACAGAGCCCTACTACTCGTTTGACTTGTGCTTCACTGAATAAAACATTCGGCGGCCTACGGGCCGTCATTTCGGAGCGGTTAGACAACCAGCGCCTCTGGTGTGACGGTTCACAAAGGAGGACAAAATGTGTGATCCCTTTTACAAGAAGCTGACCAAGGTTAGTGAGTTCAAGAGCGCGTCCTTGATCGAGCTTCAAGGCCACTTCATCCGGTGCTACTGCATTGCCGAGCGAGGCAACAACGCCTACGGGCGGCAGAAGCGGATCTATTGGGCTGCCAAGGAAGCCTTGATCAAAGAGCTTCGGCGGCGGGGCTACTACAGCGAGCCAGAGATCGATCAGATCTTCAATGACGCGCTTGCGGTGGCAAAGCTCGAATTGGCCTACGGGTAAGGGAGACGGCCTACGGGCCGTCATTCCAGAGGTGCTGGTGCTCACGGTCTTCATGGACGGCTTAACAAAGGAGACGGACATGAAGCTGACAGAGAAAGAGAAGGCCATGCTCAAGGCGTTCATCGCTGAAGGCGTCGATTGCATGGGAGCCAACTCGGCTGAAGAGCTGAAGGCCGACAACATGACTTGGCAGGACGGTGGCTTGCTTATGCTGGCGCTTGGCTGGGACAAGGAAACGGTTGGCGGCGTGATGGCCAGCCTGGAAGCCAAGGGTTTGATCGCTGACTACGGCGAGCCACTTCCCGAGCGGAAGGGCAATGCCTGGACGGCGACCGACCAAGGCATCGACCTGGGTTGGGAACTTCTCTGAGATCTGGTCGGCCCTACGGGGCCGTCCTTGAAGGCCGTGAGAAGTGACGCTCCCGGTGGGCAGACCACTAAGGAGGATCAAATGCTGGTCAATGCTTTGAAGGCCAAGAAGTTCGTTGATAGTCACGCGCCTATCTATGCTGACATCATCGAGGATCGGACGTTCGTGATCCACGGTGAAGAAGTTGACGTGGATGGCAGGGTCTATGACGTATCTGACGCGCTCGCTATTAAAGACGGGCTCGTTGATCTTGAAAAGATACGTGAACTTCTGGGCTACTAACTCCGGCAGGCTTCGGCCTGCCTTCCAGGGGCGTCACACTCCACTCTGTCGTGCAGCTCACGATGGAGGACACTATGACTAAGCCGTTTGGAATCTTGGAAGACATTTCATGCGATACAATCGCTGAGTGCTACGGCGTTTCTGATAAAGCCTACAAGGAATTGTGGGGCATGATGTCAGACGCAAAGCCATTGCGGGAGTTGATCGACATCGAGAATAGCTGCCCGAACGATGCGCTGGGGCTCAACACTCCGGCTAAGTTCTGGGAAAAGTTTTCTTGGACGGTCAAGGAAGAACTTATAGCCCTTGCTAACAAGGCTGACGATGAGTTCCTGGCATGGAAATCTAAGAATGGCTTCTAACGGTAAAGCCCGCTTCGGCGGGCTGCACCACAGAGTGGAGATGAAAGGAGGATGGAATGTCAAAATCTAACTTCATGGACGGGTTTGAAGAGTACAAGATGGAGGACTACCGCTCCGTCAAGCCCGCCAAGACGGAAGAGCAGATCGCCTCAGAGCGGCATACCTGCTTTGAGTGCAACGGAACCGGGCGCTACCAGGGCGTGCGGGTCCATCAGGACAAGGGCCACTGCTTCGCCTGTAAGGGTAAGGGCTGGTTCAAAACGTCCTATGCCGATCGACAGAAGGCACGGCAGAAGGCGCGGGACCGGAAGGCTGCGCTCCACGAAGCAAAACAGGCTGAGTTCTGCGAGGCCAACGAGGGGCTGATCGAGGCCCTAAAGGGCATCGCAAGCTGGCACAGCTTCGCGGCGACCATGCTGGAAGCCTTCGAAAAGTGGGGCGGCCTGACGGAAAAGCAGGCGGCTGCGTCCTGGGCGGCCATCAAGAAGGTCGAGGCCAAGGCCAAGGAACGGCAAGCCGAGCGGTCGAAGAAGAGCGGTGCGGTTGACATCGCTGCCATCGATGAGCTGTTCAAGACGGCCCAGGGGCGCGGTCTGAAGCGGCCTAAGTTCATCACCGAACGGTTGACGATCTCGCTGGCGCCTTCGACCGGCGTCAACGCTGGCGCGATCTACGTCAAGGATCGCAGCGGTGAGTATCTGGGCAAGATCGTCGGCGGGAAGTTCCTGGCGCGCCGGGAGGCACCTGCCGATGTTCTGGAACTGCTGCGGACAATCGCTGCTGATCCGAAAGAGTCCGCCATCGCCTACGGTAAGGCGACCGGCGTGTGTGCGTGTTGCGGGCGAGAGCTGACCGACCCCGCAAGTATCGCGGCTGGTATTGGACCCATTTGCGAAAGCAAGTGGTTCTGATGACGCGGTGTTCGTTGCCCACAGTTTCCCAATCCTGTGGGCAACGCGCCCTGCGCCATAAAGCAGGAAGCCCCGAGGGGGCGCTATCCCTCGGGGCTGGGGCCATCTATCAGATTGACGACGGAGGATCTACGATGACCGAGAGAGAGCATAGGCCATTGCATGTGGTTTGTGCAAGTGTCGGCGCCCTCTGTATGGGCGTTGATGTTGTGAGTAACGTCGATTTTATGTACGCCAGCATAGGGCGACTGTTCGATTCATCCATCGCGGCGGTTGTCGCGGTGGCACTCGGGACGGCGTTCGCCCTGACCGCCAGCCTCGCCGCTCTCCGGCAACGGGCGGTCGTGGCGGCGATCATGCTGTTCTTTGGGTTCCTTCTGGGTGCCGGGTTCTCGCTGTCCGCTACGCTTGATCGTGTGGCGACTCAGCGGGACGTGGCGCTGGCCAAGGTCTGGAGTAACGACCCGGAATTAGCAAGCATGAAGGAAAGCCTCGCAGATCTCCGGCAGCGTAAGATGCAGGAGTGTGCGACCGGCGACGGGCCTAAGTGTAAGGCTCTGACCGACGCAGTGGCCGACGAGGCGGTGAAAATAGCACCGCTGATTTCGGCGCGTGAGGCCAAGCTGGATAGTATGGGCCAGCGGATTGCGGCCATGCTTCCATGGCTCACCGTCGAGCAGGCGAGCATGTACCAGCCGGTGCTTCTGCCGGTCGCGTTGTTTGTCCTGGCTAACTGGCTTTTGGCTTTCGGATTGTCAGGGGCTCCGGTCGTGCCTGAGTTCGACATTCAATTGTCGGGTCGGGCCGAGCAGGAAGAGCGGGCCAAGCGGTACGTGGCTCAGTACAAGGGCCAGTTCCAGCGGGCGCCAAATGTTATCGAGTTGCGGCGGGCGCTCAATGTGAGCGAGGGTATCGCCAAGAAGGCTTTGAAGGCAGCGTAGAAAACGGGGGACTCCGGTCCCCCGCTTTTTTTGTATCTAATGCTTTGCTGATCGGAGTTCAGCCATCTCATCACGCGGGATATGATAATAGATCGTCGCGTGTGAGATCTCATATTTCTCGGCAATTTCGTTGAGGGTCTTGCCGCGCTTGATCATGCCCTTCATGCCACGCAACATCACGCCGTTGACTTTTTTCTGCATCTCATACCTCACTTTTCACGGGACTCAAATGGCGCCCGACAGGGGCGAGCCTTTAGCTCGCATCTATAGAAAACAGCCTCTACGAGACCCTTGATTCCAACGTCCCCCACGGACGAGCGAGAGCACCTTATAGCATAATCCTTAGCATTATCGACATCCATATAGGACTCGCCCCATGTGTATCTGGCGCGCTCCATAAAGGCTCTCTCTGCCGATGTCGTCGCGCCTCCCGGAGTGACAAACTGAGAGCCGACCACCGAGATCATGGGTCTGCACCTCACGTCGTCATCATCGCGCCTTCTATATGCGCGCACCTCTGGCCTGCGGCGGCGATGCTTGTGCTTGTGCCTGCGCGGCTTGCTATAGCGCTTCTTGTGATAATGCCGCACGGAAGCGCAGGTCGGTTCGAACAATCCACCGCACGTTATTGAATGCGCGTTCGCCTTGAGCGCCAGCATGTACGTCAGAAGGGCAAGAAGAACCAATGCCACGAGGATATTCCAGGCAGATAAGTGTCTCATTTCTAAACCTCGAATAGCTCGCCTTGCTTCTGAGCTTCGGTTTCCAGGCTGCGTATAATCTCTGATATTTTCTCGTACATGACGGCCCTTGGATAGACGGCCATGCAATGCGATCCTGGGCCGTTTGTTTTGGATCTCAGAGGTGTCATTGGTCGCATTCCTGTGACCTCCTGCCAATGATCTCGCGCCGCAGCACCTGCTGCCCAGGTCTTTTTAGGGTCCGTCTCAACACGCAAATCCCTAAACACATCGATGACCGTTATCAGATCCATTTCCAATTCAGATAAGTTCTTCATCTCGTCTTTCCAATCGCGTTGAACGCCTTGGCACGCGAGACACATTTCTGTCTCTTTGATTTCTGCTGCCTGATATGAGCGCTGACGCTCTGCTTCTTCTTGAGCGGGACAAGGCGCCCATCGACAAACTTAAATCCTTGGATGGGAGTCTTTTGTCCGGTCATGGGATGGCTCCAGAGATCAGATGCTTTTCGATCAGCCGCATCAGCCACAAAACATCGCCACCGTCTGGCGTGGTTGAGTCGAAATAGAGATCGCCGTCCTGGGTGCGGCCAAGAACGATCACAGTGTCCAGATCAAATTCCTTGGCGCCGTCGAGCACACCGGGCGCATCACATGGAATGCGTGTCACCCCGGTAAATTTGATCACCTCACCCATTGTATGGACCCCATGCCCCGTTTGAATATGTCTGATCATACCTAGGCACTTGACTCTGCTGCGATTGCGCAGGAACTCCGGCCGTCCCTGAGATGGCACGATCCAGAGCTTCAAGCAGGCGCCGGTCGGCTTCCCCAATCGCCAGATCGTGGCGCTGGATCGCATACAGGATCTCCTGCATTATCGCTTGCACATTCGCCCTGCCGTTTGCCGTCGTGCCAATCGCACGAATCACGGCCTCAAGTTCCCGCTGCATGGTGCTCCCTCCGTCTCGGTTTCAAAACGATTTCATCCAACTCATCCATCAGTTCATCATCTTGGATTGCCCTGATCCCATGATCCGAGGCAATGCACTTCAACTCAAACTCAAGATCGACGCGCTCCTTGTAATCGCCGCCGTCAATCCACTGCTTGCGCAGGTCAGCATTGCGAAACGTCCGGTAGTGGGCCTTGGCTATGGCGGCGTGCGCCCGTGACCGACACCACACCCGCGCCAGAACATCGCATTTGAAATTGAACTGCTCGTCATCGACGCGCTGCAGCACCTTGGCCGAGCGGTCATGCGACACGATCAGGCGCTGGGGCCAGACCGTGGTTCCGACTTCAAGGGGTTCAGGCGGTCCATTGTGCCCGAATCCCAACGCCATAACGTCCCACATGAGCGCAATCTGTTCTTGGTTTTGGTACGTGACGGTGTGTGGCGGCCCAATGACGTAGAGCGCATGGTATTTGGAGGCGACAAAGGCACGCTCGCGGGATGGGCTAAGTCTCACTTGGCCGCCCTCCAAACTTTATCGATGGCGCGCTCGTAGACCCGCTTTGACCAATCCAGATCCCGATTGTAGAGCGTGGCGATCTCGCCAAACGTCCTGGGAGGATTGAGGCTGCGCTCTCGCACCAATTTCTTTTCAAATCGAGAGAGCGCATTGTGCCAGTGGATGATCCGGCCATAGTCGTAGTCACTCATGTCGCGCTTGTCGGGCTGCCATTTTTCGCGGGCGACTGGCAGAGCGTTGTCCACATAGATATCGTCCATGTCGGTCGCAGTCAGTACACCGGCCACGCCGCCGCGTGCAGAGCAGACCCAGCGCGCAATGGCTTCAGAATTTTCGCGGAGTTGACGCGGCCATGCCTCTCCGTAGGCTTGCGGCCCCACAGGAGGCCCGTGACGCTCGATATAATCCCAGGTACGTCTCCAGCGCAGGTAGCGCGTTTCTGCTTCCTGGCGCGTCTGGGGGCGCTCCTGGGCACTGCCCAGGCGGATGCCTGGATTGATTGCCTCGTGATGGGGCTCGCGCGGCGTCAGTTTCGGTGCAGATAGTTCCATCGGGTGGATGGCCACCATGGGATCTGGAAGATGATCTGGCCATGTGTCGATGCGCGCTGGCCGCCATGCCTGAAGGAAGTTGTCTTGTTCCTTGCGGTTGATCGGGCTTGGCTTCCCGCCCGGACCCCGTATGTTATGCTGCGGCCTGTTGCGCACATAACGCATGAAACCCCGGCATATTCCAGCAGGGGTTTTGTATTCCACCAGAGCTGTTGGCGTGACCAGATCCCTAATCCGATACCACGTCATGCGCCTCGATCCCTTTGAGGGGCAGGTCTAGCGGCAGACCTGCCCCTCATTAGTGCCTCTACGCTACAGACGCTTGGGGATACTGTATGAAATTACACGATTCATTCTTGGATTAAAAGCGATAGCCTAAGCGGGCCACGCCTGTGTAGTCGGATGTCTCTACGTTGACGATGCCACCGACGTTCTCGTCCTGCGGGGCCACATCGGCCAGAAGCTCCAGTCCGGCGTAGACGTTGTCGGTGAGCATCAGCTCTACACCGCCACCGAGCACCCAGGAGTTCTTGTCCGGGTTGCTGACTGGAATACCCGCAGCCAGATCCAATTCACCCCAGCGATATCCGCCGATCAGATAGATCATCCAATCCCCCGACGGACGCGGCACCCACCCGATTCTGGCGAGCAGAGCGTAGTCCAACTTGGTATCTGCGGCCTTGGTGCCCATTGCCGAATAGTCGATGTCATTCATCGATACGCGGCCATGAAGACCGAGAACGAGCGGACCGTTCTGCCAGTCATACCCAACGCCGAGATGGCCAGACCAAGCAGTGTCTCCGATACTGAGGAATGTCGGTCCACCAACCGGCCCGACCTCGGCGTTGCTTGCCGTGATACCGGCGCCAACTTCAACTGATAAACCCTGGAAGTGGTGCTTTTTGGCTGCCGGACCCTTGGCCACTTCGGCAACAGGATCGTAGTAGTCTGGACCCCCTTTGTCGGCAGCCATGGCCGGAACAGAGAGCGTGAGCAGTGCGGCTGCAGCGCAGCCTGTCAAAAGTTTAGAGATCATGTGATCCTCGTTGGTTGATATCCCCGGAGTACGCAAACCAACGCAGAACTGATTCCGGACCCTACATGATTTGAACTGAAAAACTAGAATGGGATAGAATCTTCAAGCTCTTTATCTTCCCAGCGTGGCGTCTTTGCACCCTGGTACATATCCTTCATCGACGTTGGCTTCTGGTATTCTTCCTGCTGCCGCTCTGGCTTGGAACCGCCGCCTGGGCCATCGAGCATGACCAGCTTGGCATCGAAGCCTTGCAGGACAACCTCTGTTGAGTATTTGTCTTGTCCTTGCTGATCCTGCCACTTGCGGGTCTGCAACGCGCCCTCGATGTAGATCTTTGAGCCCTTGCGTAGGTAGGATTCAGCCACTTTGCAAAGCCCCTCGGAGAAGATCACGACGCGATGCCACTCGGTCTTTTCCTTTTTCTCTCCTGTCGCCTTGTCCCGCCAGGACTCGCTCGTCGCGAGTGTCAGGCTGGCAATGGACTTGCCGTTCTGGGTATTCCTGATCTCCGGATCTTTGCCGAGGTTTCCGACCAAGATCACTTTGTTCACGCTGCCTGCCATTCAATCCTCCAAATCCCAATGTTCGCCGCTATCAACGATCTCTCCATCTCCATCCTCGTCTTCATCCTCTGGAATGGCGCGCTCGTCGTTCTCCCAAATCTCATCTGCCAACCCTGGATTTTCCCAGACCTTAGCAGCCTTTTCCATCACATCAGATGCAACGCTACCAAGCGAAACCCAGTCATCATCTTCCATTTTAAGCCCCCCATCGATACGGCTTTCCATGCACAACCGCCTCATTGATCGCCTCGCGGCGGGCCAGCATGGAATGACCCAGATTGATTAGCTTTTCACGCAATAAGCCAGGAACATTGATTCGGCCAGTCTTCAAACCCTCGATGCGATCCTCGGTCCCTTGCGCGCCATCGACCAGCAGTTGGATCTCAGAACTGGTTCTCGGCATGTGTCCGTTATCGCGAACGAACGCAAACAGTTCTCCGCACCAGCCCTCCTTGCAGGATTGCGCGCCCATCTGGTGATTGCGCATCAACATGATGGCGATGTCTTCGCGCGCCTTGTGGTCGCGCTCTGCAGGCGTTTGATTGCTTACCTTCATCACGGGACGCTCGACTGCGATGTCTTTGCGCGCCTGATTGAGTGCCTTCAGAATCTCTGGCGTCATCGGCATGTAGGCTTTCTCATGCCCACGACGCAGCAAGGCAAAGGCCCTGTGCATCTCTTCCTCGGTGAAGAACTTGGTATCCTCATCCAGATTGCGCAGCCATTGCTCGGCTTGCTGGATCGGCGTGATAGGGCTGCCCTTGCGTGGCATGGGAGCGCCCCACTGGCCCATCAGCATGTCGCCAAACATTTTTGTCTTCTTCTGCATACGTTCTGCCTCCGTCTAGGTTAATCAGCCAAGAGCTTCCGCATCGCCTCGGCCATCTCGTCGCACTTCTGGTCGTACTCGGTTTTTGGTTTCGCAGCCGTCTTGCGTAATTGCAGGCTCAAATGGCGGTCCATCTTGTTGCGCAATGGCAAGCGGGAGTTTGGCTGAACATTGAGCGCGATCACATCCAGATCAAGAATGTCCTCCGTCAGCCCCTTTTCTTGATAGCGCTTGACCCACTCAGATCTGAAGCCGTTTGCGATCTGCGGCCTGCCGTGATCATCAAGCCAGACCGACTCCGGTTGATGCGCTTCCCCGTAGAGGGTTTCGCTGGTCAACGGTTTCACATTTGATGGCATTGGATGATCAGATGTCCCCCTTTGGGGGACTATAGGGGGACTCTTATTTATACTTTCTTTTCCTTTATTTATTATGTGGCCCTTCGTTGGCCCTTCGTTGGCCCTCTGTTGGCCCTTCGTCGGCCCTTCTGTTGGCCCTTTCATCATCTCCCTCAACTGGTATTGTAAGTAATTACAAAGTGTTATTAGCTGCGGAGTGTTGGCCCTTCTCTTGGCCCGAATTTCGTCTGTTGCAAGCGTGATCATCATCTCTGCCTGCAACTTGCCTAAAAAGCCCCTTACCGTCTTCTCGCTCCAGTTCCAGATGTTCGCCAAATGCTTTCTCCCACCGACGAGCTGCCCAGGATTTAGGTTGACGGTGTAGTCGTTTCCCTGGAAGGCATGCTCGCAGTAGGCCGCAGCCTGGATCAGCCAGATCCAAGCCTCGGCACGCGAGTAGGAGCCCCGCCTATGGTCGGCTGGCTTGACCGGCTGACCAAAGCCGACGACCGGATGATCGATCATGGAACGGTGAAGAACAAACCAGCCATCGCTGCTATCGCGGGGACCGCCGTTGTGACCTATCATGCCAGCCCCCTAGATGTGGTAGGCATGCACAGGATGAACACAACTTTTCCCTTGCAATACGAATCTGTATTTGCTATGCAATTCATGTCTAAGGCCCCCTTTGGGTCTTTGTAGTTAAGTCTCGTTTTTTATCCCAAGTCACGTCACGCAAGGCCGCTCAATAGATTCTGCCCGAATCATTGAGCACGCGAGTTCCAACCTACCGACACATCCTTAACGGCCTGCTCCTGCCCGAGCGGGCCGTCATTCATTTTAGCGGAATCAACCGCTTACTCTCATTGTCCCAGATAAAATACACTTGGCAGTCCACGCGCCGCGTGTGCCGAATCTGACTCAGTATCAACCGCAGCATGTCCAACATCAAGCCACCTGCCTCTTTTTTGTTTTTAATCGGGGCCTTGCCGGTGGCCTGACACCCCCTGGCATGGCGTCACGATGGAGTCGTGACAGTGACGCGACATCGGCTGACTCCATCCAGACACCACCGTTGATACCACGCGATTGCGGCTCTTCCCTGGAAATCCGGTACAAAGTGGGCCGCACAAGATCCGTGCGGATGCGAACCTCATAAAACTCAGGCGCAGTTTTGATCGACCAGCGGCCCTTGGATACACCCGGCACTTCCAGCAGGCGCGACCGCAGATCATAAGGGTGAGGTACAACCCAGCCTTGCTGATCGCAGAACGCGGCGGCGTATTCATCGATCTCGTCGCAAAGCCAGTAGCCATAGCAATCCGTCTCTCGCATCCAGGCGACGAATCTATGCACAAGCACTTGCGTCGAGATCGCGTGCAGCTTTCGGCGCGGCGCGGGGAGAGGTGGCGGCGTTGGCCGGTAGGTTGCGGTCGGAGCTGGTGCGGGCCGGTCGGGAACAGGCACGGGCTCCGGCGCCCGCGTGAGCCATCGGAGCAGCTTCATTCGATGTCCTCTTTTTCGTGCTCTGGCACAAAGACGTGCGTGCGCTGGGGCATGCCGCGCGTCAGCACGACGGGGCGATAAGCGCGGCGGGCGTGATGGGGACAGTAGGCGAGCCCCGGCAGGCGCTCGTGGCCGCAGAAATGAAAATCGGCGCTCTGCGGATCTCCAATCGGCCAGCGGCAATCTTGATCTTGCAACCCGTCTATACCCTTGCGTTCGCCGGGCGGCACATAAGGTTCCGGTCCTGGGTCGATGGGCGTCGGAGCAAGTCGCGGTCTCTTTTCTCCAAACGGGTTGAAGAGCTTATGGATTTGCTGGCGTATTTGTTTTTGGGCGCGGATGCGTTTGACGGATATCCGCTGCGCTGAATCGGCTTTTCGAAGCCCGAGACGGTGCACT
>Ga0208644_1000850_pt1 | contig 27176 bp, 41 predicted proteins | sample VirMetDEL_Nov_18_FD_184517 | JGI IMG/M metagenome (GOLD analysis project Ga0208644, IMG submission 184517) | Aqueous microbial communities from the Delaware River and Bay under freshwater to marine salinity gradient to study organic matter... | ecosystem: Environmental > Aquatic > Marine >...
GTGCAACGAGCTCCGCCGACTCATACCAGGTTCTCACGCTTTCCCAGTCATCAGGTCCGGCCGGTTCGCGACCGAGCAGAACAATCGCGGCCAGTCCGAGTCCATCGCCGGAAGCGCCACAGGACCAGCACTTCCAGCCTCGGCCCTCGTGCACGATGCGGCCGGAGGGCCTGCCGTCGGAATGGTCCTCACCGTGAGACGGACAGGTGAAACCAACGACTGAGCCCTTACGCCGGACGCGCAGGCCGAGTGCCGGAGCCACTCGACTGACGGGTATACGTCTCGCCTCATCCATCCAGCTCATGAGATCGTCATCCTTAGCCAACGGCGCAGCCGTTTCTGATGCTCGGCCTCGCCGGTACCATCGGCCAGCTCGGTCATCGCCGAAACCCTACCTCGCGCCAGCACCTCGGTCTCGCCGTCGATGATGCGCCACAGCACAGCGCGATCGCCATCGTGAGCGGCATGGAAGACTCCCTCCGTTGTACGGATCTCATCTCGCCAGATCATGCCCACTTCCCCAGCTCGGTGATGATGTCCGAAACGGTCTCGGAGTCGCGGTGATTCGTTGGCTTGTCGAACGATGCGACTCGAACGATCTCGCGCAGATCATCGATGCTATCCTCGTTGTCGACGGCGAGAACGACATCCCACCAGACATCAGTGAGAGCATTCGCATCGGCGAGCCGAACTGCGATCTCCCGCAGCCGTTGACGGCACTCCCGCTCCGGCGCCTTCATTCGTACAACCCGAGAGCGGATGGAACATCATAGATCCAGGCGAGTTTCCGTTCGACGAGAACATCCTCGCGGCAGTGCTCCTCGATCCGAGCCAGGTTTCCCTTGATCCAGTGCCGAGGAACCTGGGAGCCGTCATCCGTCTGCAGTTCGATCTTCCAGTTCTTAGCTGCCTCGGCCTTCGACAGTCGACCGTTGACGGCACCGGGAGCGAACGGCATCAGATCCCAGTTAGCAGGACCGGACCAGAAGACGCGACCGTTGTAAGGTCGAGGAGCGTACCGCCGACGACCGGCCAGACCCCAGCGCCGCATCCTCGCATACAGCACTCGATAGTCGAACGCCGGACCATTCCAGGCCAGAAGACAAGGATCGAGCCCGTTCCGATGGTAGCGCTCGAGGTGCGCCTCCAGGGAGGCGAGAAGATCTCGCTCGTCCTGACCGCAGGCAGAAACGACCTCGCCGGCCGAGGCAGTTGTATGAATCGGCGCAACGGCCCAGGCAACGACTCGACATCGCCGAGGGTTGAGTGCCAGACGGAGATACTTCTCCTGGCACTCCTTCTGATGCTGATACTTCCCCTCGGCTATCGCGTAGTCGATTCGAGCCGTTTCCGAGGCCTCCCATCGCTCCGCTGCCTCCGACCCTGCCCGATAGTTACGGGGAAGGGTTCGGCGCTTAGGAGATACGAAGGGAGGATAAAATTCCTCCGGGATCGTGATCGGCGCATCGAACTCGAGAGTCTCCGGCACCGTTTCGATATCGAGGACAAGCCCGTATCTCATGACTTCGGCTCCTCGGTCGCGAGTCCGCGAAGCACCAGGGCTCGGCAGGTTTCCCCAAGGGAGACGAGCCGCAGACCGGTGATGTCTTGAAGGTGCGCTCGATGCTTCTCGATGCGCTTCAGTTCCTCCGGCTCCACCCTGAGGATGATTCGTTTCTTCTCATCTGACATGATGCCCTCCTTGCCCCAGGTGCTTACCATGCTGACGCCATTCGGCGCAACCGTTGACACGTTGCCGCTCCCTTGGTATGGTTGCGACATTCCTGGAGGAAAGATGGAAACGATAACGGTAAACGGTCTGACGATGACCGTTGCTCAGGATCAGCTCGGATCCGCCGTCGCCTCGGCGCAGGCGATGGTCGGCACCGCGGCGAAGAACAGAAAGAACGGGCATCTGCGCAGTAGATACGCAGACCTCGAGTCGGTCATCGCAGCCGTAAAGCCAGCGCTCGCCGCCAACGGGCTGGCCTGTCCGATGATGCCGATCACGGAACCAGGGCGAGCAGGGATCCGATGGGTTCTCATGCACAAGTCAGGGCAGTGGATGTCCGGCGAGTGCTGGCATGATCGCGGCAACGCGAAGGGGCTCACGCCGGCGCAGGCAGATGGAGTCTGCCACAGCTATGCTCGTCGCTATGCACTTTCGGCGCTGTTCCTGGTCGCTACCGGTGATGATGTCGACGGAGATATTCAGCCGGGAACCGCCAGCCCTCCGGCACGACAGGCAAAGCCGGGAAGGGCGGCAGGCACCGGCCGGCGCATCGACCGGCGCAAGACTCACCCTGACGCCTGGTCCGGCTTTATCAAGGCACTCGCGGAGCACGAGATCCCGTTGGAGACGCTGGATGCCTGGCTCGTGAAGAACGGCCGACCGCGCTCCTGGGAGGTGCCGGATGATGCCTTCTCGAAGATGTGCAACTGGGCGATCTCGCCGGCTGGCCGCAAGGCCATTCTTGGAGGCAACGATGGAAACGAATGAGGAACGCATCACCGAAACCCTGACCGGGATGGGATGGTCGACTCGCTGGCATGGTCCGGCATCTGAGCGCTGGCTCATCGCCGAGGCACCGGGCAGCCGAGTCCGCTTCTACGTCCTGCCGAACGATCGGCTCCGACTCGTGAAGATGGAGGGCGCCGGCACCGTTTCCCAGTTGCTTTCGCACATCGCCGATCTGAACGAGGCGCTGAGGGGAAACGAGACACTCGTGCTCGGCGAGGTGCAGCCATGACACTCGAACGCATCGCCCTCGAGGCTGCAAAGCACGGCAGGGTTCTGTACGGGTTTCGACGTGACACCCTCGACTGCATCGATCTTCTGAACGAGCTGGGCGGATCGGCAACAGTGCCACAGATGGCTCGGCACATCGGGAGCACGAATACCGGCGCCGTACACCAGCGAATGCAGGGACTAATCACGAAAGGACTCGCGAAGCGGCAGGGTCGAGGTCTCCGCGGAGATCCGTTCCGGTTCCGGCTTACCGCTGCCGGCAGGGCATTGCTCGAGGTGTCGGGATGACCGCGCAGGAGATCGCCAACGAGCTCGAGCGCCTTCGAGGGCTTGCCTTCAAGTTTGGATATACCGCCGACGGTCGCGAGCTAATGGAGGGCCTGGCCTCTTTGATCGGCACTGTCCTGCGCGAGGCTGTGAACCATCGCTGCAACCGAGCCGAGAGCTGGTGGGAGCATGATGCGCAGGGCATCGAACTCTGCCGGGTTTGCGACTACTGCCAGGAGGTCAAGCTGCGCAGGTTCAGGCCGGAGATCCTGACCGGCTACACCCAGGCCGATGTCGCCGAACCCATCGAGCCAGGATAATCGCAGATATCTGCAGATAACGGTCGACAGTTAACCGCGATCTGCGTATATTAGTCAGGAACCAAGGAGGCAGCTATGTCGAGCGATACGATGGAGAAGATCGCCAAGTGCAAGAAGGCGATCCGGGAGGTCGAGGATTCGATGGACTGGGCCCTTCGGACTCGCGCGAAGGCGCTCGCTATCGGCGAGACCGAGATCGCGGATGCGCTGACCGGCATCGCCGACCGAATGAAGGAGCGCGCAGATCAGATCCGCTCGGACATGTATGCGCACTACTGCAACCTCGAAGGGCCGGATCTTCCGGACTGGTCGACCAGGGCCGGAGCGTGAGCCGTCCGGTCACGAAGCTATCCAGGCTCACCGATGCCTGGAACGCCGGAGATCTCATCGGCGCCCTTCGCATTGCGGCTCGGTTTCCCCGGCTCGGCGTGGAGGCAGATGCGATTCGCCGCGGATGGGATGCCTATCAAAACCCTCGCTTCTATCGTTCCATCGGTCGAGATCCTGAGGCCCTTGTGGCTGATGCGATCGCGGCTGTGGGGCGCCGATACCAACTCAAGGAGACAGCATGATTCAGAAGGACTTGTTTGGAAACGCCATCCAGCGCCGAGCACCTGGCAAGCTGGCGGATGAATGGGGAGCTTATCCCTTCACCGTCCTGAATGCTCGTGAGGGCTGGTGGCAAGATCGGAAGCACGAATGGCAGAACTTCGGCATCCGTTCGGAGGTCGGTCGCGATGCGCCCTGCTACAATACGCACTCGACTGAGTACATGACCGGAGCGCCGGAGGGTCATACCGGAACTTCGATCTTCGACCCTGTTCTTACTGAGCTGATGTATCGATGGTTCTGCCCTCCCGGCGGTCAGATCCTCGACCCCTTCGCCGGCGGTTCGGTTCGAGGCATCGTTGCCGCCTGCGAAGGCTACCGGTACCACGGAACAGAACTGCGACCGGAACAAGTGGCAGCAAACAGGATGCAACGGCACGAACTTCTGACCGCGGAACAGGCCGAACGTCTGCACTGGAGGACGATGGATGCTCGCGACATCGGAACGGAGGCACCGGAGGCAGATTTGGTCTTCACCTGTCCGCCGTATGGAGATCTCGAGGTGTATTCCGACGATCCGCGAGATCTTTCGACGATGGACTATCCGCAGTTTCTTGCGGGGATGGAGGCCGCGCTTGGCGCTGCCGTTTCCCGGCTTCGCCGGCATCGGTTCCTCGTTATCGTCGTTGGCGATTTTCGCGACCGTCATGGTCTGATGCGAGGCTTTACAACCGATACGGTAAACATCGGCCGGCGCCTTGGTCTGGGGCTGTACAACCAGGCGATCTTGCTAACCGCGGTCGGCACCGCGGCGATGCGAGCCAACAAGCAATTCAGGGCATCGCGGAAGCTGTGCAAGATTCACCAGGACGTGCTTGTCTTCGTGAATGGAGATCCGCGCAAGGCAACGCAGGCGATCGGTGGCTGAACGTCTGGACGAGCACTGCGATTGCTACCGATGAAGATATCTGCAGAAACCGGTAGACACCCTGCCGGGTTCTGCGTATATCTGGTGTGTAGCAAGGAGACAGGCATGAGCAACGGCATCTCGTCAGATTACTTCGATCGGTTCTGTCGTCATCTCGGCACCCTCGACGGTTTCGAGTTCGACCGGGTTTCTGAAGGAGTGCGCTCGGCGATCACTCCGACCCTCGACCTCTGGGCCACTCCCGGCTGGGACGGCCTCCCCGGCCTGCCCTGGTCGACCGAGGAAAACGGCGATGTGCCAGACGTTGGCGATGAGCCTGTTCAGTGGACTGGCGATCTGGACAAGGACGCCGAGCTGTACAGATCCGCAGTCGCCAGAATCGTCGCTCGTCTCGGATGAAGCCGAAGCAATCGACCGAACCGGGCAAGCCACAAGATTAATGCAGAAACCCGTCGACATCCCGAGGGGTTCTGCGTATATCTGGTGTGTAGCAAGGAGACAGTATGCCCCGTTTCATTCGAGCACCTAAGGGACGCGCGCGCCAGGTCGAAGGTGCTGAGCATCATCCCTGGGCGATGCTCACCGGCAGCATCATCGGCTGCGCCTCGTGCTCGCACTGCGGCAGCGCGCTGGTTGCGAAGGCCGTCATCGATGACGATGGAAAGGTCTGGGGCGTTGACTGCTACGCAAGCGCTCATCCCGAGTGGAAGGCGCCGAAGGCCCGTAAGACCAACAGCAACCAGGAGGAGGCAAGCCTTCTTCGCCGGATCGCCAAGATCGAGGCTCGGTTTCCCGGTAGCATCGCCAAGGCCCGCTCGGGTCAGCGTGATGACCGGGCAAGCCGGACGATCGCCCGAGACTTGGAGACGCTTGCAATCATCGCGGCAGTTTAACCATCGACCCTGGAGACAGAGATGACTCACGAAGAAGTATGGAATGGCGAGATCGCCAGCCTGCGCAGCCAGGCCGAACGTCGCAGCGGCTGGGTTGTATGCACTCCGGATGCCTACCTGGCACTCATGGACTTCCGCAAGTCCTACCGGGCTGCGGTGCGACTGGACAAGCTGAACGGCACGAACCGAGCCGCCAGGTTCTCCCCGGACGCTTTGTGCTTAGGCCGAGTCTGCCGGAACCTCGATGAGTTCCGCACCTTCGACCAGGAGGAAGCCGAGCGGCTTCTTGGCCGCATGGACTGGGCTCGCGAGCTTTCGGAGGACGGCTTCGTAGCCTGCACAATTCAGGAGATGGTCGAGCGCCGCGCAGCAGCCATCAGGGAAGAACAGCAGCTGGCTTAAGAAAGATGCATTGTGCTGCAGATTCCAGTGGACTTTCACCGGTATCTGCAGCACTATGACTTCAGACAAGGGAGACAGACATGACCAAGGCACGAATCCTCAGCGCAATCTCGAACAAGCACTCGGCTCGCACCAGCGAGCTGACCGAGGCGCTCGACCTGTCCAGCGCAACCGTCATCCGGCACTGCCGCGCACTTCAGAAGGATGGCTTCATCTTCTGCGAGGATGACTACGAGGGCCGGCAGCGGAAGGGCGGCAAGTACGCAGCAGCCCTCTGGTGCATGAACTGCGAGACCAGCGGCATCAGCGTCGAGCAGGCCAAGGCAGCCATGAAGATCGCGAAGGCCCAGGGCGCGAACGGTCGCGATGTGCTCTGCGATATGGACCTGGCCTGCTGAGCCAGCCGGGTAACGGTCGCACCCGAAGCGGCCGGCACTCCTACTGGAGCCCGTGCCTGCAGGGATGGCACACAGCCGAGGGGATCGGCCGGAGACAGACATGAAGAAGCCGTATAAGTTCGCCCGCATTGGCGCAGGCAGCGCGACAGTGCTTGATCGCGCCAGTGGTGAGAAGGTTGGTCGGGTAAGGTATCGCGAGGAGAGATGGAATCTTCGGCGTGTCTACGTCTCTCGATTGTGGGAGGCTTACTCGCCCGATGGTCACAAGGTCACTGAGGCTGCCACTCGCGCAGATGCTGCCCAGGCTCTCTGGAATCTCACGAAGGCGGCAGCATGAATCCCGATTCAGCAGCCTGGCTCATCGGAGTCGCGACTGCCCTGGGCATCGCCTCGCTGAATATGCCTGGCGAGGATGCGGACGATCGACCCTGGCGGATGGGATCCTGCGCTGTGGGGTTCGTGATCTGCTCCGCTGCCTGGTGGCTTTCATGAGCCGCCCTTGGCAGCCGTTGCCGGACCTACCCCAGCCAGGCATCGCATCAGATCGAGTCGTTGCCGAGGCTCATGGAGTCCACAGGCAGACGGTTATCGCCTATCGACGCAGGAACGGCATCGAAGGAGGAGGCCAGCCCGGAAGACCAAAGGGCTCAGGCTGGAATCCGAAGCCGGACCCAGATCTGCCGATGCCAGGCGAGGCCCCAGATCATACGGTCGCGAAGGCGCATGAGGCGACTCCGACCCAGGTGCTTCGTTGGCGACATCGCCGAGGCATTCCTGCCTTTAACAGGAACACCTCGCACCCTTACGACGAGTGCGGATGTTCCGGCTTGGACTGTCCCTGCGCAGGACCGCCGGGTTTTCGGAAGCGTTAGGCTACGATCCGAGAAACAATCCCGACGATCAGACCGATAACAAGCCCGAGCGCGATGTAAGAAAGCATCGGCTCGGGCTTCGCCGCTTGGACTGCGGCCGGCATCGCTTCCCTCCGAGCGGCCAAGGCGTCTCGATGCCGTCGCACTTCCTCGAGATCGATGCCTGAGGTAAGAGTGCCTCGGCACATCGCGATCCGATCCCCCTCGGTCATGGCTCCTCCAGGTTTCCGATGAGTTCAGCGACATCGATTCCAGTGGCAGCACCGGCCGCGGCGATGAGAGACAGCACGATGCCAACCCAGGTTCTCACGTCAATCGATCCGAGCGCTCCGGCAAGACCGGCCTTCGTTTCCCCGGCATCGAGTTGAGTTTGCACCCGTTCCAGAGTGCGAACGACCTCACCCAGCGCCTCGGCCAGCGGCCGGCGAGCCTCATGGTCAGTGAGAGTTGCGACGGTATCACCGAGCACCTTTCCGGCGTGCTCGCGCCTGGCCTCGTCTTCGATGCCGTCGAGAATGGTATCGACCTCGAGCTCGAGTCGGCTGGCGAGAATCATGATGTGACGCGCTTATCCAGAACGCTCAGCAAAGCCTCGACGCAGGCGCCGATGATCTCATCTCGTTCGGCCGGAGTGATCCGAGCGCCGCCTTCGGAGTCCTTGCGAGTTGCCGAAGCGACTGTCTTCAGTGCTCCAAGAATTGCAACGATAATCCTCGTCTGCAGCATCATCCCCCCCAGGACCAGCCCTCAGGTAAGTATACGACACCGACCGCATAACCGGTGAGCCCTGCCGATCCGGTCCAGGTGCCAGTGGTATCCCGATAGCCCAGATTCACCGAGGACTGTACGATTCGGCAGACTCCATCATCGGCCAAGTGAGCCAGATAGGTGTGACCGGTCGACTGGCCTGGCTTCACGAGATCGTCTCCGAACTCGGCAGTCTCGCCAGGGTCGAGGTTGCGCCATCGTTGTACGAGATGCCATCGGCCAGCACGCAACGGAGGTGCAGTATGCAGAACCTCCTGAACGCGAAGATCGGCAGCACCAGTGATCTCCCGAGCAGCATCGAGCGCGGACCAGGGGCGAGTCGGATCCCAGACGTTTGCATCCTTCCACCATTCCAAACCACGAGCGCGAGGACCGTCATCGATGGAAGTGATCTCCGCTCCATCCGCCTCGAGCAACGCCAGAGCGGTGAAGGTGCAGCAGGGCAGGTTCTCCCGCTTCGCCAGATCGAGAACGCTCACGGCTGCGCCGCTGGGAGCGTCTCCAGATCGGGCGGATAGATTCCGGCCTGGATCGCATCGAGGGCGGCGAGGGTCTGATCGCGCTCCTCGGCAGTCGGTACCCGTGACCCCGACTCCAACGCCGAGAGGCTCGCTTCGCTCATCGAGTAGAGGACCGCCCGCTGAGCGCGCGTTGTGCTCCCCAGCATGGAGGCTCGGCTGGACATCGCGGAGAAGAGACCCTCCACGGAGTCCACGTTCATTCGGACATAGCTCTGGCTCATGCTGTGGCCCTCCGTAGCACTCTCATCCCGTGTACTGTGACGTCCGTTACGCCGGAGCTCCGGTACGTGCTGAAGCCGAGCTCCGCACTAGCGATGCTCGGATCGACGCTCGAACGTGCCGCGCTCGCCTTCGTGCCGATCGCATCCTTCAGAGTGCCACCCTCCACCGAAGGCCAGGCACCGGACCAGGAGCCGCGGTCATACACACGCATCCCGGCAGCCGTGATCAGCACTTCCAGAACCGCGTCTGTACTGTCGGAGACGGCCACTCCGGGATCGGTGTACTGGTCCGAATACACCACCGAGCCGAACTCCCAGCGGCCGGGAGAGGACTGGTACATGGCTCCAGCGTTCACCGAGTTGACAGCCGAGCTCCCGTAGAGCGTGACCACCAGCCGAGCGAAGTTCCCGCCCGTAGCCAGAGCGCTCCAGCGGAGTTGAACCGCGAGCTCCTCACCAGCGGCCACCGTCCCGATCGAACTCATGGCCGCATAGACGCGCGGAGACGTTGCGGAGGAGACGTTCCCGATCGCGGTCTGCTGAATGCGGAAGCCCGTGGAGCCATCTGGCCCGAAGGTGGAGGAGCACTTGTTCCCGTTGACGGTGCTCCATGTCACTCCGCCAGCGGCCACCGTGCCGCCGCCACGCAGATCAGCAGCAGCCGCAGCGCTGAAGTCCGCCTCCCGAAGCACTTCCCAAGATGCTCCTGTCGGAGCTCCAGGTCCCTGTGCGATGCATGGGGAGGGCATCATGCACCCTCATACATCGCGGTGAGTGCCACCGAGCCAGAGCCGGAGGATACAGCGACATAGATCACCGAGTCGTCTTGCTTTCGGCCGTTCCCCTTCATTCCGTATACCGATCGGATATAGATCGCTTTTTGCGGAAACGTCTCATAGTCACTCGCCAGCGCTCCGCCATCAGAGCCAGTGACAGCGATCACGACATCATGCGCCAGCGCTTCGATCCGCAGATAGCGTGCGCTCCTGGGAACCGTTACGGCTTCCGTCGTTGTCCCGAGAGCGATCCGCTTCGGCTCTCCGAGAACTAGTTCCGTCGCCATGCTGGGCTCCTAAGTCGTTGGCACATCATACATGAGGGGATCTCGAAGGAGCTCGACCGTTACCCGAACGACTGAGCGCCCTGTCTGAATCTCCTCTATCGTGCCGAGAAGAATTTGGTTCGGATCGAGGGCCGAATCGTCAATCTGCACGACATCGCCGATCGCCAGACCCTCCAGCTCGATACCGCCCTCGTATAAACGCCGGAAGCGCGGCAACGTCTCCCGATCGAGATAGTCGAGAGCAAGACGATGAGCAGTCGAGGTGTCCCAGGTCGTTGGCACCTCAAGAACCGCCTCGATCCGACCCGAGAACGAGTGACCGATCTCGGCCAGATGAGAGCCGCCCTCGCGCAATGAGCCTGTGGTCGTTGTCAGCGCCGAGTCCCCTGGAGTGACTCCGACCTCCACGGCCTTCGAGTAGTTAGCGAGCCTCTCGAATCCATACTCCACTCGTACATGATTCGCCTCGGTAACGGAGACCGGCGTGAGTGGAGATGCAGCTGTCACCAGGATACCCTGACCGACGGTCGAAAGCGTAGCAACGGCCTCGGCCGGAGTGGCTCGGTATGATCGGCGCCGGCAGTAGAGTCCATCTGGACCCTCGATGATTCTCACCGGATACACCCGAAGGATCTCTCCCTCAATCCACTCCTCGATCTGCACCGGCTCCGTCAGAACTGCGTCGATCGCATACTGGTTGAGCTCGGCCGCGAAGGCCTCCATCCTGCCCTGATCTATTCGTCGATTCCCGACGAACTCGTACAGATACCGGAGCACATCGGACAGCCCGCGGAGATCTCCTGGGCGGTACGGGTTGGCTCGTCCCTCACCGGTCGCGATGCCCCAGAAGAACTCCCGGCCGCTATTGACCCTCTCGTCGGCGGATGGGAAACCGGAGAAGGGGTTTGTCGTCTTTGCAACGCCGGACCATCGGCGCCCTTGCTCATCGGTATAGGACTGAACCGGCTCGATCGCAGTGACGAGCCCGTTTCCAGCGTCCCAGATGTAAACGTTTGAGGATCCGATGAGATGCCCACAGAGAAGCCAGGCCGGAGACTTGAAGTCGGCGAGGGTATTATCGGTCAGCGTCAGCTCGAGCATCGGCATCGCCGCTCGGCCGTTCGGTGCTCCCGGTCGACCGAAGACCTCCGGTCGATACATGCCGATTGCTGGACTGTCCGCCTCAACTCCGTTGTTTACGATATTCGGAACCTGCGGTATCGACTCCTTCGTCAGAATCACCGAGGGGATCAATCGCCCCAGCACGAGATCGATAGGTCGAAGAACCGCGGAGAGTCGATTCGGTGCAGACGGATCGGCGAGCGAGACATCGACGAGGAAGCCGTCAACGAGCAGACGCATATCCTCGAAGGTGTCTCCCGTATGCCATCTGTACAGACGGGCTGGGATCCGGCTCGGGATGAGGCCTCGCCGGAGTGGCTCTAGCCAGTCGAGTCGGTCGGAGTCGATGACGATCCGCACCTCGGGCGATGGCTCCGACCGACCAAGCGTCAGATCGGCGAGACCATCGGAAACGAGCAAGGTTCCGGCATCGGATGAGAGCTCAAAGGCACGATCGGACCAGTACAGGGTGCCGTCACGATACCACTCGAGAGCGATAACGAAGCGACCGATCGCCCCTCGCAGATCTTCCCATCGCTTCGCAACCGGCATCAGACGAGCTCCGTAACCGTCAGGGATTCGATGCGAATGAACTCGTCTGAGCCCTCATCTCCGAGAACATGACTCGACTGGATCGTGCCCTCGAGCACGCCGAACAGATACAGCGACGGATCTGTGATCGTCTCCGTCTGTTCCGGTATCGCCGGCAGAACCAAGACGGGCAGTCGGCCAGACTCGCAACGTGACTGCAGCGCCTCGAGCTGCCAGATCACATCATCGCGACCAGCGAGAACGGCGGTAGGAGCACCGGCCGAGATGTGATCGACGTTAGCCTGATTCGTTCGCAACTGATGGAGATTCGTGCCGTGCTGCCATGAAACGGTGAGCCGGCGCCTCGGTGTACCGCGCTCCTCGATCCGTCTTGTTCCGGAGGCCGAGTCGGTTGAGGAGATGACTGGCTCGACAGCATATGTGAAGCCCTGACCCCAGCGCTTACCCATCGCAACGACCGAGGTGAGAGCCAAGCTGCCGATCTCGAAGTAACCCTCCGCCGTATCCTGCACGGGAATGCGGAAGCGCCAGAATCGAACCGCGGCCGGCGTATATCCCGAGAGAACCAGCACTCCGCTATGATGCACGATTCGACAGGTACCGGATGCCGAAACTCCGCCTGGTGAGTCGATGCGGAAAACTGGCTGCACCGTTGCCGATGCCGTCGGACAGCCGGCGGTATGCCCGAGGATCTTGCGAACGACTCCACTACCAAAGTCGATATGGCCTCCGGCTAACTCATCGGCGTGCAGCCAGCGGGTCGGAGTCGGTGAGCCGGTGATCGAGACGGCATCTCCGGCGAGGGTGTAAGCAATACCCGTCGGAAGACCGAAGTTGAGATCAAGAGTGCCGATGGTTGTGAAGGTTCCGGCAGCCGTTCCGGTTGCGACCTCGACCTGCCTGAAGTTGGCATTCCGAATCACGACTGCCGGCAGCGCCTCATCGAGTCGGCTGTCGACTCCGGGCTGAAGACCGACAACGATATCAATCACAGAGCCGTCCGAGGTGCTTCGCCAGGTCGCATCCGGAGAAGGCGAGGCATCGGGGAAGATCGACCCGATCGGGTAATCATGCGAAGGATCGAGATTGAAGTCGGGAGTTCCGATCGGCCTGTTGAATCCGCCAACGATGCGAACGAAAGCCTCGCGAGTCGAGCTCCCGATGCCGGGGAGCGGATACGGACTCGCAGCGATTCGTTTACCGATCTGCTCGTTGATGCCGGTTCCGAATGATCTCTTGACCTCGGTGTCCTCATGCCGGTGAGCGAAAAACCACCAGCGAGACTGCGCGCTGGCAGAGGACAAGTGACCCCAGGTCGTTCTGGCGATTGTTACCGCTCCGCCTGTCGTGATCGAGATAATCGTTGCGATCTGCTCCCACACCTCCGCCGGATGAAGGCGCGAATAGAGACGAGCGGTGAGCCCGTTGAGCTCGAGCAGATAGTCTCGTCTCACGTTCGTTGTCAGGACGGCATCGCTGCTCGTCGTTCCATCGGTGAGCCGAAGGCTGCCGGTCGAGTCGATATTGACTAATAAAACAATCTCATTACCGGCCAGACTGCGATGCCGGAGAGAGACTCCGATCCGAGTGCTCGACTTCCCACCTCCGCTGATCGCCTGCATTGACCATTCGACAACGGCCGAAGCTCCGGCGGTAACGCCGGACTGTTGAGCCGAATAGAATCTCGTATTCGCGCTCGTCGTAACCTGAAGGTATCTCTCATCAGTGTCGGAACCGTTGAGGATGCCGGTGCCGGATCCGCCGGGAGTGTAGCCATTCACACCGGATGCCGGGAGAAGGGCTGCGTACCAGTTGCCGTTGAGCGCTGACGTTAGGCCATAGTTTCCGGCGAGACCGTTTCTGCCGGTATTTGTGTGATTCGGTCCTGGGGTAACGTTCGACCATCCGGAGCAGGTATGCATCCAGGCTCCGGTCGCATTCGAGAGCACAGTGAACAGATACAGTCGGCCGTTGACGCAGGCAGACCGGAGCATCGTGAACAATCCCATGCCGACCGACCCGACTGGGCCGTCCGTATATTCGACCCAGTTCAGCCCGCCGTCAGTGCTCTCGTACATGATTACATAAACGCTAAGGGGTCCGTCGTTTATGGAGTCATATGTGAGGCAGTAGGCAGTTCCATCGGCATCGATCGAAACGGTGAGCGGCAGACTCGCCTGAACTACCGGATCTCGAGTCGGGAGCTCTACCTTGGGAGCATCGCTAATCGCGGCGAAGGCGGAACCGAGCCGGAAGGCCTCAAGCTTGTCGTCGGTCGTATCATGCGCGACAACGAGAATCGTTCCATCTGCATAGACATCGACTCCGACTCCCTGCCCACTTACGCCGGCGATCGTCTCAACGAAGCGAAAGGATGCCCCGAGATCGGCGGATGCCAACTGGTGAAGGTTTCCGCCGGTATCCGTCATCAGGCAGAGGATCTGTCCGCGAGCATATCGAATCCAGAGCCCGTCGATCGCTCCGGAGATAAAGGAAGTTCCTCCGGGGAAGGGATCATCAGATAGCTGCGTCCAGGCACCTCCAACTGTGTCCTGGGAGTAAACGGTCGGCCCTTGAAGGTTGGCAGGACCATAGAACTCCACGATGAGTCTGCGACCGTCCGGAAGTGAAAGGATCGAGGCAGGTCCTCGCATCGATCCGGCACCTCCGCCAACGACCAGAACCTCATCGGAGGCCGTGAGGGTCTGATCCGACTCGGTGAGCACCCTATACTTGAGCGGACTCGTCGAGCCCTCGGCGTGAATGACCGTAAGTCTCTGGCTGTCGTGATCGACGCAGGCGTCCAGTGTCGTGATCGTTGCCGTTGTCGAGAAGTGGACTGGATCACTCCGCCAGCACCAGACCGGGGAGGCCCAGCCGCGATAGGCCGTTACAGCCTCGGCGTCGGTCTTCCAGAGAACGGCTGAACCGCGGCGATCGATCGAGGGATCTCCCGCCTTGGAGACCTTGAGATCGATAGCCGTCTCCTGATCGCCGGACATCACGGGAGCAGCGTTCTGCTTCGCATTCGTCGGGATCGCTACACCTGGCCGCGGTCCTGCCTGGGTATACGATGAGAAGGACTCATCGAGAGCCGTCTCCCGGTATCGCGGATCTTGCGGCGCAAGTCCCTGAGCGGGCAGATCGACTCGAGCCATAGTGCTCCCCCTTCTGCGGCAGCATATCACCACAGGGAAAGGCGAGCCCGATGGCTATCTGCCCAGATAGGGGCTGCGCGCTCCGATAGCCGAGTGAGCCCTGCCGCGAGACGATCGGGTCAGACGCTGGGTCCGCAGGAGATCCTCACCGAGGAAGACGTTAATGTTTCCGATCGGCTCGTCTCGATTGAGTGCCTCGATAGCCCTTCGACCGAGGCGCTGAGTCGCGCGCTCGTTGAGAACCGCCTCCCCCTTCCGCAGCATCGCCGGCGACTCGTCAGGCATCAGGCCGCCATCATGGAACTTGGGAGGCTTTTGCGCTCGGATCTTCGCGACGTTGACTGAAGTGGTCAGGGCGATGCTCGCGGCTGCGAGGGAGCCGGCCGGAAACCCGAGCTCCGCGAGTGCTCGAACTGCGGCTGCCGCTCCGCTGATGATCGTCTCGGAGATGCGCAGGGCTTTCGCTTCACGGAAGGCCTTCCGAGCATCCTTCTTCGCCTGGTCCGATCGACTCTTGGCCTGCACCAGCTCATCTTCCTTGAGCGCGATGCTGTTCTCAATCTGCTTGCGCTCGGCCTCGCTGGCCGTCTCAAGACCCGCTTTCAGATCATTGATCTCGCCGCGCAGTGCTCTGGTCCTGCCGACGGCATCGGTTGCACCTTCGCGCAGGTTCTCGAACTTGATCTCCGAGAACGATGCGATTGCACCGACCGCCGTAGCCTGGAGATCGGCCAGGGACAGCATCGTCTGCTTCAATTGCTCGCGCTGTTCCTCGAGTCGCTTTTGGTCTTCCTCGTGGAGCTGCCTTTTGCGCTCTGCCATCTCACCTTGGAGAATCTGCTGCTGACGTTCGGCCTCCATCTCCTCATCGATTGAGGCGATAGCCGCTGCGGCAGCCTGTCTGCCCTGCTCGATCTTCGCCTGGTACCGAGCCCGATCTGCCCTCGCCTCCTCGTTTCGGCCTCGCGCGATGTCTTCGAGTGCCTCCTGCTCCATTCGGGCGAGTTCGTCTCGGCCGGCAGCGATCTTCTCGAAGGCATCCTCAACGCTCTGAGACTCGTCATGGTACACAGTGCCGAGTTTCTTCGCCGAGTCAGCTGTGTCGTCGGTCGCATCCTTGACCTTGAGCACAGCCGCTGCCATCGGCGCAAAGTCCGCCTCAGGATCGGCGAAGGCCTGAGCCACTCGGCGCAGAAGGAAGGGGAAATTCGCCAGCTCGGTAGCGATGTCGCCGAGAGGCCCGAGGGCCTCCATGAACTCATCCTTCGCGTCTCCGATCGCATCGCCAAGCTCGGAGATGTACGTGACTGCGGCGCTGTTCGTGATGTTATTGATCGCGCTGAGCACCTCCCGGAATACCCGGAGCAGCTCGATCATCGCATCACCGGCGAGAAGTTGAGCCTCCAGCTTCAGGGCATTGAACTCGGCGGTCAGTTGGCTCGTCGTCAGCTGGAACTGATCGAATCGTTCCTTCTCCTCGGGAGTGAGAACCCTACCCATCGCCTCGGCTGTCTCATCGGCTCCATCGGCAAACTCGTGAATCCCTCGAATGATCTCAGGGGCGATCGACAGCGCCGCAAGACCGGCTCCGACCAGAGCCATCTTTCCACTGACGCCGACCAGCACCTCGCCGAGGTCGAATGCATCGCCGGCGATACCGCCGAAGGCCGCTCCGCTCAGTCCCTTGATGGCTCCGAACTGATCTCGGTAACTGCCCTCGATCTCCCGATTCGTGCTCTCGATCATCCGGAGCCGCTTCTTCTCAGCGGCCTTGTCCTCTCGCAGTCGATCGGCGATCGCCTTCTTCCGGATCCGTTCGAGATCCTGCTGGGCCTTGATCTCCTGCTTGACCATCGCCGAGGCGGCCTTCGCGGCTGCCTGGTCGGTCATTCCAGGAATCTTCGCCATCTCCTCCTGATACCGGCGAGTGTTCGCGATGATCGCCAGGCTGATGTCTCTGCGCTCGGTCATCGCTAGTCTCCTAATAGTCGAGCGATATCATCGACGATAGCCTCGGCCGTCGGTATGCCTTTCTTAAAGATGAGCTCATCGACTACTCGCCTGCCTCGACGAGGCCTGCGGCGCTTGGTCGACCCTGAGCGGATCCGGTTCAGAACCCCTCGAGCATATGCATAGGTAACCGGGTTAATCTTGCGCGAGGTAACGATCACAGCCTGCTGCCATTCCGTCTTCCCAACTCCGGACGGAGGCCGGCTCATGATTCGCAACTCCGAGGGACTCAGCGCTCGGTTCTTCGGCCTCGCTGCGCTCGTTCGCTTCGCCGGGACATCCCTGATGAAGTAGGCGTATGGAGCCGTGCAGACGATCTTACCGGTGAGCGTCTCGTCAGTCGTTTCGTATTGAATGCCGAGAAGCGACTTCGATAGACCAGTATCAGTGGGCCAGGCGTCGAAGGCATCGAGAGCCAACTCACCCAGGTGCTCGTTGAAGGCGTGAGCGATCGCCGGAAACGCAGCCGAGATCAGCTTCTGAATATGCCTCGCCGCGGCCGGATCCGGCCTCACCAAGTCGGCTGGGTTGAACTTGTACCGATAGCCCTTGAGATACTTCGCTCCCGATCTCTGCCACTGCGAGCGCTTGAGCACGGCAGACTTTTCGGGCTGGAATCGACGCTGACGGCGGAAGAACTGAGACAGCGACATCGTTAGTCTCGCATCCGCTCGAGTTGAGCGAGTGAATCAGGCGAGCCCTGGAACTCGATCTGCCGCGAGGTCTTCTGACCGTTTCGAGACCGATGCATCTCAAACCCCAGCAGAACTAACAGCGCCTCCCGATCCTCCCGAGCCAGGCGGTAACACCCGAGCGGATCTCCCAGATAGCTTAGGCCGCATCGGACGAAGACACCGTGCAGGGCTCCGTCCTCTCCGTGGAAAAATTCTCGGCCTCCTCGAGCTCCTCCTGGTTCGGTAGCTCGTTCAGGATCTTCAGAAGATGCTTGGTTGCGACATCGAAGATCTCGGAGATCGAGGCTCCGTTCGTGAGAAGGTGATCGGCAGCACGCTCACCGAGGTCGATGTAATCTCCCCCTCGGATGATCTTCCTACGGTCGCGAAGTGATTCTTCGACGATCGAAGGAATCGCCATCGCCAAAATGAGCCCTCCGACCGCAAACAGGTTCTCCGCTTGGTCCTGATGCTCCATGTATAGAGCTCGGAGCCGGTATCGAATGGGAATGAGAATCGATCGCGTCTCATACTCGCGTCCTCCGATCTTGATCATGCTGTCTCCCGATGTGAGCCGACTATCGGCCCTTCTTGGTCTTCTTCTTTGTCGTCTTCCTGATGATCTTCTTCGGCTTGATCATCTTCTTCGGCTTCATTCCGTACCCCATCAGGTTACCGTAATCGCGCCGTTATTCGTACCGGAGAAGGTCATGGTCACTGCCTCCTTCCCCTCCTTGAAGTCGACACTGCCCTGCACATAAGGCAGAGTCATCGTCGCAGTATTCGTGCCGTCCGTTGCGGTGATCTCCATTTTGAAGGCCCAGATCGTCGAGTCGACCGAAGTTGCTGCGTTGAAGCTGCCGGACTTCATCACCCAGTCTCGGATGCGATCTGCCGAGGCATCGGTGAAGGACTGATTCTCCAGCTCGATCGTGATCGAGACATCCTGCTCGAGATCATCGCCCTGCACGAAGCCGTCGAACTGGCCGCGGTTCAGAACTCGGATGTGCTCGACGTTCTCGGCATTGGTTTCACCGATGCTGAGATCACCAGGCCCAGGGCCGACTGTGATCTCATCCGGCGAGCCGGCTGCATCCTTGAACTTCACTGTGATGAGGCGATTAGTCCAGCGCGCCATGAGGGGCTCCTTCAGATCGTAGAGTCGAAACGTGCGAGATATCGTTGCTCGACCAGGACCGCCTCTCCGTCGTCGGTCATGGTCGGACTGTATACCAGATCCGGAGTGATATTGTATACCGCGTCTGCGGAGCCGAGCGTCAGAATAGAGGCAGCAACTGCCTCGGCCGCATCCGCGGCCTTGTCCAGATCGGCCTGCCGAGAAGCACGGACCCGATAGGTAAACAGAACGGCAACAGTCGCCAGGATCTGGAACGGTGAAGACGCCGAGCTGCCGTCGGAGTTATCCGTGACGATCGCCTCGGAGATCTGACACGAGAAGGCGAGATGAGCGCGAGCCTTCGGCTCATCCAATAGTGCGAAGGGGGATCGTTCCTCCTTCCAGGTTGGAGTCGTGAGCGATCCCTGACCAAGGCCGACAGTCGACGTTGCCGAGATGCGAGTCACGAACTCCTGCCGCAGTGCCGATATGGTTCCCGTCGCCATGACTTACCAGAGGGGACTGCGGCGCCGGTACCTCGACCGAGCTCCGCCTCGATGAATCGTCCTCGAAACCGACTCGCGAGCTTCGTCATCGGCGAGCCCGTCATCATCGCGATCGAGCCGAAGACGCAGATCCTTCATTACCCGAAGATACTCGGCACGATGCAACTCCATGAGCCTCTCGCTTCGTTCGGAGTCGTTCGTGCTGAAGAGGAACCTGAAGACTTTGGTATAGGCCGACTGACGAATCGGCTCGAACAGATCCGAGGGTCCGGTGATGATGTCCGGCCAGGTTCCGCACTGCTCGAGCTCGCGCAGAACGTCTCGCTTCGCGGCTTCGATGAAAGACTGCAGAGTCGTTCCATAATCGCCGAGCTGGTCGACCAGATCAGGATACTCACCGCCGGTGAGATCATCGTCGGTAACCGGCAGGACCATCGGAAAACGAGCGACGGTGCAAGGCCGTTGCACCGTCCTCTCGAGTCCGTCGATCGTGAGCGCCCAGCGAAGGGTGTAGAGCTGACCAGTCGGTTCGGTTGCCGGCAGATCACCTGCCGAGACCGTATAGGTTGCAACCAAGCCGCTGATCGTTGCCGTTGCCTCATCGACGATCGCCGTTCCGGCAGGCCGGAGAAGCGAGACCTTCGCCGAGGTGGGCGCAACCAGGGCTCCATCTCGCCAGACCTCCAGTCGAACCGTATTCGCACGAGACCGCTGCAGAACATCAGGCCCTGACTGGCGGTAGGTGTAAACGGTCTCACCGGAGGCCATGAGATCAGCTCAGCGAGATCGCGACAACGGCGATCAGAGTCCAGGCGGTTCCATCGCAATAGACGACAGCCGACTCGTTCTGATCAATCGTCACGATGTCCGAGCCGGCATCGTTCTTGAGAACGACATCCTGATCTGTGTCGGCCGCATTGATCACCCAGCGGATTCGCCCAGGACAGTCGGCCTCGGCCTCGAGAGTCACATCGCGACTCGCCGCGGCCGGATCGAGCTTGAGGATCGCCGGATGCTTTGCCGTGAGGGTGAGATCCCCTGATAGCGTTGCCGAGTAGGCAGACCCGACGAGATCGAAGGTGCCGACACCGACAGCGGACGCTGCGGAGATGTCCTGAAGAGCGGAGATCAAGGGCATGGAGGACTCCTCATCTATTCTTGTTGGCTCGTTTGAGATCGCCGGAGACGACTGCACGCCGGACTCTAGCCTCGGCCTGCGTCTGTGTCATCTTACCATTCGAGGCCCTGCGAAGGGTTGCCGCGGTGCTGGCGATTGCATCTCGGCGCTTGCGCTCATCGGAACTCATGCCGGCACCTCCGCGCTTTCGAGTTCCTTAATCCGGCGCTCGAGGTCGGCGATCTTCGCAGCGCGCACATCCGGCGAGATCGATGAGTTGCGAGTTCGGCCGAGATGTCTCTCGATCGTCGCTCTCATGTGATTCCTCGCCTGCGCAACCGGAGCAGCGATGGTACCGGACTTCACAAGCGAAGCCCGCCAACGATCCCAGGACTCGCGATGCAGCTCGAAGGTAATCGGGGAATCTGGAAGACCGGACTGCGGAACTGCCCAGGCGGATACCCAGGCCTCCGTTTCGACTCGAGTGACCGGATGCACTCCTCGAATACGCCGACGGTATCGACCGGCCGCAACTCCCGGCGGGAGCAGCTCGGTCGGAATGATCGTCGAGAGCGGAAGATACACCCAGCCCTTACGCCGAGCCTTGAGAACGCTGTCGGAATAAGCAGCGCTCTCCGGCTCGTGAGGGCCGGGAGTTCGGATGCCATCGGCACCCTTCACCAGGAGATGAGGCTCGATCCTCGGCAACCAGGCAGGGCTGCCGTCAATCTCGCCGATCTCCCAGCTCATCGGCCAGTGCCGGTACAGGAACGGAGGACGCGACTCGACCCTGGGCAGATTACTGCCGCGGCCGGTGTCGATCGGATCCTCCAGCAACGAGGCCAGGCCAGGATCAATCGCCTCCGGTACCTCGCCAACGAGCAGAGCATCGCTCGCTGCCGCTGCTGTCTTCTTCTTCGTTCCTCGAATCGGCATCTGGCTGTCTCAGTCCCTCGGCGAGTGACAACGCGCTCGGACCGCCGAGGAGGAGTCCGAGCGCGCAACCGTCTCACTCAGGGAGCGATCTTGGAGATCACCTTCCGCTGAAGGAAGACATCGCTGGAACCGGCTGCAACTCCGAGGAAGCTGCGAGCCTCCGCGGTTTCCTTACCGTTCGTGCTCGAGGACGAGGGGAAGGTGACGATCGTTCCGAACTGGGGAATGCGGATCGCATCGATCCCTCGCGCTCGGACGCCTGCCGTAGAGCCGACCGCATACCCAACTCCGCCAGGCGAGTAGGCTCCGCCGATGTAATCGGTTGCATCATCGGTCACGGAGGTCGACATCGAGATATCCGGACCCAGGCCAGCGAAGTTCCGAATGGTCTGAGTGTTTCCGGGCAGACCGGTCAGCTGACCGAACTCGGAGACGGAGAGGCTCAGGGCGGACTCCGACCGAACCGACTCGATGAGATCACTCACCTGCTTCGGATGGAGCAGAATGACCGGCTGGCCGGAGCCAGGGTTCTCACGGTGAGCCGCGAGCAGGTCGAGGTAGTCGTCGAACGTGAGCGCGGTTCCCGAGCTGCCGATCGTCGTTGAGAAGCCAGCAACCGTAGTCGCGACCAGATCACGGAGGGTCCGCAGCCAGGAGTCCGGCATCGTCTGCACGAGAGCGTCGAGCATCGCAGCCGGCTCGCGACCGAGCACCTGAGCCTTGTAGCTCTCCTCGTAGCTCAGGCCATAATCGGCGATCGTGACCGTCGAGTATCCGAGGTCGAATGGAGACGGACTGATCGCGGCAGTCTCGGAGGCGAGTGCAGTCATCGCCTGATTGAAGCCGGTTCCGCCGATATTCGTGACTCGGATCGTATCGGAACCGGTGCCGGCCGCATCTCCGACCAACCGAACGAGGCCGGTCTGAGTCACGTTGAGCGCATCCTCGAGCCTGCGCTCAATGGCGATCTGCGCGAAGGTATACGCAAAACCGACTTCGTTGTTGACGTTGCCGGCGAGAGACGGAGGAGAGATCGAAGCCATAGCAGCTCCCAGTGGCTAAGTGTTCGAGCCCGTCTTCCTCATTTGCACCGGCGAGTTACCGTCAGGCCCCAGGGTATCATCGCCCGAGAGTCTGACGGATGCAAGACGTTCAGTCAACGATGCCCCAGCGCTTCGACCAGCTCGTGCCGTTCTGCGCGTCGAGGTTCTTGAGGTGCTCGTTTTGCTGATCACGAGACAGCGAGGACCATTCACGCTGACCGACGAGGCGCTGCATCGCCGATAGCGAGACGGCAGCGCCGGCCGGAGTGGAGGCGGATGCCCCTCGGTTCAGATCAGGCAGCGAGACAGCGGAGCCGCTCTGATCCTGAGGGGCATCCGCAGAGCCGAAGTATCCAGCCAACAGAGGCACCTCGCGACCGGCGCCTCCCTCGGCCAGGAACTCAGTGAAGGAGGGCGCCTCCTCCAGGCCGGCTGTCCGGCTGTTATAGATCGCCTCGATGTCTCCGAGGGCATCCGCCGGAATACCCACCTGGGCCAGATACCCGATGCGCTCCGACTTCTCGATCTGCGAACGGAGGCCGGTGATCTCCGACTCCATCGGCTCAAGAACCGAGATGCGCTCGCGGAGCCGGTTGAGCTCGGTACCGGCCAGAGCCAACTCGGCACGAACGGCGCTCAGTTGCTCGGCGTGCTTTGTCTTTACCCGCTCCATCCTCTCGGAGACGATCCGGTCGATCTGTTCCTGCGTAAAGGTTGCCTCACTCATGTCTGTCTCTCCTTAGCCTTGGGATGTCCCGAAGGCAGCAGATCGTTGTCACCCTTATACTTCGAATCTCGCGGCCGACCGCGGCGAAGAAGGTACAGAAAGGCATTCACCCTGGCGAATGACCACTGCGCCCTCGTCATACCCGGACGATGAGAAGCCGAGAAGGCACCAGATCCTCGGCGGTACACCGCGGCGAGCTTCGATGCCGTCGCTCGTTTCGTTCGGTCGGATCCGTGCTTGTCGTTATGCTCCTTCGCCTTTCGGCGGAGGGTTCTCATCGTCGCCTCACCGAGGTCGATGCTCGTTCGACCCTTCGCCGTTGCCGAGCCAGGTCGGTTTCGACGACTGCCCTTGATGCGGTCTCGCTTCGGTGCCGGCGTTGACTGTTCCCGCTGATCTTCTCGCCGTGCTCGGGCGAGTCGTTGGAGATACCACTCCCGATCATACTCGCGGAGGATCCGACGAGCCCAGGCCCTGCCGGCATCGCCTCCCCAGCCCGCCCAGGCCTGCCGACCCTTCGACGGGTAGCCTTCGCCTCCCGGCCTGAATCCTTCCGCCTTCTTATCGATCTCGTGTCTGTCGAAGAATGAGAGCATCCGACGAAGCGTCTCGATCGAAACCGGCTGGCCTTCGGCGAGCTGAACTGCACGCCGGACTCCGACCGCCGTCATCCCCCTCCTCGAGGGCGGGAGTTCCTTGCGCCAGTCGAGAGCTCGACGCGCCTCGCGTCGAACCGAACGGGGAGCTCGGAAGGGAGGCACCTCAAGCCCTCCGGATCATCGCCAGCGCAGCGACGAGAGACTCGAGCGCATCCGTTGACTCCTCATGTTCCATCGGCATCGCCCGAAGTGACTCGATCGCCGACTCCAGCTCGTCAACCGCCTGCACCAGATCATCATCGACGGCACCGGAGGCAACGATCTCCTCCTCGCGAGCGATGCGTCGGAGTTGCTCGAGCGCATCATCGGAAGTCAGACCGGGATAGCGCTCCCGGTAAACGTCGACCTTCGACCTGTACCCATTATCCACGAGCCACTCATCGGTCTCGCGGGAGTCGCGCTCCTCGTTCGGTGAGCGTGCCGGTCGATGATAGACAATAGAGTATCCGGACTCCGGATAATTCCGACCCAGGCCTCGGTTGAGCACAGCGGCGCATTTTCCGATGAGCTCGAGATCCCCGGACCGAAACAGCGGCTCGACCCGTTCTTGATACTCGCGGCGCTGACGGTCGGAGATGTGAAGCGCGGCTCCGGAGGCCGGATTTGCCGAAACCTTCTCGACCGATGCCTGCCCGAGTCCGCGATTAAGCATCAGATCGTGAACATATCCCCGCATGAAGGCATGAAGGGGAGCGAGATTAATGCCCGGACCGACTACGCTGACTCCGGGCTGCACTCCGGGCTCAACGATCTGGCAGGCCGAGATCGCCCCAGGGGTAATCGGCACCTGTTCGACCGGCGCTGCTCCAGGCCGGTATCCGATCCCATCATCATAGGGCTCGCCGCTCGACAGACGAACCTCACCGCCGGGGAGTTGGAGATTCCACGTTAGAACATGACTCCCCGTCGCATCGAGCGCAGCCCTCCCGGCATAAGTGCCGTAAGTACAGGCGTGCAGAGTGCCGCGATGCAGACCGCGCAACTCGGACCAGTGCCACAGTCGGCCGTTGTCGCAAGCACGGAACTGAACCCAGGGCAGGAATGGTCGACCGTCCTCGTATCTGAACGGGTAGGCATCACCGACCGCGGCTCCTCCCTCTAGGTATCGGTCGGATACGTCGAGATAGTTTCCGGACTCGTCCTTCTCCGTTGCGCTGCAGATCCGCAACGAGGGCTCGGCATCGCCCTGGCCCAGAAAATACTTATCGTAAGTCCAGACCCAACGATGGAGCACCGGATCGTGACGGAGCCTCAGGTGCCACAGTTCGACAGCCCGATCAGGCCGGCGAGGATCAGCGCGGAGATGGATGTCGCAAGGTTCGACGAGCTTCAGAACGAGCTCGCCTTCGTGAACCTCGATACCGACGAAGTAATCTCCGATGCCGACGGTTCTCCGCTCATAGGTCTGCGCCTTCGTGAGCCATCCGGCACGATCGAGCTCGCCGCCTGGCTCGAGCAGCCCGTTGGCGGTCGGCATCGGATGGAACAAGATCGGACGCCGAGCATATCTGCCAGGTGTCGTCAGTTGGGAGACATAGGAGACGAGTGGGTTCGTCGATGTATCGGGCTGACCCCAGGTCTCGAGAATCTCCGGGGAGACATAGTTCTCCAGCCATGACTCGAGAACCCGATCGAAGGACTCATCCAGAATCGCACCGCGAGCCATCTGATGCTTCGAGCGGTCCTCATCCGGCATCGCCGGCCGCGGAGGGTATACGTCGGGATAATAACCCATCGATCTCATCCATAGCGGAGGGAAAGTGCGACGGCACGACGAGGCCCTATCACACGCTCAATGGGATAGCGCGCAGCGTCGATGATATCCTTACCTGGATCCTGCCTGTGTCCTTGGAAGGTCATCAGAGCTCGAGCGAGCTCATCGCATCGCGGATGTAGAAGAAGATGCGGAGTGCCTCGGGTATCGGTTGCCGCGAGCGAGTTAATCATCGTGAGTCCGGCAACGACCGAGCCGTCATACTTTCGAGGAGTCGTGATCCTCGGAAACCGATTGTAGGGCAGACCCGATAGGGCAGCCAAGTGTCGCCGCAGAATGGAGTTCGACTTCCGAACAAGTCCTCTCGCATCGGCAGGCCGGTCACCGACCCAGAGATCTACATCGGAAACCTCCAGGCCGGCGGTGTGAAGCATTCCGATAATCGCCCTGGCGTCCTCCTCCTGTGAGGTCTGTCCGTGACCGACGGACTCACCCAGAATCCAGACACGGGGACGAAGGGAGTCAGCGCCAACGACGGCACCGACACAGGCCGCCTGCTTACCGGCGACTACACCATGATCAATCCCGCAGAAGACGATGGCTCCAGCCGGAGGTTCCGGCTCGGCTCGTACATGAGTCTCGGTCGAGAAGGAGCTGATCCAGCGCTCATCGACTAGCGGATCCCAGGCGCCCTCGATCCGCATCCGCTGAACCGGCGCCGGCAACGAGGCCCGAAAGTCCTCGAGCATCCGTCTGCTGTAATATGGAAACGGTGAGCCTTCAGGATGGCAGTTCTCGGGGCAGAGGCCGTAATTGTGCTCCGTGATAATACCGCGATCGATGAGAGAGCGGAGCCATCCCATCGGAGGCATATTCGGAACCGGAGTGAAGTTGATCCGCATCGTGCCTCGATGCTTCAACAGACGAGGACGGAGCTCCTCATATGTGCCGGCCGGCATCGGCTCATCCGAGAGAACATGATGAATCGTTGAGCCGGCGTATCGAGTCGGGTTCTGCGCGAAGGTGCCGAAGTAGATAACGCTCCCGGCTCCAGGTCCGGATCGGAAGACAAGCCTCGGCGGTTTCCCGGTGATGCCGCGGCCGGGTTCGAAGCCGGTAACCGGATCGAGCTCGTTCTTCGGGATGAGCTCCCAGAGCTTCTGCATGATGCCGCCTGGCTGACCCATCTGCTCGACCGACACTCCGACGACAACTGCGAAGATCGGAGGCTTGCGTACCGTCTGCCAGGGATGAGTGCCGCGGCAACGATGGACCAGATCGACCAGGGAGCCAGTCGTCTTTCCGAGCTGGTTGCCGTCTCTCCACAGCGCGATGCTCGCCGTCTCCGACAGCCAAGCCTTCTGCGGAGCCGTCGGACGGAAGGCGAACAGCCCACAGTCCAAAGCATCGATGTGAAGATCTCGAGTCGCCTCGGCCCAGGTCACGATGCGACCCAGGCTCCGTCGGTTCGACTTACCCGATCGCCATCGCGGACCAGATAGATAGTCGCCGAGTGGCGCCTCGAGTACTCATCGATAGCGGCCTCGAGAAGGCTATCGGGGATGTCCGGCAACGCATCGCGCCAGACGTTCTCGCGCTCCTCGCGAGATAGCTCGACCTGCTCGGCCGCCTGCAATTCCGCGGCCTCCGAGTCGAGCGAGACGAGCATCGCATGAGCCTTGAGAACCGCCGTGAAGGAACGAGCCCTCCGCGCTTCGATCTGGTCCGCGGCGATCTCGTCCTGCCGCTTCCGGATCTCGCGGAGCCTGGCCTTGCGCTGCTTCGGTGTCATGTCTGCCTCCCGTCTTCACGTAACGAACCAAGGCCGGCGATGCCGGGGAGCCTCCCCTTTTCCAGGAGGGGCGCGCGCGCGTGTTTCGTGAAACCTAC
>Ga0208644_1000851_pt1 | contig 27134 bp, 54 predicted proteins | sample VirMetDEL_Nov_18_FD_184517 | JGI IMG/M metagenome (GOLD analysis project Ga0208644, IMG submission 184517) | Aqueous microbial communities from the Delaware River and Bay under freshwater to marine salinity gradient to study organic matter... | ecosystem: Environmental > Aquatic > Marine >...
GTGGATGTTCATCTTACAAATATACTAAATTAAAAGAAAATGGGGGATTTCTCCCCCACTTTCCAACACATATGAAAAACACACCTCAAAACAATCCACCAGTAGAGCCACTAGAGCCACTGTGGGAGTTTGAAGGTGAGTAATCGGGTTCATCATCAGTGAATACGCTGCCGTTGTCTACGAACTCTTTCAATAGGAAAGAATCGCCATAGAAATCTTTACAGCCATATTCGCCATTAAATCTTTTCTTGATATAATCAGTAATAGGAGAGTTCAAATGTACAATACCTTTAGTAAATACAGATTGGAACTTACCTTCACGGATAGTCAAAGGAATCTTAATACCTGAACCTTTAGAATTGAAAGCATCAAAGAAGTCACGCAGTTCTGCTACGTTACCTCTTGCAATAGATGTCCAACTATCAAGAACAAAAGGCTTTTCTTTTGGTCTAGCATTAGCATAAGCTTTCAATAGTTCATAAACATCTTCTTCGCCAGTCTTTGCTTCACGAATAGACTTAGAGTCTAGACGATACATAGGATCTTTAGCTTGTTGGTCAGCACTCAAAGTAGCCAAATCAACAGCCCAAGCAGTCTTAGTATAGTTGTCCATATACTGAGTCTTACCGCTATTCTTACCGACAACGGTTTCGTTATTTACCCAAAGACTAAACTTACCAAGAAGTTCGGTATCACAACTAGGATGATTCTTATACCAGAAGTCAAGACGCATCTTTCCTTCTGTTTTATCATACTCGGGATTTTTTATCTTTTCGATATCAGTGTTAAATAAGCTAGCCAATCCTTTTTCGTTAGGATTAACTGCTACAATTTGTACAGGAGCATAACCTGTGAAAAGTTTCTTTTCAAAGCCTTGTACGCTTTCTTCTACGTCATTTACATTAATTGCCATGATTCTTTAATTTAATTAGTTTTAGTTTTTTGTCTGATTTTTCATTCATTAAGAGTAATATTCGTCAATTTTGACTGAGATATGCTGCAAATCATTAGGAATTTGGATATCTTCAAACATTCCCATTGGAGATTTAGCCGGACGCTTCTTAAAGCGATTAGTCAAGAAGAAGTATTCTGGTCCAGTTTTACCTTCTCCTACATAAGTATAAAGACAGATAGTGAATAGTCCTTCTAGATTAATGTTATTGTCCAACATTTTACCGATGGTCTTCATTTTGTAACCTACAATTTCGCCTCCATCTTCAATTGGTTCTGAATGACCAAGACAAAATACTTTTAGGTCTTTCCGTAAAGTGCGTGCTGCGGAGAGAATACTGAACATATTCTGACCGATTTGAGAAAATTTGGTATAGCCAACCTCAGAAGCTCTTTTCATAAATTCAAAACCCATTACGTATTGGATATCGTCGATTACGATATTTTTAACATGGGTTCCTTTTTCGCTGATATTCTTGAGAGTATCAACGATTTCTTTTGAAGTAGAGATTTCTACATAATTCTTGTTGTCTAGGTTGTACATTTTAGAAGCTCCTTTGAAAGGAAGTTCTTTTCCTGCTACACCAATGATGATAGTTTCTTTAGGATCTAATGTCCTAATACTTGTTGATTTGCCTTCGCCTGAAGGTCCAATGATGCCTACTAATAGTGCCATATCTAATTTATTTGGTTTCTTTTGTTTTTCTTTCTACGGTAGTCCAGCCAAAGAATGAAGCAAACTGTTGAGCTGCTCTTTTACATTCTTCTTTATTCTTGCCGGATATCTTCATGAGTTCTTTCCTAGCACCTACATTATTGTAGAGATAGTCGGCTAACCAATCTACGTAAGCCTTCTCCTCTTCTTCTTTCCATACGTGATTGAGATACCAATCGTCTGTCTGAACGTATTGGTCTGAGTACTCTAAGCCAGTACCCTCAAACATCTTTTTTAAAATTGTTCTTAAATGTTCTTTAATTGGTTCCTTTGCCATAATTCAAAGATAGCGAAAGTATATTAACTTTCCAAATTATACTTTTCATTTTTACTTCTATTTACATAACTTTCATAGTTATCTTTTACACCTCCCATACTTGCTGGTTTTGGAAGTTCCTCAAAGTGTGGTACGCCTCTTGAGAAAAACATACCTAGTCTACCTGATAAGCCTGATAGACGGTCTTTAAGAAATCTAACGCTGCGATAATTGTCTTGTAAGAAATTAATATCATAGCCCTGATGGACTTCAATATCATATCTAAAAGGAGCAAATATACCTAATACAACGTCTGCTGAACGCTGAGTAGTCTTACAATCTGCTAAGTCTGCTAAAGAAGGTTCTAACTTAGCTTCTACCAAGTCACCCTTATTAGTAAACATTTGTGCCTCGCCACTAGCGGCTTGCTGTTGAATAGGTACAAAAATTAGATTGTACCGCTTACAAAAGATTTCTAATCCATAATGATCCACAAAGAAAGATAGAGTCTCTCTTAAGTCGTGATAGACTCCTTGAATGGTTTCGGTATGAAGAAGAGAGATATGATCTACTACTACAAAATAAAAAGTATCAGTAGAGTGACTGTAATAAAGCGGATACTTCTTTTCGTCTCTTTCTTCATAAACCATTTGTCCTTTGGTTGAGTCGTCAAAATAACGTTCTACGTATTTTTTAATCCCAGTTGGATTAGAGATATGGTCAACGACTTCTACGTGGTTCTCAAAGAACTTTAAGAACTCTGATTGTCTTGCCTCTCTAACCCAAGCAAGAATCTTTTCGGGTACAGCATAATCACCAAAGCTAAGCATCATTTCTGGTGTTACAATTTTTCCATGAGTATAATAAATACAAATAGATATGGCTTCTAAGTATAGTTTTTCTTTAGATTCCTCAAGAGCAAACCAAAAGATCTTAACATTAAATGGATTCTGTTTCCACTTAATATAATTAGAAACAATAGTTAACCATTTTGTAAACTTAGACTTAGCTATACCTGAAGAAGCAGTTATAAGATACATTTTACCTTTAACCCAACCTGGATAGTTATACTCTTTGGTGAGTCTTTCTAAGTTCCAAGGAATAGAATTAAACTTACCTTCTAGGCGGTTTTGTCTATTGTCCTCAATTTTCTTATATACTTCTTCAAATTTCATAGTACGATATTTTACAAGTCTCCCCCAAAACGATTCTCTTGTTTTTTACTTCCTCCGTCCTTAAGATAAGTTTCACACCAAGTAGCAAGATCAGAAGTCTCTGAGCCTCTCTCGGTTCTCTTATAAATAAAATAGTGTGCTTGTCTGATATACTGGGGTGAGCCTTGTTTCTTCCAATGATTCACATACATATCAGTAGCTCCTAAGATGGTTTCAGTGTCAAAGTTGTACTCTTTTATGAATCGAGACATCTTTTCTCCTACTTGTTTAACAGAACTAGTCTTGCCGACTATTCCGATATTCTTGCGAGAAAACTTCTCAATAAATTGATCAAGCCAACTCAAATCTGCAACCAAAGCAAGAGCTTTATCCACATCAACTATTTCCAGAGCTTCTGGTGTCCAGAACCACTCGTTCTCTTTCTTTACTAATAGTCCCGTGGATACCCACTCCTCTAATTTTCTCTCCTTTTGCAAGAGCTTCCACAGCACTTCGTAAAACGTCAATTTCATCTTTTATCTCTTTTATTTTTTTGGGGGTATCAAAATTACGCAAATAAAGCATGCGTGTCAAGTGTTCTTGAGGAGTTTCTTTAATTTCTTCTTCCTCTCCGTAATAATAATATAATTCCTCTTCATTCATTGTTTTTAAAATCTATCAAAAAGCTTTAGAATAAATCCTGTAAAGATTCCTGCTGGAAGCCACCAAACCGCATACAAAAAGATATGCCAATACTCATCTTTGTATATTGAGATTACTATTGGAAATAACCAAACAAAAACTATTGAGATAAGTATTATTAAAGATATTAAGTTTCTCATTGTTTTGTTTTTAAGAATTTTTGAAACATATCTTTATCACTTATAAAATCACCACTACCATAAGGTTTAACTCCGTATATAAGTTTTCTATACTTATTGTATTCACACCACTCAAACAACCAAGTGCTATATTCAATAGCAATCTGTTGTGAATAATTTTCTAATCCTTCTATAACAGATTCCTGAGTTAGAGGTTCTCCTGATAACTCTTCTATAAAGTATTCTTTTGCTTTCATTTTTAAAATATATATCGTATTGTGTTCCAAGAAATAATCTCGTCATGTAAATTAGTCCACTCCTTAATGTACTGAGCTTTTAAATCATGTTTGTAGCGGATGTTCTTTCCGCCATACTGAGAGATTTTGTTTTCTTGAATCTCTGGTCTCCATATTAAATACTCTCCGGGTAAGTCGTAAATTAAGTTTCTTTTGTGCTTTTCCTCGTTATGCGTTAGAAAGATTACTTCAGCTTTGACCAATTCCTTATACTTTACTTCTTTGTTTATTTGTTCAAACAAATATCTGTAATGGTCTAACCATCTGTCGTGGACTATGACAGGACTAAAGTTTATGTGAACATCGTAGCCGGCTTCTATAAATCTGTTTATAGCTTTTATTCTGTCTGAGATTTGAGAAGTGTTAGGTTCTAGCAAATCCGCATAATGCTGAGGCATCAACGAGAATCTTATACGTATCTTTCCTTCAGGATTGTACGTACAGAGTTTATCGTTTACATACTTAGTTGCAAAGCTACCCATAGCTCTTGGGTGATTCTTAAAAAAGTCAAAGATGTATTCCCATTCTATATGTTTTGCATGTAGTGGTAGATCGAAATTGCATCCGATGTCGTAAGATACAAAAGTCGGATGTGTTTGATTCGGTTTATCCACTACAGCAAACATAGCGTGGTTATTAATCTCTGTTAAGATTTGATTTACGTTTGTAGCTATTGTTATTCCTTCTGCAACATGTCTTTTACAAGTACAGTAAGTACAGTTAAATCCACAACCAAAAGCAAAACTAGGTGAAATGAAATCGGTTGATCGGCCTGATGGTCTAATAACCATAGACTTTCTTACTACATTCTCAACTAAATGGCTTTGGTTGTATCCAGGTGATGTTTTCGCTACCATAATAATCTAGTCCTTTACGAGTCCATACAATGTCTCTTGTGTGATTAAGACAGATGATGTGAAGTTCTGCTTTTTCTCCTTCTAAGAAGTTAAGAGTTCTTGCGATTCTTTGAGCTGCCTTAGAGCTAGAAGCATAAGTATGAAGTAAAACTGCTTTGTTCAAATTAGGAAAAGTTACACCGGCATTTAACTGATTAACAGTAGCCAGAAAGTTAATTTCTCCGTCATTAAACATTCTTAAGTTTTCCTTGTTCACTTCGTCAGAGTTCTTAGAATGATAGCCATAGCGACAGATCTCACTACATTGTTGAATTGTTTCTACAAAAACTAAGCACCTGTCAAATCCTGTCAATAATTCTCTAAGCTTAGTCCACTTAGTAGGACTACCAGCTATACTTTGAATTAGTTTAAGCATCATAGGAAAGCTCTCATCTGACTTAGATTCAAAGAAATTAATCTTTGCTTTCTCACTCCACATTCCGCCAGACTTCTTTGAGATGTTTCTAATCTCTGAAGGATTTACTAGATGAACATAAATATGATAAGGTTTATTTAAAACCCCAGTAGTCTCGTCAATAGTTCTTTCGTACCTAACAGGAGTTAAAGCTTCAATAAAAAACCTTTTCCTGGTTCCTTTACGAGGAATAGTACCTGTTAAGCCGTTAAGAATCTTAGGACGATTCTGATAAATAAATTGCCATTTTGCCTCTGAGAGCTGATCAATCTCGTCGATTATCACTGCGTCATACTTTCTTAAGTCTTGCTTATCTAAGCTAGCAAAAGTAGTAAAAGTGACATGACTTATATCAAAGCCAAATTTTTCTGCGTCACCTTTCCATGCTTCTGCAATAGACTTATTAGGATAAGCCACTAAGACTTCTTCATAATAATCAGCTAGTTTTAATCCTACGACTGTCTTCAATTGTGTTATCGTAAGGGCTTTTTATCCCCTACTTCTTACACTTTTCCATTGTGTAAGTTCGGCATACATTTTCATCTGTTCTAGATGGAGGAGACTCGTGGGAGGATTATATTTATTCACCTCCTATGCTCTACGCTACTAGTTAGCCTTTCGTTATCTAACTAGTTAACTCGGTATTATCCTTATTAAGGTGGACTTCACCGATTTTCCCCTCTACTGTTTTAACATTCCTGTTAAAACGGGCAATGTGTGCTATGTATCTTTTATGTTTTCTTTCTAAATAAACGTTTGCATCTTTATAGATAAACTCTGCAAAAGATCTTGCATTATTTCCAGACAAATTAATACTAAAGGTATTATTAATATGTCTTTTATCTTTTCTTAATACTTGTTTTACAATTTTTAATTTCTGTAAAATAGTATTTAAAAAAGAATAAGTGCCTAAAATGTTAATTCCAATTGCATATTTTTCTGGATTTAGTATAGAACCATCTCCATCAAAATAACCTCTAATAAAATGAGGAATTAGTTTTTGTGGAACTTTTTCTTCACTTGGAAATTCAAGAGTTAAAGACTTGGTTGGTGTACAACCTAGTTTGTTTAAATCCTGATGCATTTTAACACTATTAAATGCTAATCTATATGCTTTTTGTTTTTCTCTATAACTAATTTTTCCTTTATAGTTTAAAAAAGATTTGAATTTTTCTAAATGTTCTTTATCTTTTTCAGCTAGAGATAACTCTACTCTGCTTCTTTTTGATAAATTTTTATTAGAAATATTTCCATCTGCCATTAAAAACCCCAACCAATATGCTTTTTCTTCAGAGTCTATTTTTTCAAACACAGTTTCATTTAAATTTACTGTGTTTTGTAAATTAACAATAATAACTCCTTGTCTTCTTAAATGCGTTCTAACAAAATCTCTTGAAACATTAAGTTCAGAAGCTACTTTATCTAAATTTTGTAATTGATTATATAAATCTTTTACCTTAGTTTTTGCTTCTTTATAATGATCTGAAGAGCTTTTTGTTATTTTAGTTTTTAAAGATTCCAAAGATTTATCCATTGTTATTCCTAACTTCTCTCTGTAGTAGCGATATTGTTTCTGAGATATCTTCAATTCTTGGCAAATTTCTTTTACTCTATAATTTTTTTCAATTAGTTTTTTTACGTTATTTATTAAGTTTTCTTTCATATATACAAATATACAAAAGAATTAAATAAAAGTCAATAGCTATTACCACTTCTCATAGGCATAACAGCAGTACCGCTTCTTGCTTTTAAAGCTTCAAAGGCTTCTTCTTGGTATTCTGCTCTTATGTCGTTACTCATTTTTAATTTAATTAATCCACTACTCCGTTTCCGTAGTAAAGTTCAAATGATTTCTTTTTATAATCATCAGACTTCAGCCACGCTTGATACTTTTGTTCCCACTCGTTGTCTTGGAACTTGTAGTAACTTCCATTACAATATTTTAAACGATTGTTAAGTTTATAGAATTGTTCAAACAAACCTATCTCGGTATCGTCTAGTATTTCCTTTGTACTTGTAATGACCGATGTGGTGTCAAGGTAACAATAACCTGTTTCAGTTACAACCGTTTCGTTTCTTGGGTTCCAATAATCTAATGTTGTTTTCATTTTAAACTTGTTCAATTGTAATCTTGTAAGTTGTTTCTAACTTACTTTCAAGGTTCTTGACTACATCTTCGATGTACTTGTCTTTAAGTTTAGGCCATAGTACTTCATGACAAAATGTTTCTGCCAATCCTTGCATATTACCAAGTCTACAATAGCCATACCGCTCTAACCACGTTTTACCTGTAGTTTCTTTCTTAGTAGAAAAGTAGTCAAAGAATTCTTTGATAGTTGCATGCTCAAGCATAAAAGCATTGGTTCCGCTTACAGTGTTTGTTTCGGCACGATATTGAGCCAGTGCCATTGATTCGATGATTTGATTTAATTTTTCCATGTTAATTTTATAATGTGTGTTAAACTGAACAAAACAGTTAATCTTTGTCTGTTTTATTAAAAGTTATCTTTTCTACATCCGTAATGTAATCGTTGTTGATTTTGCTCATAGAACCTACGTAATAGCCGTCTTTCCACTTAAAAGCTTGATGTTTGTTTACAGTACCATACAATTCTGTGGTTACTGTAAACTGATTGTCTGGATTAAAACGAGCAAAGAATAGTTTAACTTCTTCTTTATCAAGCATATCACGAAACTCAGGAGTTGATGTCCAATCTTCAAAAAGATTTTTTCTACTCTCTTCACTCATTCCAAACCAGTACTTATCTACAAGTTTAATCCAATCAGGTTTCATTTTTTAAGTTGTTTTAAGTCTTCTTGAAGTCTTTCTAAAAAAGTTTTTTCTCCGTCATCTCCGCTTAGTAGCCAGTCTATTCTTTGAGCATAAACCTGTGCTTTTAGAAGTAATTCTACTCCTTCCTTAAATTTGGCAATAACTTCTTCTGGATAGTCATAATAGTAAATTCTATCATCCCATACCTCATGCCATCTATCTTCGTTTTTAACTTCTTTTAAGTTATCATCAATGACTCTTTGGATAGACTCAGCAATCTCTTTTAGATTACGTTGTTTGTAGTCAAAATGTCCTCCACTCATATATTTTTTAGTTTAAAGTGCATGAATTTTTCCAAAATCTTCATGCATCTTTCCCATAAGTTTTATTAAACTCGTTTACTATGTACTCAGCGTGTGCGTAAGAAGTACACATTACTTTACTGAAGACAATTAATTCTTCTCGCTGCTTTTTATCCATCTCTTTGGCTTGTTTGAGTATAGCATACCAAGTAAACTTATCTTTAGGTTCATCCCAAAGTTGATGAAATAGCCAGTCGACTGCGGTTTTATTGTTTTCCATATTCTGTGTCATAATATTCTTGGGCTGAATTAGAATCGTTTGAATCGTGAAATATATGTCCTAATCTATATGCTTCTACTATCTGCTGCTTTTCCATTTCTTTGGCTTGTTCAAAATCTTCATTTTCTTTCATGAAATTATATATTTCAAAATCACTCATATAAATTCTTTGAATTAGCCACTCTACTGCTGTTTGTTTTTTATACAGCCCGTCTTTTGCGTCTTCGTTCATAATTTCAGTTATTAGTTGTTTTTGGGTTTCTTTTTGAATTTCTTTTTCAAGATCACTATCGTACCTTCTTAGAATCCAACCACATTCTTCTTTTGTTTCAATAGATTCTAATCCAGCATCTACTACTTCGTACTTTTTAAAGCCAGATTCAAAAGCTTGATACATTAGTTGAAGTACTTCTTCTTTTGTGTAGTTATTCTTTTCCATCTGTAATGTCTTTTAGTTGTTCAAAAACTGATTGACTTGTTGGTCCCCAATACATTTCACATTTAGTTCCTTCTCTTGGAGAATCAGTAAAATAAGATTGAAAAATATCAGCAGGAGCTGTATATCTCTTGCAGTTTGTTTTCATGGGACATTCTTCGTCTCGACATTTCGTTATATCTGCCATTTTAGTTTTTAGTTTAATTAAAAAGAGGGGGAATAAATCCCCCTCTCAAAGATAATAAATAAGATTGATTAGTCGTAAAGTATTCCAGAGTCTTGGTTTGTTCCGTCAAAATAATCTTCAGGAACAAAGAAATAAGAACCACAATCGTAACAAGAAATCATTTCAGATCCGTTTATGTCTAGTTCTAGATTTTTACTAAAACAGCAAGGACAATAACCGTCTTCAAGACATTCTACGATTTCAGAATCTGTAAGTCCATCATACTCTAAGACATGACGATACTGATAATTAGGAAGTAAAACAGGATCTTTAGGTTTAGTATCAAAACTTGAATTCCAACCTGCAATATCCGGATCATACTCCTCTTGATACCGATCATAATACGTTGTAGTAGTCGACGTAGTAGTAGCTGTACTCCCATAACCATAACTGGTGGAGAAAGCTCTATGAATCCACTTAGTCTTTCCTAAAGTAGTTAGACACTCGTAGCCAAAATTAATAGAATTTTCCAAAGCTTGAATAGAAGTAATCTCCTGATCAGAATGCTCGTCAAAATAACCTGCACCGATATTACAACCGATACAGTTTACTCCTGCCAATTTTACAATTTCGCCTACATCAGTAAAGCTACCGGTTCCTTCGTTTACATGATACTTTTTCATCAAAGGCTCAGCTGCATCTACGAATTCTTGAGAACAGATTTTAGCTCCATTAGTCTGAGTAATTAGCTCAAGACCTTTGTAAGAGTTTCTGTCCATTTGAAATATCATAGAACAGTCGTGAAAGAAAGAAGCGTTGGCTTGTTTAGAACCTACTGCACCGATCTCTTCGTCTTTGAAGAATGCTACCTTAATCGTATCAATACGTTCAAGCATCATCAAAGCAAACAGACAGCCATTCTTATCATCAAAACCTACGCCACATTGCTGACCTGTTTCCATATCCATACCATAAACGAATTTCTCATTCTTTTCAACTCTAAGATGTTTCTTATAGTCTTGGTTGATGTCAGTATGAGCTACAACACAAGGATATAGATCCGATTGACCTTTAACTGCATAAAGGTTTCCATACTTGTCTTGAGAGACTGTAACACCTGGTTGTTTGCAAAGATACTCTTTAAGCCAATTTACAAATCTGTTTTGGTGTTCGCTCCGACTTGGACTCTGCTTATAAAGCAAAGTATAAAATAAAGACCAATCTATCTTGATTGGATTGTTAAGTTTAGGAAAAGACGGTTTAACGTCTCTATATCCGTATCCACTATAATATGAACTCATTGTTTTCTTCGATTGTGTTTTCTGTGATTTCTTCTTTCTGCGGTTCTTGCGCTTGCTCATTTTCCGTAATTTGTTGTTGTTCTAAATAATTTTGATACTCTTCGCTGTTGATGTGTACAAAAGATTGAGTCTCAGTAAAAAACTCTACTTCGTCATGGTCAAATGAATACCAACTTCCTTCAAAGAATACACAGTGGTCTTCAATAGAATCAGTCAGATAATAAGTACCTTCAACTGTTTCAGTAACATCATCTTTTAAAGCAGAGCTTCCATCATAAAGTTCTACAGAGTCATCACTTAAAGCATAATCTCCATTATGAAGTTCTATAGTATCTTTCATATGAGCATAGTTACCGTCGTATAGTTCTACGCAGTCGTCAACGTGATAATAACCGTTTACATAGTCGCACCACTGAGCATTGTCTATGTGAACTGTATCTCCGTCTTCTAGATATCTAGAACAATCGCCACAAAGAGACTGCCCATGATAAGAACCTCTGTCTATGTGATGAAGATCATCTTCGTGTACATCATCTCCGCAACAAGGACACTCTCTATCTGAATTGTTAGGACCACCATCAGGACAATCTAAATAATAATCATAAGAGCTTGAATCTGTAGAAACCCAACCATTTAGACTAAGACAACGGAAACTGTCCATATAAGGATAATAATGAAAATCTACTTTGTTTAGATTAACTGTTAGATTGTCTCCACGATAAGCATCTTTATAATCCAAAGACTGAAGCTTAGCTTCTAAAGTAAGTTTAGTCTTTTCATCAATAAAATAAACTCTATCGTGATAAATGGCATTCTTAGTATCCATTATGTCCCAAAGCAGAGATCTTGCTGCAATCTTGCCTTCTTTCTTTAAGACCGCAAGAGAGATTTTGTCAGAATTCTCTACGTAAATATCAAGATAGTCTTGACATTTAGGATAACGCATACAAGAATTACCTAAATCACCAGACTGAGCATAGTAATTATCTTCGTGATAAGCCCAGCGAATATCTTCGCCTTTGAGCTCTTCATAAATCAAATCACCATCTTCACCACACTCCTTATAACTTTCTAGCTTAAACAAAGTAACAAAAGCTTCTACAAGTTTGTTGTCGACTTCGTGACCAAGTTCCATAAAGATTCTTCTAGTAATTTTACCTACAGAACCATGATAACGTCTCTTAGGATCGTAATAAGCAAGTTCTTTATTAAAAGAAACTTGTTCGAAGATTGCTTCCATCTCACAATACCTTCTAATCAGTTGGAAAGGAAGATAAGTATGACAACCAAAAAGATCAGTAGTTCTAATAACAAACATCTCATCACCGGCTATCATAGATAGAACTGTGTTAAAGAGTTGTTGCTGGTCTTCTTCGTTTGCAGTAGTAATGTGTCTTTTTGCAGTTACAATAGTAGAGAAAGCATCGCAAACTTTTTCAAATTTTTCATTATACCGCAAAGGAATGTCTGGATCATAAGCATGAAGAAATTCTCCAACAGGTTTAGCTCTAGATTCTTCTGAATCGGTTAGAAAACCTTTATCCGTAAATTTAACTTTAAAGCCTTCTAAAGCATAGACAGGCTTTTTAGCATCTTCTTCTATTCTGTTAACTCTTGATTCATCAAGATAACTGATATAAGAAGGATTCTGCTGACTAATACCTAAATAAGAAATGGTCAAATCATCGCTTTCAATTCCCTCGAATTCGAGGAGTTTCTCAGCAATAGGAGAAGAGATTCTCTTTAATTTGTCTTTGAGTACGTTATTAATTATTAGTTTCATAATTTTCTTTGGTTTTTAATTTTTTTTTAAATCCAGGGTTCTGTTTTTGATTCGTAATGTGGGTTTTTGCGTCTAATTACAATAAAATGGTAATAACCATAGGGACCTTTGTATAAGTCACCTACGTGGTTAATGTCTACTTTACACCATCTGTCTTCGATGTAATCATAATACTCGTCTTCACGAAGTATTATGTCATCTTCTGTAAGCATAGTGTATTTTCCGTTCGGGTTTTGTGCGTCTTTAATCATTTTTAATCGTGTTCGTTAATTTTGTCGTATTCGTTAATATCGTAATACCATTTATCTTGATATACTTTTAAAATTTCAACATCATCGATACTATTGAGTTTCTCAAGGTCTTTTATGTAAGTTTCTCTTGATTTAACAGGATAGTCAATAGTAGTATCAAATCCACTATGATGAAATGTAATACGAACTATATCACATAAAGGTACATAACCGGTCATCTGTGCTTTTTCTAACTCTGCATCGGTCTCAAACTCAAACTTAAAATCAGGATTTACTTTCGTTTTCATTAGTTTTAACTTTAAATTCTTCTTCTATTTGCTCCGTAATGTTTTCATTTAAGACTTGATAAGGATTTTCCAAAAGATGTTCTTCTGCATAAGCTTCATTATAAGCCTCTTCTAAGATAGGATCAGTTATGTTTTGAGGTAGTGGCCCCATCATCGACTCGAAGATGGGATTTTGCCACTGCTCTATTTCCATACGTAGCTCTTCGGCTAACTCTTGCCAGGTTTGATTTTTCATTTGTACTTCTGTCTTAACTTTAATTCAAAATAGCGAAGTCCTTTTCTGTAAACTTCTCTGTCTGCTGAGTGGTAGGATTTAGGTATCCAATCATAATAATTAATTCCTGGCTTTAATCCGTTTCTATCTTGATAAGAGTTTACCATAAAATCAACAGAATAGGTCCAATGTCTAAACCGGATGTATCCTTCGTGGTCTTTGAATCCAAAAAGATTATTAAATCTAGCTGAGCTATTTGGTGAGAAATTTCCTGATTCATACAAACCTTGAGCTACTGTCTCGTAAGGATGAGTACAGCCCAATAGTTTAGTATATTCAAAGAAATTTCTTTCTGTTAACTGAGAATCACGAAAACCTATAACTTTAAGTTTTAGTGCCATCGTGTCATACATTTTTAACATTAAACTATCTTCCGCTAAATCTCTGCACACTACAGGATTAATAGTCCTATAAGCAGTATGCAGAGATAAAGTGAAAGATATACCAAATAAAAACCAAATCAATCTGTTTTTGAATTTCCACAACGAAGTAACATCTTTAACCTCTAGGTTTTTTGTTACTTTGTGAAACGTCATTTTTAATTACTTGTCTTAAGTTAGAGTGAAACTCGTTAAATACTTCCGTATCAATGTCGTACTTAGGATTGAGACGGGCATACCAATCTTCAAATCTTTCAGCTTCCTTAATTTCTGGTTGTTCAAACCAAGAATTAATCTTTCTTATCAATGTCTGCATCAGAGCCATTATTAGAGCCATCTTTAAACATATCATTATACCAATCCTCAAAGCAAGCATATTGAAAGCCTGCATTGGGATGAGCTAAACGACTTGAGTCAAAACAATCATCTAATACTCTTCTTTCGTGTTCTAATAGAACAGACTCAAGAAAAACTAAAGTGTCGGCTTTGCCTTCTTTAATAAGGTCAAATACCATCATTATTGGTGTCTTCATAATTTTTTAATTAATACAAATTGCGTTAGGTTTAAGTCCTTCTGGATTTACTGGTTCTGGTCTGTTACTTTCAGGATCATCTACTACGATGGTTCCTGGTGTAAAAATTACTTGAAAGTAACTGTTTCCTTCATCATCTGAAGCAGCGATAACAGGAAGTTTTCCGTACTCTGGGTGCTTCTCAAGCATCTTGTTGCACACCATTACATAGCGTTCAAATGTCATATGGCTGATTTTATTGCTTCATTTATAGAATATTGTACTAAATTGCAGAGATAACCTGTACGTATATCAATATGATCTAATACTATCTCATTACTGTTATCAATTCTAAATTCAGCAGAATAAGGCTCAACTACTTCACTCCAATCTTCAGACTCTATTTTATCTTCAAATACAGTATAAAGTTTTTTTAGAATTGGCTCCATGGAAGTAGAGTCTTTTTGAGTCTCTTGACTTATACTTATAGTATTTAAGATTTTAATTACATCTTCTTTTGAATAGATAGAAGAACACTCTGCTGAGATTTTATCAATTTGTTCTTGAATAATTTGTTTCATTGGTTTAAAATTTTCTTCTTTTTCCAAAGTTTCTGTAACGGTATTCGGTAATAGCCATTCCTAACAGCCAAATAAGACCGTAGATACATAAGATTGCGATAATAGGCAGTATTTCGTTCATTTGATTTTATTTAAAAGGTAAATGTTAAGCAACATTGAAAATGCTGCGATTAAATAGATTAGTATCATTTTGTTCTTGATTTTCTTAATACAATTGAAATACGAGGCTGTTCTGCCTCAAAATAATGTTCCCATGTATATCTGAGTTCTTCAGACATAATAGCTAAGGAATAACGAGGTAAAAAGAATTCTTTTATCTCTCCGTCTTTGCGAAACTTGAGAACTCCGTCACTTAAAAGACTAATAATATAGATAGCATTACCTCCATCAGGTACGTCTTTATGCCAATCTATTCTTTGTCCTGCTTTGTACTCATTGATTGTAACTGAATCAAAAGGTAAATCGAAATTAAATATTCCGGGTATAATTTTTGACACATGATGAGTTCCATAAGGTCTTCTTGCTCCGTAACGTAAGATTTGATTTCTGTCTTTGCCTTTAACTACCTTTTCAGGAATCAAAGCTAAGACTGCATCTTCAAATTCTTTATTTACGTAATTTTCAATTACTTCTAGCATTCTTTTCGTCTAAATAGGATAAAACAAAACCCACTGCAACTATTATATTCATGCCTATAGAGGCTAATAGTTCAGTAAGGTCATCATAAACGTTTACAGTCAAATGAACGTGGCCTATAACCCAAAAGGGTATAGACAAGTTCTGACTAATCCAAATTATTAAATACTTAATAAAGAATAATAATTCAGATTTAAATTTCTTCTTCATAGTCATAAAATAAGTTAAGGGGAGATTTCTCTCCCCCTAACGTCAACTAAACACAAACCTAACTCAATACACCTGAGCTATTCCTTAAAAGACTTCATTTGCAGTTTGTACTGCATTTTCTTTAATATCCATGTTCATTTCTTTAACAGGAACATGAGGTACAAGAATGTCATTTGTGCTACCATCAGCAGCTACTTGTACAAATTCCATTTTACGGTAAATATTCTCACCGTCAGCAGTTACAAGTTCTACACCATCTTTACCTGCTCTTTTGATAGAAGCATAGTTTTCTTTAGCCCAATTCTGGTCTGTAGATTCTACAATACGAATCCTTACAGGAAAAGGAAGAATTTCGCTAAGATTAACATTAATAGAAGTAGCATTTTCATAACCAACTTCTAATTTTTCCACATTAATACCAATAGATTTAGCTACATCTTCTGAAAAAGACACTGTAGCAACACGACGACCTGTTTGTCCCATCATAAAACCAATTAGATTGTTAGCACCTGTTACTTGCTCAAGCATAACGCTTACAGGACGAGAGGTTGCATTAGCATTAATCCATGCTGAAACAGCAATTACTGAATTTTCGTTTTTCATTTCCATGATTTTTTAATTTTTAGTTTTTTAATTTTTAGTTTTTCTTTTTGTTGTTAGTTACTCAATTAGTTTTTGGTTTCCGTACAGTTTTTGATTTATTGTAAGAGTTAGATTTTCTTTTAATTGATCCGCCTGGAAGTTCTGGCTTAGTTTCAGGAGCATAGTAAGGATCATAATCTTCTCTTTTCCGTAAAATTGAAATTTTCTGACTGTTAGTCCAATTCATCATAGGAATAATGATTGCAAATTCAAACACTACAACGAGTACAGAAATTGCTATCACTGTAGAAATTAGAATAACAGGAATACTGCTTGGGCCTTCAAGTATTAAGTCAAAGACATAACAGCAGCCTAAGATTGCAAGAACAACCATAAGTCCTCTTGCTACCCATTTTAAAAGTGAATAATTCATATATGTAAGATTGGTTTGTTAATAATCAAGTTCCCCCTCAGCACTACCTGGTCGGGGGAACTATGAAAGATTTTAGATAGGCAGACGACTAACAATTTGTTTAGTTAAGTCTTCATACCTAATGAGAATCATACTCATCCATTCAATTAAGAACCTGTTCTTGCAAGATTGGATAGTATTCTCAATGTCTTTAGCTTTTTGTAAAAGAGCCATACCTTGTTTAAGATTACCAGAAATTACAGCTTCATAAGACTGTCTTTTAAGTTGTTCTGATTGATTTCTCAGCTCAACAAAATAAGTCTCAATGTTGCTTTCGATAGTCTCTTGTAAGGTCTTTACAAATAAAGAAGTATGTTTTGAAGGAACATACTCGTCTGTGATTCTTACGGGCTTCTCTTTAGGAGGTGTGTAAGAGCCTACTTTTTCTGCTGAATACAGCTTACCGTTTTGTGTAAATGTCTTTTTCATAGTGTTTTTAATTAGTTTGGTGCTTGAGACGGGAATCGAACCCGTACTATCATTGCTGATAACAAGATTTTAAGTCTTGCGCGTCTGCCTATTCCGCCACTCAAGCTACTATTTAATCTGACTCTCTGCCAGAATAAATAATAGTATCACGATATATATCTAACCAATAATGGATGTAACCATCATGGCTAAGATAATATACTCTGTCAAATTTCTTCTTCTTAAGAGTTAAAAGAAGAAAAGAATCTGTTTTGAGTACACAGTGTTTAGTGTATTCTTCGTGATTTAAAATGTGCTTTGCAAAAGCTGAATCAAAACTTGTTAATCTTCCAAAGTGAGGACACACATTCAATGTTGTGTCCTGCACCTTGCAAGAAAGAGCAAATAGATTCACAATTAAGATTAGGAAGAAAAGTCTCATAACCCCAAGATAGTCTTAACAACAGCTTTTTTATCTTCACGATTCAGTTTCTGAATCATTCCCATAATAATTTCTACTTGTTGTTCTGTGGTCAAGTCTTGTTTAAGATCTCGTCTTGAGTTCTTTTGATTTCCTAATGTAGCAACTCCTTTAGAAGACATTACAGACAAAGCAGTACTTTTATTACGTAGATTCTTGTAATACTGTACTGAAATAGCTCTTGCAGTTCTTCCAGAAAGTTCAGCTGAAGCTTGTTCAAAAGCAAAGCTTAAGTTACTCGGATAAGATTTAACGCAATCTAAAATTACGTTACTTTCGTGTTTAGTCCAATTCTGTCGCATAGTTTTTTTCTTTCTTTGGTTTTTTAAGTTTCTTGGTTTTGATTTTCTATTTTAATTATTTGTTTTCCGTAAGTTTCAAGGTCTTTAATTTCTAAATTTTCATACTGTCTATTTAATTCTCGCCAAAATTCGTCTCCTTCAGGTGTAGCCTGCCAATGAAAAGCAAGATTAATAGCATTTGAAATACAATCTGTTTCTAAAGTATGAAAACGATCATTCCTTTGTGCTCTAAAATGAGTAAGAGCTTTACAAGCTAAATCATCAGGAAGCATCAGTAATAAATCTCTAACTTTTTTCATCGGTGATAATCTTCTATTAAAGCATACTTGTCATAAATAAGATTCCAAAACTGATCACCTTCAGAAGTACGACTCCAAGCAAAAGAATCAATTGCTGCAGCAATGTACTTTACTTTACAATCGAGCATTTGTTGATCTTCAGCATTTTTTAGAGCCTTTTCTTTAATTTCAGGCTCTAGATAATTTAATAGTTCTTTTACTGTTTTCATATTAATAACTATTCCAGCTCCGAGTAAAGTTGTTGTTCCAATGCTTCTTGTTGTACTTAGAGCATCTCTTGCCTTGTAATTTGGAACTTCCGCAAGAATTAAGAGCCACTGAAAGAATCAGCAGCAATACGATTGTTAATGTGAATTTTTTCATAGTAATTTAAATTAGTAGCCGGAAGGGGAATCGAACCACCTATTTCTTGAATAAAAGTCAAGCGTCCTAACCATTAGACGATCCGGCCAATTAAAAACTACAAGGTCTATCATTTATGTTAGTAGGACTACCATACCTTGTAGATTTTAGTTTAAGTTAAAGTTATCTTCAAATGTAAATCCCGCAGAATCAACTGTAGGATTTATATCAATAAGAACATCTTTTACTATTTTGCCATTAACATAACGACTGATAGTTAGTTCTTCAATTTCTGAAGAGTGTTCTTTAACTTTTTCTTTAAACTCATTGTATTCTTTTTTAGATTTAAAAGAACCAATTTGAGCACCAACACCTTCTTTAACTACCAAACGATAGCTTCCAAAGGGTTTTGAAATAGAATAAGTAACAAATTTAGGTTGACCATCTTTTATGATAGCTTTTCCTTCTTTGTTTCTTTTAATAGAAATTCCGTGGTAATAACCACACTCTGAACAAGCGGTAATTTCTTCGCCCGACTTATAGTAAAAGTCACTGAAACAATCAGGACTTTTACAATAAGGGCAATCAATCCAATTAATTACTGATCCCATAATCTTAATTAATTAGAAAATTAGAAACAGCGAAAACCGCTTTTAGGTCCAAAAGAGTCAGTTAGTTTCTTTGCATAAGCTTTAGCTTTGTTAGCAATTACTCCTTCGCTTTCTCTTTTCTCTACTGTAGCAGTAGATTTCTGTGTTTGATAAGTTGTCTTTTTCATAGTATTTAGTATTTAGTTTTTTTCTGTAAAAAAGAAATCAGGACTATATAAATTATAGTCCTGAATAACCTCTGTAATCATCGTAACCCTCTTCTTCATAATGAGAAATTTCCGCTTCATAGAAACAATTTTCAATGTTTCCTATTGCAGGTGGCCTATCTAAATTTAGGCTTTCCTCTTTAATTAAAGATTCGTAATGACTAATAATTTGAGAAACACCAATCCCATTGCGGACTGTTCCGTCAATGAGATTAGTGAATCTAATTTTAGTTTTTTCAAGAGCTTCAATCTTTGTCATTTGATTGGTAATTAATTTCATCCCAACTTTTTCCTGCAAAACTTAAAATGTTTTTACCAGGAAATACAACTTGAGCTGCTTTAATAGCAATTTCATCTTCGTAAACGCCATAATCGCCAGATTTACCATAAAGAATGACATCATTTCCAATTACTTTAAGCCAACCACCATTTTTAATATAATACCCATCTACATAAAAAATATCAGATAGAGCAGAATGATAATTTGCTAAAAGCTTGTAAGGATCAAAGAAAAATTTAAAATCTATTTCATCTTCTGATTCTTTGATTATAAATTTAATTCCTTGCTCTTCTTGAAAATAACTTAAGATAGGAAGATTAGGAAAATCTTTGTACAATTCTCTAGCATGAAAGTCAAGTCTACCATTGAGTCTCTCGTAGCGTTTTTTCTCTTCCTCGTACATTTTTTGGTAGTTAGCTAAACCCATTTGCTCTTGTCGAAAATGCTCATATTGAATTGAATTCTCCAACTCATAAGTTGTTTCTTGAACATCTTCTAATTTATCTTTTAAAGATTTTATTTCGTTGTTTAACTCTTTAATTGATTCTTTAGTAAGCAAAATTGTTTTAACGCTATTTACAAACTCTTCATTGTGTACTCTAGCGTACTCGTTTCTAATGTCGTTTTTTAACTGATGAAAATCACTGTAAGTCATGTGTGTTCCATCAGAAAAATAAACGTAACGATTAGTTTTCTTTACAACATCTGCTTCTAATGTAGAGATAGCAGTAAAATCAGTAAGTTCAATCATTTCTTGTTTCATAGTATTTGATTTTTAGTTTAGTTTCAAATTAAAAAGAGAGCCCTATTGCAGGCTCTCGTGAACTTCTTGTTCCGTGTAGTAGTATTTACCACAATTCTCAAAAGTCCAATAATCCCATTCTTGCTCAACAAATTGCTCATAAAGACAAGTAATGTCATCAGGATTTTGAGCATAGTATTCTGCTTTTGTCATAGAAGGAGCAAAATATTTATTCTTTTCGTTCTCTCGATCTACGTGGGCTTGAGCATCTTCTTCTCTACTGTATACTTTGTAGAGATAAATGTGATGAGCGTCGTAAGCTTGTCCGTTGTCATACCATACGAGGTAAACTTTGTTTTTTATATCTTCCATAGTTTTTAAATTTAATTTCAATTTAATTTCAATAAAAAGCAAAAGGGCTACCTACGATAATATAGGTCACTCCCTTTAATGATTTAACCACATGCATAGCACTGCATGCCTGACTGCAATTATATATATACCTCAGCTACTCAGTGCAATTTTCGCTAAGATAGAAGACTTACCCTTTTTCCTACTCGTTAAATCAGTTTTCGGAAATACTCTATTCTTCTTTCATCTTTTATTCTTTTACTTCAATACAAGATATGAAGTAACAAGAATGTAATCCCCCTCGAGTATCTTCAAGCATTCTATCTTTATCATTAAAAGAATCTATTTCATTTTTTGCTCCTTCTTCAGTAGCATAATAACAGATTATTTTAGATGATACGATTGAATTATACCCATACATATCCTCTTCGTAGAATCTTTCGTGTAATGCAAATATTTTCATAGTATTTTTTAATTTGTGTTTTACACCTAAAACTTTTACAATTTGTTCAGTTTAATTCAAGAGCAATTTAGCCAGTAGCGTCCTTGAGCATATTACTTTATCCTAGGTTACAGTAATACTCTAAGCTTAAAACTAAATACTTTCAAACACTCTAATCAAACATAAGTAAAAGAAACTGGTGCCCTCAACATCTTGGGAAGTTATTGAGTTTTTTATTTACCCCTCTGCAACTCAGTTGTAATACTTAGATAGTATCGACTTCTCTAATCATCATTTCTAATGATTAATTACATCTATGCTTATGTTCTATTCATAGAGGAGTGTTTACCTCAAGAGAACCCATCACATCATACGTTATCATATATTACAACTGTCTCACCCTTGGGAGACTGATTAGAGCAGACCAATTCTTAAGGATATAAATCCTTGGGATTCTGTTAATCAGTGTGGTTTCACATCTTACACCCTAACATAGCCCTTCGGCAGGTGAGTAAGAAGTCTTTATATCCACGTGAGAATGGTGCATTAATAAATTGCTATTTAACGGATAGCTCCGACAGAAGTAATGACTTAATAAGCCATTCTAAGATAATCAGGTGTACCATCAAAGATAGAACTTGGTTCTCTATCAATGAATAAATTAATAGAACAACATTCGCATACCCATCTAACAGAAGTAGGTTCTTTTGCAGTCATAGAATCGAAAGTTTCTATTTTAATTCTAAGATCACCGCAAGAATCGTCAAGTTCGCAACCGCAATCATCGCAAAGACATTTAGTCTTAACTCTCTTAACCTTCTGTATAGGAAGAGTAATCTTACCTAATACTTTAATAGTAGTCTCTTTCATAGTTTTGTTCCTTTATGTTTGGTTTTGTTTTTGTTCTACTTTTTAGTCCTTTTCCTTTTATAGCCTAGTTGTTCGGCAAAAAATTGAATTTTGCGTATAGGCATTTTTTACCAATTAGTACAATACCGAAGGGTAAAAACACCCTTTTTATTCTACAAAATCTACAAAATAATCAGAGAAAAATCTACATTTTGAGAACTTTGTCTCGCAAATTCCCGGGAAAACACCACTACATTCCCTAATTTACAGAAATTATTCTACGAATATTAAATTAATAGAAACATTTCTACTAAAATAAAAGGGAAATTTAAGTAAAAAGAGGGGAACTTGTCCCCCCTCTTTTGAGAGTATCAGAAGTTGATACTCTCAAGGACGAAACGCCTGTAAGTGACCTCGTTTACGGTGCGTGGTTCTATTTCTCGGATAGTGATTGTTTCTGCCTGTTTAAGCTGAAACATATCGCTAATGGGAAACTGTGCTTTGCTGCCGATAATAATTTTTTCGGATTTACCGTCAAAATCTACGGTAATAGCAGCGTAATCACGCACGTAAGTGAAGCCCTTTACGGGTTTTGTGAAGGTGGCGTTAGCCACAACGGTTGATTTGGATGTAGTGCTCATGGTTTATTTGTTTTAGTGCCACAATCGGCACAACCAACAAGGGGGCATTTTAAAAAAAACACCCATAACCACGAACACTACAACACTACAACACTACAACACTACACTTTAACTGAACTAAGCTACCTGGCTTTTAAGTTGGTAGAACGAATGACTTCTATACCTTTCTTCAAGATAGTTAAGTATTCTTTCTACTATGGGTGCTTCTTCAGCCCACATATCTGACTTGAGATAGTGATCACGAAGTTCTTGCGAACCCAAGTCTTTACCACTGGCTATCTGAAAGCCAATAGTATCGAACCAATTAAACGCACCTTCTATATATCCACCACCATATTTGGTTTCGTGAACAGGTACATTAAGCACTTCATTGCAGATATCTTCATCTAATTTGTTGAGAGATACTGCTTCGTTTGTTTCTTTACTGTATAGTTTAAAGCAAATCATAGTTAAGCTTCCTTATCTTGTAATTGTGATAGTGTTTTCTGTTACAATAAAGATAAACTTTTCTGTATCTATTACAGCACTACAAGGAGTGTTAAGTACAAGTGAAGTACAAAACCTTTTGGCTAATGCATAGAACTGTTTACCTATAAAACTATCAAGATTGAATGTTTGTGTATTTGTGTTTTCCATAGTTAAGTTAGTCTTTCAGATTATCCTGCTAACGGACAAGAGCAGTTTTGTTTTTGTAGTTCAATCAGGCGTGTATGATCCATTACACTTTAATCTCTGGACATTGAGAACCTGAAAGAACTTAACCAACTGTAAAGGGGGGTACGCCCCCCCCTGTTGGTTAGAACATCGTGCTGAAACGCGGATATTCGCCTTTGCTTGTGGTGTTTATTCCGCGAAATATCAGCGTAACTTCGATGCCTTTGAATGACAGTACTTCGGAGAGTGTACCGTCAAGCAATGCATTGAAACGTGTGCTGTGTTTTGGGCAGTCCACGTAGATGCGGCATACAGGCTTACCGTTGATAGGTGCCATTGGTTGTACATTGACGATAGTACCGTTAAGGCATTCGTCGAGGTTGATTTTTGCCAAGTCTTTGGCTTCCTTTGGTGCTTGCGTAGCAAGGCTTGCGATGTTGAATGTTGACATATGTGTTTATATTAGACGGTGGGAACCCCCCACCGCAAAGCCAACAAGGGGGCATTGAAATTAGAAACCCCTTTCTTCCTATACATAAGGGGGTTTTAAAATTTGAAAAAATTTTTTTAAAAATTTAAGAGGGTAGGGGGTTCTAAAAAAAATTAAAAATTGGGGGGAGTGTTTTCTCAGGTACCGGTACTTTAAAAGGCATTTAAATTCTACTTGTATAAAATCTAAAAAAGTTTATCTTTGTATAACTACCTTGTTAACCTATAGATTGACTTTCCTGCGCTAAAAGTCAACTTATAAATTGACAAATTCACAAAGCTTTTATGAAACTTAACCATAACCTAAAAGGATATAAATGTCTAGTAAGACTGAGCCACTTCACTAAAAGGGAAGAGGATAAAGATACATTCCATGAAGCTTACCTTTTTGGAATCCAATCAGTCTCTATGAAAATTTTGACCTTTCATGTTATGACTGACTATGGTATGTTAAGGAGTAGAGTTCCCCTAAGCGAAATATTCTTTAAGGAGCCGACTAACGATATACCTTATTATTATAAGCAGTTATGGGATTGCTTCTCCGAGAACGTCACAGTAATCGAGTACGATTTCTTAAAAGAAAAGCGATGTCAAGTAATTCTCAGAGACGGGAGCAAGGTATGGGCTACTTATCTTTTTACAGTGGACTGGTATGATAACGGATTCTCTGATGAGCCTTCTGATTATAAGTGCGGTCATGTCTTGGTCGGAGACGAAGGTTACTTGCTTTGTATGCCCAACAATCGAATCTACTGGAAAGATTCTAACTGGGTAACTAAAGACTTTCCTATTAATCCCAAAGACTTCAAGGTCGACCAAGAGATTCCTTCTGTTGAGACCGTTGCGGATAGATGGATAACCGAAGACACTGATTCTTTTTACTACGACATAAATAAAACTTCCTAGCAATGTTTACTGTAAAAACATACCTCAAGGAGTCTCCTGGGAAAGGCTTGGGAGTCTTTGCTAAAAAATTCATCCCTAAAGGTACGACTATTTGGGAATTTATAGAAGGCTTTGATGTTAAGGTTCACAAGAGTAAACTAAAAGAATTAAATCTTATTCAGCTAGACTTTATTAATAAATACTTCTGGCAGGAGGGAGATTACTTTTATTCATCCTGCGACCACTCAATCTTTCAAAACCACAGCTACAATCCTAACTCTGTTCCTGAAGGCGAGTACATGGTAGCATCCAGAGACATCCAACCAGACGAAGAGATTACTACTAACTACCAGCACTTCGACGATACGTTTGAAACTTACAAGGATATTTTAATTTAAAATTATTTTAAGTTGACTTTTCTTTCTAGTTAAACTATATTTGAAAAAGTATGGAATTTAAAGACTTCCTCATAGAAAAAAATATTCCCTTCAAAGAAGAAGGACAAGATATCTGGGTAGAAGACATAGACCTTATGCCTTATATGGATGAAGTCTTGCTTAAGTTTCCAGAGTTAGACTTTGACTTTAAGGTTGACGACTTTGATATGGGCGACCTCGAAGAATGGGATGACATAGACTTAGACGAACTGGGAGAAGAACTCGAAGATGAGGATTGGGAAGAATACTGGGAAGACGAGGAGGAGGAATAATTATGATCACTGTAAAGGCCGAAATAAAGATTACCGATACGTCTAAAGAGATTATTCTAGACGCTCCGCAGACTGTTCCTGACTTATTCCAAGTACTCGAACTCCTCAAGGACTGCAAGAACGTAATCATCCGGGTAAAAGAAGAAGCTCCTATCGAAGTGTCATGTAACGGTTCAGACTATTCTTCACAGAATGTTGAAAAGTCCGAGCATAAATATCTGGACAATTTTAACAAATGGTTGTAAATTGCAACCACTTCTCTGTGTAGAGACGCGATGTGCACCGCAGACAGAGATTTTAGGGTAGCGGGGGAATGTATCACACCCATCCTGGACACTGAGGAGAGACAGGGATACTAAGGCTGATTAGAGCTGAAAAGTTGACTCCAAGCTTAGAAGGCTAATACACTATCTAAGACATTCACCGAAGGCTTGGCTCCGCAGTTCAAAAACCAATAGGACCAGTTAGGCGTAATGAATGATGTGCAACCTGTCTCAGGAATAGTCACACTATTCATTCTCCTCAAGCTTTCACCGAGTTCAAATCAAAATTCGGTGTTAACAATCAAAATACTTATCCACAATTTTAAAGAAGTTATTACTCTTATAACTTTTTTTGTTATATTTGTGTTATGAAAAGAGTAACAGAAATAGCAAGTAAGGTAAATCAAGGAGAATCTAAATTCTTTTTGGAGCCTTGGAATGACAAAGCAAAAATTTCTTACTTAAAGAAAGAGTTTAAAAAAGTCTTCCAGAATAATTTGGACAACGAAAAGCCTTATGCTTTCTAAAGAAGAAATAAACTTGCGGTTTAATGAAGGCCCTTTGCATACTGCTGAAGGGATGGAAATTATCCGCAGTTATATTTATCTGCGTAAAGGCAGGGAAATAGTAGTTATTCCTCCTAGGAATCCTAGAGAGGCAATGTTATACCAAACCTTTCTCCAGGTAATTAGGAACTGGAGCGCATAGAACCACTGTTGTCTATGGATCTCATAGGAAGAGTTCTAAAGTGTACCATAAACTCTTTAGCGAATGTTTCTACTGTCAAAGGACACTTCTCATACTCAGAGATAAAAGATTTGAAAACTGTCTGTTTAAAATTGTCAGTAACTTCTACGAAAAGAAAGCCGTCCTTCTCTACGGCTTTTTTAAATTTTCGCCATACTCTTGCTTCAGTGATATTCTTGTTCATGACAGTAAACATTGGATTATTCCAAATATAAACAAAAACTAAAATAAAACAATATAATTCTCCTAATGAAACGTAAAACTTACTTCAAACCCATAGCCATTCCTCTGTACCGAACTTACACTTTTCTAGTAGTAAACATGCTAGATCATGAACTAGAGGATAAACTAGAAGAATTTATCCCAGATAGAGACGAACTCAGGCAGTTAATCGAGGACTCTAAGGTAGACAAAGGATATCAATCTATGACTGCTTTTTCTGACGGCTATTCGATTATTCGTTACGAGTGCTTTGATGATGCCCAAGATTTAAATATTATGGCTCACGAAGCCTTTCATGCAGCTTGTAGTATTATGAGACATGTAGACATTCCTCTAACAGAAGAGACTGAAGAGGCGTATGCATACCTTATTGGGTATATAACAGAGCAGTATGAGGAACTATTCTCAATGACTCGATAACAATTGAAATTATTATCATTCTAAAAATTAAAGCAAGTGTAAAAAACTCTTGCTTTTTTTT
>Ga0208644_1000853_pt1 | contig 27104 bp, 28 predicted proteins | sample VirMetDEL_Nov_18_FD_184517 | JGI IMG/M metagenome (GOLD analysis project Ga0208644, IMG submission 184517) | Aqueous microbial communities from the Delaware River and Bay under freshwater to marine salinity gradient to study organic matter... | ecosystem: Environmental > Aquatic > Marine >...
TTCCGTTTCTATATAATCCCCCTATTGGAATTCCACCAGCAAAAGCTGCTGCATCGTCTACATAGTTATGAGATTCAGATACTGCTGTTAAAATAGTAATAGCTTCTATTGTTTGATTGCCTGTAAAAGTATTTGAACCAGTTGTTGCAAATGAGCCTGTATCGATTGTGCTTCCACCTCCACCATTTAAAGCATATGAAGCTGTGGTAGCGTAGGATGCTGAGGTTGCTGAAGTAGCTGTGGTGGAAGTTGTTGAAGCATCTGCTGTAAAGGCGTATGAAGCTGTAGTAGCATATGAAGCACTAATAGCATTACTACCTGTATCTACTGTTAAATTAAAAGTTGAACCATCACCTTTAGTAAATGTAAGTATATTAGAAGAAACACTACCAGTTAGCATTAAACTACCTGTATCTGTAGTTACAGCTGAACCAGTGTCAATAGTTACAACAAATGTTGACGCATCACCTTTTGTGAATGTAATATTATTATCAGTAGCAGATGCTGTGATTAAAAGAGAACCAGTGTCTACAGAACCACCACCACCTGATCCAGTATTTACTGTTAAATCAAATGTTGAACCATCGTTTTTAGTAAATGTAAGAGTATTATCACTTACAGAAGCTGTAGTTAAAAGTGAACCACTATCAATATCTAACAATGGAGCTTTACCCCAGCCTACTTGACGCTTTACATAAAAATTATTATTATCGTAAGATACATCACCAATACTACCTGAAGCATCTGTTGTAGATGTTGGAGTGATAGGGTATGTAATATGAGATAAATTGTTATAATAAGGTTGAGCAGGAATCCATCTTGCACTTTCTACATAAACATTACTTAAAGGGGATGCTGTGTATTCACCTGCTACAGGAGTAATTCCTATAAAATAATCGTTAGAAGCGTTTATATAACTTTCCCCATTAACTACATAATAAGTAAATGAAGAAGTAGTAGCACCTAAACCAATATAATACCCGGATTGAGCACTAAAAGCACTACCTGAGTCTGGGTAAACACCAAAATATAACCAACTTCCTGATGGGGTAGAACCACTTACTAAAACTGTCTGGTTTGTATAGTTAGTAGAAAGATTATTAGCCTGAGTAAAGTTTCCATACCTTCCTAATGAGATTCTTTGAGGAAGAGCCACATTAGGTACTGATACTGAACCTTGGAATGATGCAGTAGCAGCGCCACTAAATGAGGTTTGGACTGAAGCAGTATATAATACTACGAGTTTGATAACACCATATGTAGCTGTAACATCATTAGTTACACTGAAAACTTGATAGTATTCTGGGAGGTTTGAACTACCATATGCATTAAAAGCTATATAATCCCCACTACCTACATTCCCCCATTCAGAATTAGTATCATCTCTAAACATAAGAGTAGCCCCTTGAACTGTTGGAGTCCAAGTATAACTAAAATTTGAAGGGGTAGGACTAATTGATTTAAATGCTGGGAAATTAGTAGCGGTACCAACTAATTTATATGATTCAGTAGGAGCTACTATAATTTCACTATTAGGAAGAGTAGCGTTTACAAAACTACTACCTAAAGTAACAGTCTGTGTACCTCCATCTCCTTGAGTAAAGATAATTGAACCTGAAGGCCCATATGATGATGCTGAAAGGAAAAATGAGCCTGTATCTGTAGAGCTACCTCCACCACCATTTAAAGCGTATGATGCTGTTAAAGCGTATGAAGCACTTATAGCAGTTCCTTCTAAATAAGAAGAAGTAAGAGCATATGAAGCACTAACTGCAAACTGAGAATCCTCAGAGAATGATGAGCTGTTAACTGTAACATTAAATGTTGAAGCATCACCTTTAGTAAATGTAATTACATTAGAAGTAGCAGAAGCCGTAACTAAAAGAGAACCAGTGTCTACAGAACCACCACCTGATCCCGGCCAGCTAAATGAAGAAGTAACTACTATAGTAGAAAATGTAATAGGGTCTACATCAATGCTATCTACTTTGTATAATTCATTAGAAGCACTAACATATAAAATTTGACCAACAGCAAATCTATCAGGGGCTGAAGAAGCGGTGGCGTTTAATTCAGCTAAAGTTAAATAGGTTTTATAGGCACCCGCAATATTAGTTACATCTGCAAGAGGGGTACCAGCTGCTTTTGCGGCTGAGTCTAAGTCTACTATGGTTCCAAATAATGGCATTTCTTACTTATTTAAAATTTATAAACATTATGCTGGTGCTGAACCGCTTGATGGTACAATGTAGAATGTAGTTGAAGTAGAACTAAACTTACTATTATTACATCCTAAAATAGTCCAATTTGTTTGGTCTGTTCTAATTACCCCATCACTACCTGTATATCCCGTAGATAATGTAAAGTTATTTAATTGGGATCCTACAATTCCCTTATCTGTGGAATTTGTATAATAGTATAATACATACTGACCAACTGTAGAACCACCAAATGCATCTGTCATACTTTGAGGTTGACCTGCTAAAGCAGAAGCTGATGGGTAGATTATGTACATTAAGTGGTTACCTGCATCACCTTCTGTAGGGTTAACTGCTCCTAAAGTTCCAGCGGTACCTAATAATGATAATAAATCATTAGAACTTCCTGATCCTACTAAAGTCATAAGGCCTGCTGGGAGGTTAGTGATGCTTTCTCTACCTAAGGTTCCGTTAGCTAATGAATTAGTAACTTGGTTTAAAATACCTAAATAGTTTGCAGGTAGAGGAGCTGGGGCACCATAACTTGAAGCATAAACAAATATACTTGGTTCTACTGCGGCTTCTATTATATCAAAAGCAATACTTGAAGTGGCTGTTTTTCCGTAAGAATCTATAGTAGATGAAGTAATATTATAAGATCCTGTAGATAAACTTGCTGTAGGTTGAACTAAGAATCTTCTTGTAGATGCTGGAGGGGTTGTTGTTTCTATTAAATTAAATTTGTTAGAATCACCTCCATAAATTGATACTGAGGTAATAGTATCTACACCTTGAGAATCAGAAGCTGTTATAGTTAATATGTTTGAACCACTTATAGCATTTGAAGATGTTAAGTTAGCTGTCACAGTATTAAGAGTAAGTGTTGGGGCAACGTTAGTGGTTACACTTACATTAAATGTAGTTTGGTTAGTTGTTCCAAATGAATTAGAAGCAGTAATAGAACCCGCAAGTGTATTACCTGAGGTATAAGATTCACTTACATTACTATTTAATGAGATTTGACCACTTGCATTTACACTAAATAAAGCACTTGAACTTATAGTCCAAGTTACAGATTGACCTGAACTAAATGCTGCTTGGGTTCCTGAGTATCCACTTCCACTTGTGTAAATTAAGTTTCCACTTACTGCAGATTCAATTACATAAAAAGTACCATTCGTGTTTATAGACGGGGTAGCATCATCTATAATAGGGATTATGACTTCACCACTACCTGTTGTTAAATTGTAGTTATCAACGGCTCCTACACTATAAGTATAGGCATTTATAATGTCAGAATTTAAATAAACACTACTTTTTAAAGTTACTTGACCTGTGCTTGAATTGATTTGGAATGGGTTTTCTGTTGGGTCACTAAAACTTGTTCCATTATATGAACCTGTAGCAATAGGAGTACCATCTAAAGAAAGACCTAATAAAGCAAATCTAACTATAGTTGTAACATCACCTTCTACATCGTTAACTGTTACAGTACCTGCTGAAGTTCCCGAAGAAGCGCTTTCAGTTACACCTGTTAAAGTTTGATTGTTAATAGTAGGGGAAGCATTATCTGCTACTACAATTACACCTTCTAAATAAGTTATAGAATCTGGGTCAGGTGATGGGTAATATTGGTCACTTGCTGTTAAGCTAAATGTGTAAGACCCAGTAGCTAATATTAGTGAAGAAGTTGTTTGTACTATTCTAACTAATGAATTTGATGAAGATAATTCTAAATCAAAATATCCTGATGGAGTGATTGAACTTGTAGATATAGTAATAGTATGACCTTCAGTATCAGCATAATAAATTACACCCTTAGAACCAGCTTGAGAACTTTCATCTAATGATGAAGTTAAGGTAGTAATAATAGTTCCTCCAACAGATCCTTGTCTAAAAGTAGGAGCAGCATTAGGAGTTACTCTAATATAAATGTTACCTGTAGTAGTATCAGTTCCATCAGTTACTTGGATAGGGAATAATGAAGCTGAGTATCCTTGAGAAGTATTTGTATTTAATGAGGCACTCATTAATACATTAGCTGTGATAACCCCAGCTGATGAAATTCTAAAGTAATCATCAGTATAGCCTGATTGAGTAGAGAATGTAAGAGGATCACTATCAGCATCGGTAGCTGTAACTGTTCCAACTGTTGATCCGCTTTCTTGGTACTCTGCTATACTAAAACTAACAGAAGTAATAACAGGAGCATTATTAGAAGGAGTTCCAGGGAAGAATACAGCATCTATAAATTGTGATAATGAACCTGAGGTTCCAAAATTGTTATTATAAATTCCAGAAGGTAAATCAGAGTTTGTTACTGTTCTATTTCCGTTGTATACACTAAAAGCTTGTAAAAATGAAGATGTAGAGGCGGCTGTTACAGTTCCATCTACATTAGAGGCATTAACATATGAAGCACTTGTAGCACTTGTAGCAGCCCCTACATTATTTACAGTTACATTAAATGTAGAAGCATCACCTTTAGTAAAGGTAATAGTAGCATTAGCTGCCGAAGCCGTAGTAAGTAAACTACCTGTGTCAGTAGAACCACCTGCTCCACCATTTAAAGCATACGAAGCAGTTAAAGCATAAGATGAACTAATAGCATTAGAAATACTTCCACTAAAATAAGAAGCAGTTTGAGCTATTTCTACATATGAAGCTGTAGAAGCATATGAAGCACTATCAATAGATCCACTTAAAGAACCTGAGAATGAGCCACTAAAGTTACCTATTAATTCACCATTAGGGCCAGATGTTAATGAACTTGTTGTAGATCCGCTTATAAATTTAATACTACCCCCAGAAACATAAATGTCTCTCCAATATTTATCTGCACTACCTAAATCATATGTATTAGCTTCACCAGGAAGTATACTACCAGTAATACCTAATGAACCTGAGATTTCAGCTGATCCTGTATAAGGGAAGGTACCAGAGCTACCCGCGGCACCTTGAGCACCTGCAGGGCCTTGTAATCCTACTGAGTATACTTTAACAATATTGTTTGTATTACTTGCTACTACTTTTGTCATTAGTATGATGGTCTTGTTACGTCTTTAGACAATTGTACATTACCCTCTAATAATCTTATTACGTAGGTGCAGTCACCACTACCTGAATAAAGGGTTAGATCGTATACTCCTTGGTTGAAATCTAAAGCAGATGAAGAAGCTGCTGATATATAAACTCCAATTGAGCCTGAGGTTGGGGGTGTAGTTCCATTAGAACCACTAAAATTTAAACCTGTGCCACATGGATCTAGGCTACTAGAAAGAGTTATGTAAACATCCGTAGAAGTTGTAGATGGGCGAATTTGCATTCTACCATCATAATCTGTAAGATCGATAGGGTCTCCATTAGGGCCAACATATTGAAGTTCAATTTCAAAAGTTGCACCTTGCTCAATAACAAATGAGTATTTTCCTGCGGACATCTATAGTTTTATTATAAATATGTGAAAAAAATTAACTCTTCCTTCCATTTGAACCTGAGGTGTTTAATTGGATACCTTGTTCTGTTGCTTCTTCGTATAGTCCAATTAAATCTTCTACAATAGGATCTCTGTGGTTAGTTTTTAAAGATATAGCACACATATTTTTAATTTTACGTGCAGCGGCGTATAAAAATCTAAAACCAGAATCTGCTTTACGCTTTAAATCTACTTGGTGATCGTCACCACATATAATCATTTTAGAACGTAAACCTAAGCGAGTTACAATCATTTCCATTTGTTCGTGTGTAACGTTTTGAGCTTCGTCAACGATTACTACGCTATCAAGAAAAGTGCGGCCACGCATAAATGACACAGGTACTATCTCGATTTGCCCATTAGATATGAGTTGTTCCACTTTTACCTTGTCATATAACGCATACATATTTTGGTATATCGGCTGCACCCATGGGTCCATTTTTTCACGTAAATCACCAGGTAAAAACCCAATTTCTTCTTTTGATACAGTAGGTCTAGTAATAATAATTTTTTCAGCTTCTTTCATGAATAGCTTTTCTAATGCGATTTGACATGCTAATAATGTCTTTCCTGAACCTGCAGAACCTGCTAATAATGTAACTGTATTATTTAATATTTTTGATTTTGCTTCTTTTTGTTCTTCATTTAATTGGATTTTAAATTTTATAGGACCTTTGGGCTTTCGTTTCTCAACAAAAACCACATCATTGTGATGGTTTGAACTCATAAATTAAGAACTTTAGTTATTGCTTATACATATAAAAAAAGAACCCCGCTTTCGCGGGGTTCTCCATTTACTTTAAAAAGCTATATTAAAGGCTATTTAAACCAGAAACATAGATCTTACCATAGAATTCAGGACGTAACATCTTCTTCGCGTAACGAGTCAAGAGACCTTTACGTGGAGTGAAAGTGTTAGGATCATAAATCAATGGAGTCATGATTAACGGAATGTATGGAGCGAATACAGCACCAGCCTCTAAGAATTGTGAACCACGGAAGCCCATTAAGATAACGTTTTCAGTCATATATGGGTTCTTGTACACAGTATAACGGCTGTTTAACTGACCAGCTTTCTGTACACCAAAAGCGTATTCCATCTTATCAGCAGAACCATCGCTGTTAGAAGCGAAGCCTGGGATTGATTCGATTACAGTAGCTACTGTTGGAGAACATACCATAAAGTTTGCACCACCTCTAAGAGTTAATTGGTGAATCTTGTTAGATAATTTCTGCATTTTAGTACCTAAAGTTTGGAACCACTGACCTTGAGTGTTGTAGAAACCAGAAGCAAGAGTTGCAGGAGCTGAAGTAGCAGTAGCAACAGTGTTGTTGATAGCTGACCAATATTCAGTACCAGCAGCAGCGTCTTCGATTAACATATCTAAGATTTCGAGGTCGATTTCAAGAGAGATATACTCGCTCATGATGTTTGTAACTTCGGCTTCAGCGTCAAGAGCTTGGTAAGCATTAAGATCTTGAGCGAATTCTGGAGTCCAAACAGCCTTTAATTTCTTAGTTTTAGCTGTGATAGCTTCTGAACGCATACCAATGTTGATCTCAGGGATAACGATTTCAGTTGAGCTTTCAGCGTTAGGTACAGCATAAGCGTTACCAGCTTCGAAATCACCTACGTTATATGGAGACATTGAAGTAGCTTTCTGGTACCATACAGAACCAGTAGCATCAGCAACACCACCTACTTGTGCAGTAGTAGCTGATACAAAGAAAGTAATTGTATTAGCAGTGTAGTTGTAGCTAGTGAAAGCTGGAAGTTGTAAACCAGAAGATGTAGTAACTAATGAACCTGAAGCGAATACGAATCCACGAACTGCATCTGGGTCAAAGTTAGGAAGGTTTGTAGTAGCAGCAGCTAAAGTAAATTTCTTGATATTACCAGCAGCAGCAGAAGCTGAGTAGTCAGAATCATAATTCACATCAGCCCAAGAAGCTGAAGCTACTGTGAAAGCTTCAAGATCAGAAGCTGAGAATTGGTTTGTAGAGTATGTAAATCTACCAGTACCATAAAGACCACCTTCAGCAGCAGGAGTAGCAAATGGGTATTCTGAACCAGTGTTACCATAAAGTGAATTACCTGCAGCAAATGGAGTCTTTTCAGTTCCATATTGGAAATCTAAGTAGAATACAAGACCAGAAGGAAGGTTCATTGGTTGAACAGAAACGAATTCCTTAGCAGCGATTTGTCCGAAGACTTTACGTACTAATGGAAGAGCGATACCTGCCCACTCTGCACCTTGACCTACTGCGAAAGCACCATAGCCAGAACCACCACCTACTGATGATTGCTCTACTACTAATTGCTTAGCTTGGTTTTCGAGGATTAATGACATATTGTTCTTGTCAGCTTCTGAACGAAGACCTTCAAGAAGACCAGTCACTTCCCACTTTGCAGCTAAACGAGCTGCATCAGACTGCATATTCTTCCAAGAAGAAGCAGCTGATTCAAGAAGTTGTTGTACTTGTGACATGTTTAAATATCGGATTTAATTAATTATTTTTTAATACCCGCTAAGATTTGCCATCTTGCGAATTGATCGTTTACCTCAAGGATTGGTTTCTTTTCGGGAGCAATACCTGATGCTTTAGAAGCCATACCTCTTACTGATTCATTAACGGCTTTAGTTTCCTTAACAGCAGTTAATGTTTCAAAGATAAGTTTAGCGTCTTTTACAGAGGCAGCTTTATCAAAAGCTTCCAATACCTTTACTTTTTGTGTTTCAGTTAAGTTCTTAGCTCTGAAGATCTTGTTAGTGTAAAGAAGTTTAGCATTAAGAAGTTTGGTTTCAGAAAGTGTTGAAGCTAATTCTTCAATTTCTTTCTTCATTTCATCCATGTCTTCTTCTTTAATACCACCACTTGCGGATTTACCGAAGCCAGTTATAAAATCATAAACTTTTTTAGCCTTTGCGTCTGTTTGGGCACGCTTCTCTAATTTACTCATTAAAGCAGCACCACCACCAGCTACGCTAAGGATACCAGCAACTGTAGCAATCATTACAGAAATTGGGTCTACGATTTCGTTTACGTCTTCTTCTTCTTTTAAGAGTTCACCGTCTTCTTTAGCAGTTGACTTACGAGGTTTATCGCCTTTGTTCTTACCGTAGTAAGCTCTTTCAGCTACTGTTTCTTCCTCTTCGTCTTCCATATCGATATCGATATCCTCTTCTTCTTCATCTTCTTCGCCTTCGAAATTCTCACCGGCTTCGAGCTCACCAGCTCTAACCATGTCTTCGATTACGTCCTCGATTAAGTCTTTAAGCTCATCTTCGGTCATGTCTTCAAGGTCGATTTCCTCTTCCTCTTCACCTTCAACTTCTTCTTCAGAGTCCATTTCTACTTCCTCTTCTTCAGCTTCGTTGATAGTTTCTTCCATTTCCTCTTCTTTAGCTTCGCTTAATTCCTCGTCGAGTTCAGCTAAGAGTTCATCTAAGTCCATCTCGTCTACTTCTTCTTCCTCACGCATTTTTTCGGTACGTTTTTCCTCTTTATCGTCGCCTTCAAGGCCTTTACGCATTACAGGGTTTGACATACCTTCCTCCATGTCTTCTTCTTCAAGATTACCATGTGGTTCTCTGCTGTCGGGATCATTAATAGTTCCAAGACGTTCTTCCATTTCCTCCTTGCCGTAGTTCTCATCCATCTCTTCTTTAGCTTCGTCCATATCTTCGGCTTCCATCTCAGCTAATTTAGCTGTGAATTTTTCCTTTAAATATGGGGTAAAAGCTTCTTCAAGAGCGGCTTTGGCGTTTGCGATGGCTGCTTCTTTGATAGATTTAGCATCAGCAATAGCCTCCTTTAGAATGTCTCTATTAGCCATTGTTTTTAACCACAAAATTTGATTTGGGGGGTACGGTTATTTAATTCAACCGTAATCGGAATTATACATTTATGAATGCTATATAAGATAGCATATTATGTCTATACATATGTATAGATTTTTTAAAGGTAAAAAAAAGGCCCCCTTTCGGGGACCTTGCCTAAGGTAGCAGGCTTCTTAAATAATTGGGCAAGTGCCTTTTGAACAAAGAATTTCTGTTAAAATGCTACTTGCTTTATTATAATGATTTATTGTATTATATTCTTTTCCTTCTTTAACTAAGTGCATGTATGAGCCTGGGTTTGAAGGTGTTGATACAAAATCCCAACAAAGTAATTCAAAATCGTCTTGTACTTCCATCATACCTTCTCCCATTGGTTTAAGTGAGCCCATACCGCGAGAAGAAACACCTACTTGAACATTGTTTTCAATAAGGGCTTTTAAAATGTTACCTGAAACTGTTGGTAACACTTCGATTTTACCTACTACGTGATCTCCATCCCACCACATATCGCGGATAATATGAGATACGTTTTTAAGGTTGATGATAGAGGAATCTGGGTGGTCAAGTTCGCCTGTTGCTCTATTTTCTTTAACAATATTCAGGTACTTATCAATTTCTCTTTCCCAAAGATCTCTTTTATAATAACGGCTATTTCCATTTCTAACCTCAGCAGTAGCTAAGATACCTTCTACAATAGGATTACCTGCTGGAGATTTGATACCTTCAGTTAGCTGTACAGGGTTAACCTGAAATGCTTGGGTTTCAATTAGTACTTGTTTCATTACTTAATATCGCCGTATCCGCTTGCTTTGTATTTTCCTTTAGCAGGTTTAGATTCGCCTAAACCAGGTGCGTCTTTTGTATAACCAATCCCTTTGACACCAAAAGCAGCATTTTCTACATAGAATGTAGGATTTTTAGCTAAATTTTTTCTAACGATTTCTTTTAACTCGTCTACAGTTTTATCAACGTTCTTAGGGTCTTTCATTTCAGCATAATAACCTTCTAAGAAAGCTTCACCATATAAATTATCAATATCTTTTTTATTAGAATAATCAAATCCTGTTTCTTTTTGATTATCAACTACTTCTTTAGAAAGTTTAGTTTCAACAGCTTTAATATCGTAAGTGCCTGATGCTTTAGGGGCTTTAATAGGGTTTTCTTGTACTGAGGCTTCACTAACATAAGAATTAAATACTTTGAAAGGATCAAAGGTACGATTTGATACCACCCCACCTCCAACAATCATTTCACTAAGAATTCCTCTTTGTTTTAAGATAGTAGTAGCTTCATTATATGTAGCAAAATTAGTAATATACTCTGGGAATAATCTGCGAGCTGATTTTAAGAACATATCTTTATGTCCTTTACCTTCTTGGATTAAATTAAATTGGTCTTGTAAAGTTTTCATATTAGTTATATAATAAAATTGCTCCTGAAGATAGAGAGGCACTAGTTACAAAAATAGGAATAGTATGACCTGAAGGGATAACCCATTCTGTAGTAGCCAATTCTGAGTTATTGGCATCTTTTAAACCAGTGATAGTAGCCGAACCTGATACGACAGTAAAACCAGCAAACGATCCGGTTGCTGAGGTTGTAGTAACTATTCCAATTGCATTTACAGGTATATTTGCCATGTTTATTTATTTAATAATTCGTCAATGTCGTTTAAATATTCCATAATTAAATCTGTAGGGGTAACTACAGCATAGGATTGTGGGTTTTCTTTATAATATGCTATTGTTTCTTCTTTTGCTCTATCAATAGCAGGATATAAGCTGTTTAATCTAGCTTCAATTGCTTTAAACGCATCAATGCGTCTATTTTGAAACTCAACCCTGTTAGGGTCAGCTTCATTGATTTTAGATTTTAACTTGTACTTATACATACTAATAAATATTAAGGTTTTCCCCAGAGGTATTTAGTATCTATAGCTTTAGATTGTTTAGCTAACTTTACAGGATCAACTAATTTATATTTAAATTTTTTAGTATAATAATTATTAGTTACTCCTTTTTTACCTGCTTTAGGACCAGGACCTAATGAGGCGCCTGGACCCTCTTTTACTTTCTTTTTAAAAGCAAATGGAGTAGCATATTGAGGACCCATACCAACAGCAAACCCACCTTCATCAACTTGCTGTTCTTCAAACATACCTTTAATTTTTTGGTATTCTGTTGGGTAATTTTTTCTCATATGAGTTCTAATATTATTTCTTAGAACTCTAAATTGATTGTAAATTTCTCCAAATTTAGGGTCTTTAATTACCTCAGGATCAGTAGCTACTGTTCTTAATGTGTCTAAAGCACGATTAATATCCTTTAAAAGAATCTCAAAATCAGGAATGTATACTACGTCCGATGAATTTTCTTCCTCTCCACCTGGGGTTGGTTTAAGGATGAATTTTCTTCCTCGAGCTACTTCACGGATTTTATCGTACAACTTGTCCATTGGCTGCTTTAAGTTCTTCTACGAGTTCGCAGTATTGGAGTAAGTCAACTATATTCTCGTTTTTGATAGGTGAATTTTTTTCTATCTCAACGATAAGGGGCAATACCTCGTTTAATTTGATTTGAACAGCTTTATCTGTAATTGATTTTTTTAAAATAGCTAATTCTTCTCTTAATTGTAAGATTCTATTATTATAAAATGTTCTTAGCTTTGGAGTAGAATCTACTGAGGTGATAAATTCTTTAAGTACCTCTTTTTGTGATTCGTATAAATCAGAATATTTGCCGTTGAATTTTTCTAATAAGATTTTGTAAGTTAACATTCTTACATCCTTATCATACGTTTCAAATTCTTGAATAACTTCGTCTTTAACTTTTTCTTGACTAACTGGGCCTAATGTGAGATGTTCTAAAATAGTATATTTGTTAGATACAATTTGGTCTGGGTTAATTAATTCAGATGAGTTTTGGGCTTCAACTAATGTATAAAAAGCAGCTTGTGTTTTATAGTTAGGAAGTTTAGTTTTAAAAAACTCGTCTAAGTTATAATTTTTTTTAATCTCATTAATAAGATTATATTTTTCTCTTTTAAGAGTCTTTCTATTAAGTTTGTTAGAAGATTCTAATAAAGTTTGAATAAGCATATTTGAACGAGATTCATTTAACTTTTTACTTTTAGTTAATGTCTCGTATAATTTAAGCTCTTTACCTAATTCGCTTTTTACAAAAAAGTTCTTGATAATATTTAACGCAGGAGACTGCCCACCATTAAGTGTATCGGCAGTTACTTGACGAACAAGTAATTCAAAAAGAATACCCGTGTTTTTATATTTCGAGTGTTTAATATTCATTCCTATTAGGATTTATTATAAATATATTGAGATATTTACTCAGTTAAATTAGATTCATCCAATAATGATTCTTTAGATTTATCTTTTTGGAAAACTAATTGTTTATCTAAGGATTCTAATAATCTTTTATTTCTAGTATAATTAGATTGTGCAGTTTCTAAAGCTAAGGGTGAACCACCTTTAAAATTAGTTTTAATAGATACTTCGGTATCGTCTACTTTCATATCTTTCTTACCTAGGCGATCACGACCAAAAGCATTATCTTGAGTGTTGATATTAGATGCTTTTTCTTCAGGGCGACCTAAAGGTTCTTTTTCATCATATCCATCAGGTAATGAATTATCTTCATATCTACTTCTACCATATAAAGCAGCTAAATCATGAGGTGTACCAAATGAACGTCCTGTTTCTAATGGATCGTTACCTTCTTCAGCGATTTGAGTATTACGGAAAGCACGTTTTTGGTCTTGAATAATCAAATCTCTATATTCATCGTATTGATCTTGGCTGAATTGGAATACGTTATCATAAATCCAATCAGTTGGGATGATTTTAGTTTCAAGCATTTGGGTTGCTAAATCAACTTTTTCTTTTAGTAATGCAATTTTTTCTTGTTCAGCAATAATTGAAGGACTAGTTAAAGTTAATTCAAAATTTGTTAATTGTTCACCATCATACCCTTGAGCATATAAATGAACTAAAGCAATTTTATATAATTCCGATGTAAGAATACGTTGGATACGATCAATAGTACGTGCGAAACGAATATCCTCAGCTGCTAACGTTGCTTTGCCTGTTAAATCTTTCTCGTAACCCATAAATGCTTTAGGCACCTTAAGAGCTGCAAATAATTTATCTCTTAAATAAGCTACGTCTTCGATACCATTATATTCAAGTCCTTTTGTAGTATCAATTTTAGTAGCTGCATCATTACCTCTTACAGGAACATAAAAATCTTCCATAAGGTTTTGCATATTATACTTTAAGTTATATTCACCTGTTTTTTCATCCATGAGCGGAGTACGCTTCATAGTATTCATAGTTTTTTGCATAAACTGCTCAACTTCTTGAGGTGGAATATTACCTACGTTAACGTAGAAAATACGTTTTTCTGGGGCGCGAGCAATCCTATGAATAAGCATCGCGTCTTCCATTAACACATATTGTTTAAATAAACGACGAGCTGGTTCCAAATATGAACGGCCATAAGGAAGATAATTAACATCAGTTAATAATCTAAAGTGAGCCATTTCATAATTATCAAATATAATTTGATTTTCTGTAGGTTTAGTATTTGGGGTAGAGTAATAACCAGATCCTCCTGTATAGTAACCATCTGGGGAATATAAGAATTGGACTTTGGAAGGGTTTTCCATATCAAAGTTTTCGCGTCTTTGGATATGGTAAGCTGTATAAGGGATTACATTATAAACACCAAACTTTTCTGAGATTTCTAATTTAAGAAAGAAATCACCATACTTGCACATTTGACGAGTCCAAGACCATAAGTTAAACTCAATGTTAAGGACATCATAAAATAAGTTATAAAGGATTTTTTGGATATCATCATCGCTACTTCTAATTTGAAGTACCTCACCCATATCATTTTTCAAAGTACATTCATCCGCAATAATGTCAAGTGCAGAAGCAATAATAGCATCTGTATCCATAGTATCATAGTCCCCATATAAATAGGTTCTTAGATATTGATATTGTAGGTTAAATTGCTGGCCTAAAAGAGATGTAGCAGCTGGATTGGAATAGATTTTTTGGAATCTATCTATAAGAGAGTTAGTTTGGAATTCACCACTAGTTTGAATATGGTCAGTGTCAACTACCCTTAGTTGATTTCCCCCTTCATTTCTGATGACTACATCAGTTGAAAAGAGTCTTCTTAATCTTGAAAATAAACTAGTATCTGCCATTTTTTATATTATTATTATAAATATCAAAGAAGCCATCTTAGATCTTCTTGTTGATCGCCAATTTTTTGAATGTAAGGATTTTGGGCTATATTACCTGTGTATACTCCTCCTTGAATTTTAGTCATATTATTTAAGGCAGCACGAGTCATATCTAAACCTTGTTGTTGAAATTTAAGTGAGGTATCTCTTAAAAACATTCCAATGCCAAATGACATTACTAAATCATCATTATAACCACCTTGAGCTTCAGGACGTCCATTTTTCCAAATAAATACTTTCATTTCTTCTAATAAACGTTTAGAGTTGATAGTAACACTTCTATCACCAACGTATTCTCTAAATTTATTTACTACAAGGGGTCTTGTTTTTAATGACATAGTAAAGCCAGGTGTTAAATTACTTCCGTATTCATATCGATTAAAATACGACTCAGCTGTTAATTGGTCACTCTTAGGTGATTGATAAAAGTTTTGGTAACCACGTTCTATAATAGTTTCAATAGTAGCCCACCCAACAGAAGCATTTTCTACTACAAGTAAAGCATTATTGTATTCAGAAGCTAGACCTACAAGAAAATGTCCAAATTCTTTTGGTGATAATTGACCTTTGTATTCAGCAACTTGTGTATTAGTTTCAATATCCATTACGTGGCAAGCTGAAAAATCTCGGCCATCACCTCTGGCAACGTCAGCTACTACCATATAATCTCTCGTATAAGAAGCTGGTTCCCATACCCATAGATTTTTATCTGCTCCTCTACGTTCTAAGGGTTCTTTAATAGTTGTTTGAGCTATAAATTCAATCCATTCTGGGTAAAATACAGTTTCACCTGATGTGCTAAAATCGCAGTCACACTCTTGGGCTGCCATTCTAGGATCACCTAAAAGTTCATCTTGTCTTTTTCTCCACGCTTCGTCCCTCTCCGGGTGTACGTACCAAGGTAATTTGATAGGTAAAAAGTCGTTCTCCGCTGCTTCCGCTCTCACCCATTGTTGATGGAACCAATTCCCAGTTCCATACGGAGTTGAAAGTACTATTGCTCCACCACCCGTAGCTAGTGTTTGTTGTGCTGATGCCCATATTTCTCCAATGTTTTCGATAAATGCGGCCTCATCTACTATTAGTAAAGATACTGCTTCTGATCTACCAGCGTCACCTGCTGCGGATACTGCTTTGATTTGAGAACCATTATTTAATCGTAAGGTTAATTTGTTGTTTTCGTCTGCTGGTACTTTAAGCCATGAAGGTAAATTCTCGTACATGAATTTTACCTTGGTTACCATGTTTTTAGCTGTTTCTTGCTTTGTAGCTAAACAAAGTACGTTTTTGTCTTTGTGGAACATCATCCACCAAAGTGAATATCCTGCTGCTAGAGTTGAAATACCTAGCTGGCGGGATTTAAGTACGATAGAGTATGGATTATCTTTCCATAGATTAAGTACCTTGCCTTGGAAAGGGTATAGATTAAAGATAACACGGCCACGTTGTGGGTGTTGAATATAACAATATTTTCTCATAAAGTGAGCTGGGTCTTGGGCACACTTTACAAATTCTTGTTGTATTATTTTTCTTAAATCTTGGTCGCTCATTTTCCTAGTTTCCAGTACATACTAAGGGCGATAACTGGAACTAGATTTTGATCAACACCAACCCCAAAGCTATATACTTGCTTCTTTTTTGTTCTATATAACATTTCGCCACCTAAGTAGTTTATTTGATCTAAATTACCTATACCGCGCAAACCAAAATATAATTCTCTTTGGTTAATATATATTGTTTCTTTAATAGTTTTTCGTGGATAAGTAAAATTATATGCAATTTTTCTTCCTACGATTTGGTTTTGGGATACTGTATCAGTAATTGTTAAGTCTAGACTATCTAATACTTGTGTATCCTCGTATGTTCTAATAGCATAGTAATCTGCTAAAATAGCTGCTGTATCAATTGGTGTAGAAAATGTATCAATGTCTACTTTAGTTACGTATTTAACTTTAGGTACATATACTGGGTATTCTTTTTCAATTGTTACATATTCCGTAATAGTATCTCTAACAACGCGTTCGGTAGATTCAATGGGGCCAGAACACTGCCTCATTAAATAAATCACAACTATCAATACTACAATAAGTAGTGATTGAATATTTTTAAAGTATTTTTTCATTAATTGATTTTTGACACTTTGTCTTCAATTTCAATTTTAGCTTTACTCCACTCATCAGCATATCTTTCTTTGTCTAATACGCGATTAGCATTATCTACAATACCTTTAGATTGCATGTCTTTTAAGAATGCTCTAACCATTTTAGTTTTTTCTTGTTGGCGAAGTTGGCTTAATTTTGATTTATCAAATTTACCACCTGATTTAGCTAATTTACGTAATTCAGCATCTGATGGGCCTTCTTCATCTTCTCCTCCAGCATAGTATTTTTTATCACCCATTGAGAAAGTTTTTACTTTTTCTTCTTTCTTTTTAATGGTTGGAGTAGCTGATTTAGGGCGACCACGTGTACCTTTTTCTTTAGGTTCACCTTCTGGTTTTTCAGAGGCTTTACGACCACGTTGTCCTACTTCTCTTTCACCTTTTACTAAGTCGATGAATTTATTGAGTTGATTATCAAACAAATCATCATCACCTAAAGCTGCCTTAACTTCATCATCAGTCTTAATAGCCTTACGGATGTCTTTCTTTTCAGAATCTTTGTTTTTTTCGATTACTTTTTCAATAGCTACTTTTAAATCACCCGCGATTTTAGCCATTTCCATAAGAGCATCTTCCTCTAAAGTTTCAACTTCAGCTACGTTAGCAGGTTTATTAGATTGTTTAGCAGTAGCAATAGCTGATTTTACAGCATCAGTAGTAGTTTTTTCACTTTGAGCAATTTGAGGTGCTTCTGAAGGGTCTGTTGTTTGGCTAACTGTAGTTAATTCAGCTACAATCATCTCACGGATAGCTGATTTTAATTCAGATATTTTCATCTTTAGAATATTATAGTTTTCGTATAAATATTACAAACCTAATTGAAATTTCATCTGTTCAATACGTTGTTCTGTAGGTCCTTCTAAAATACCATAATTTTTAATAAGCAAACCTTTACTTTTAATAAAATTAGTAATAGTAGAATCTATTAAATTACGATATTCAATATCTGTTTCTCGAACACCATTATCTTCCATATCTACTCCTTTAGGAGATACATAAAAAATGTAATCATATTCTTTAATTAATAATGTAGCTAACTGTTCAAAATCATATTTTTCATTGTGATCCATAGATTTAGAGGCACGAGCAAATGCCATAACATCAATTATAGTACGATCTGTAATAATGTTTTCTTGCATAAGCTCCATAGCTCGTTCAGCTAAAAATACTGTTTGACCTTTAAGTGTTGAATCAGTGTTTAATGGAATACCTTGAGACATCAAATATTTAGAACGCTCTGTTCTAAACATATAATCCTTAAATTCTGGTAATTGTTGTAAAGCGTGTACAAGTGTAGTTTTACCTACTGACATTGTACCACATAATCCTATTTTCATGATTGTGAATCTCCTGGTAATACTCTATAACTATCTTCCTCGTAATGTTTAGTTGACACCTCAAAAATTGTAGCACCTTGGGTAAGTGCCCTCAATTGGTGAGGTTGTCCAATCTCTAAATCTACAACATCTCCTTGACTAATTATAGTTGATTGTACTTCAGCTTTTTCAGTATCAATCCAACTATATTCAAATTTACCTTCAGCTACATACCACGATTCTTCTTTAATTAAGTGGTAATGCATTGAAAATTTTTTACCTTTCTCGAATACGAGAAGTTTACCACAATACAATTCATGGTTTACAATCCAAAGCTCGTGTCCCCAAGCTTTTTCATGAATTTCTCCCTTATGTGGGATTGGTTGATATTTATGCCCCATTAAAATCGTGTTGTACCCTTCATTGCAGGGTTTTTATACCAAGGTAAACCTTCTCTATTTTTACGGGCTTCTTCCCATTGTTCAAGAGTAAGTTGCCTACCATAAAGATGGTATTGTTTTTTAAGATTAGTTTCTTCATCTTCAATAGGTTCTATTGCAGGTCCATCCCAATTATGATATCGCCAAGCATCTGACCCTGATTCTTTAAAGAAGTGGTGGTATGCTCCATTTGAGCGCATTCGTCGTGTTTCGTATATTCTATCTTTTGCCATAATTACCAATTTACCACGTCTCCGTGTATATTATCCCATTCGCAAATGTACGAACCATTTTCTACAGTGCAAAATCGTTCTAAAATATATTCAGCAACATATGTACCTTGAGCACCTGAAACTGTAATACCACGAGCTGATAGAGCATCGCCTACAAAGTGAACATTGTCAAATTGGGCTAATGCTAAATTTTTATAGTCTACAAGTGGTTCAGGTGACAAATACTTAACTTCAGGAATATAAACTCCCCAATCATGAGCTAATGTTGGGAATACTTTTTTCATATCTTCGATAAAGTCATCAATGTATGAATAATAACCTTGGAATGCTTCTCTTACCTCATCCATTTGTTGAGCATTAATAGAAACAGCACTCACAGTATCACCTTCAGATGTTGATGAAGGGCGACGTGAAGGGCTATAATATAAACCAGTAGCATCTTTTTGGACTTTTTTAACCAAGTCACGTGACCATTTAAATGGTTCTTCAATACCTGGGATTTCCATTAAGATGCCAAAATTGGTCATATTGTTGCGATGTTTTTCTCCTTTTTTAGCATGACCATTATAACTATGATCTCCATAAGTTTCTTCTACAGCAACATATGCTGCGTTATTGTTTGTACAGAATGAACGGAGTGAAACACCATTATCGAATTTACGATATAATTTAAAGTCGTAACTGATATCAATTAGTTTTTGAAAGTGTTTTTGGGGTGCTTCAAAGCGAACACCAATTTGTACTGGTTTTGGTTCAGTAGGGAAATTGTAATCATCTGCTAATTGCTTACCAAAGTCAATACCTGATTTACCAACAGCAAACATTAAACGATCATATTCGAATGTATGTGTTAGATCTGATTGTGGTACTATTACTGTGCCTATGTTGTTTTTAAAATCGATTGAAGTTACTTTAGCTTCCCATTCGAATTTAACACCTTTTGACACTAAATAATCGTACCAATTTTTTCCAATCTCGTGTAGGTAATCTGTACCAACGTGCCATACAGGAAACAATCGCAAACCGAAATATGGTTTAATAAAATCTGGTTCGGATTGAGGATCTGAACATTGTACTTCCTCTGGTTTAGGGTGGAAGCGTTTGAAATTGGTAATTACTTGATCAAACAATTCCATTGCTTTATCTTCACCACAATATTTTGACATTTGCCCTCCAATAGCAGTATGGTAAGTAAGTTTACCATCACTCCAACCACCAGCACCAAGAAAACCTTCCATTACTTCGGAGGGTTTTCTATTATAGGGATCTTTCCCCATATCGATGATAGTAATAAGTTCGCCTGGATAACCGTTGTCTACAAGTTTTGTAGCTGCATTTACGCCTGCAACTCCAGCTCCTACGATTACGATTTTTTCCATTTTTCCTTTATTATTTAACTATTAAATATACAAAAAAGAGCTGCGGCTCTCAACGAGTGAGGCCACAGCTCTCGAAAAATTTAAATTAAGTCGACTGGCTATGAATCAGTCTAAATGTATTTTAAGTGTTAGGTTACCTGTACCTTTAATCACTCTATGCCATTTATGGCGTGGTATAAATATATGACCTTCAAATGGGATAGGCAAGGAATTATCAAATTGAAACTTCCAATCGGTTTCTTTTAATACTTCGAGGGTACGATCTTCATCATCTCGATGCCACATTAACTCGATTGGATCAATGTTTTGGGAAAATTCTCTAATGATGTATTTGTTGTTGATTTCTAAATCAACGTAAGGTTTATCACCAGAAACCTGAGAAGTTGGATTTGAGTCCGAGTAATTTTGCATAACGTGGTAATCTACAGCTCCAGTATGAAGCTTTAGTTTTATCTTTCTTTTGAGCACAATTGTGACGTGCGGCAAATGCTTTACGTGCTTTTGGGTTATTGATTTTTGCTCTTAAACCACCTGAACCGAAACGAACTGTTTTAATTTTTTTGGTTTTAGGGTCGCGAACATATACTTTATAAGCTTTACCACCTGAAGCAGAGCGCATTGGTTTACCAATTTTTTTCTTTTCTTCTTCGTTGATTTCTGCTTCTGTGAGTTCGATAGGGTAATCTAAAGGTACTTGTACACCTTCTACAATTACAAAGTGTCCAAGATCTGTTTCTGTTAACACCTCTAAATCATCACCTTGCACCTCAATAATATTGCGGCTGTAAAGTGCGCGGGCTTCAGCCCATAAATTGAAATACTTATCCGAACCTGCACGGTATACGTGCTCTGTAAGAGGTCGTGCGTTATCTAAGTGAAATTTTAATCCTTCAGAAAGGATTTCTTTTGGCGCTAAACTTTCGTTTAACACTACAGGCTTTGAAGCACTACAAGTTCCACATCCACATCCACACATATCTATAAATATTATTTAGTTTTACTAATACGCAATGATAAAGGTAATACCTTACCAGCAGTATTCCTAATTGCAACTACATATTGAGAAGGACCGAATGTAGGGCTATCTGTTTCTACTTTGATAGTTACTTGTTTAGTATTTTTATCTGGGTATTTAATAGAAGCAGATTTGATATCACCTACAGCATCTAAAGAATCTTTTGGTGTTAAAAGTGGGATTACTTTAACATCTCCTTTACCTGATTCTCTTACGTAGTAATATCCGTAGCCTAAAGATGAAGCTAAAAGATTTTTAAATTTTTGGGTATCGATTCTATCTGTCTCCCAGCTTTCAGCCTCGCCTGTTTGGTTGATATAGTTATTTAACCCTTCAGCTACTTTACTTGAATCAATATTGAATATATCAAATATAATCCCATTGCCTGATGTAGAATCAAATTTGGATGAATCGTAAATTATTTTACCATCTTTTTCGTAAATCCATGGAACGTTTGCTCCACTATAGATACCACTACCTTGTTTGTTTTTTAATGAGATATAATATTCCCCACCATTATATTTAATAGTTAAATCTGAAATGGTTGGGCCTATATCTTGTGGTCCTTTTAATGATAAACTACGTTTAGTATCTGAGGCACCAGCAAAGCTAATATCGCTTTCCTTTAATTTAGTGTTATCAATACCTAAAGCATTATATAATGTTTTTAAATCTTCTGGGAGTGTATCATTAGGATCACCAGCAGATGCTTTAGCTTTAGCTACAAAATCTTGTTCGTACTTTTCACCTGCGTTACCACCACCACTTAATACAATAGCTACAGGGCCAAATTCTTCTGTTTCAAATTCATACATGTCGAATTTACCAGATGGGTTAGGTCCTGAACGTGGTCCGTGGATTGTAATATCGTCTTTTATTGTAAATAGTTCTTTAAAAAGTTGCTGAACTTCTTCAGGTGATACTTTATCAGGATTTCCTAAGCGTTGGCGATCTGATTGTTTTTTAAAGCCTTTAGTTGTACTTTTTAAGATAAAATCAATAGCTTTTTCTGTATTGTTTTTTACTGAGCTATCTACTGCTTCGAAAATTAATTGATCGAACCTGAAATCAATGCCCAATCCTTGAATAAGTGATTCGATTAAAAAAACATCCTGATCATTGTTCATGTCAGGATATCCTTTTGGAAAACGCCAAGCGTTATCGTTTAAAAACTTATCAAATTGATTCATTATGCTTCAATTTCTGTTTCTTCAGCTGAGGCTTCTATTTCTTCGGCACCACCACCTGCTTCACTACCTGGGAAGTTACCTCCACTTGTGCTGCCACCTCCTGTTGAAGAGGCTTCAGCGGGTTCGCCTTCAAATTTTTGTGAGCCCATATATCTTAACATACGAGCAATAGCATCGCAAGCATTTTCTTCCTCGTTTAAGTTAAGTAGATAATATTTTTTACCTTCTACTTGAGCAATCCAGCTTTTTGGAGTATAGATAAGGAAAAAATCGGTTCCGTTTTTTAAATTGATACGGAATGTAGTTGGTTTTGGAGCAACCCAATCGATAGAAGCTAAAAAGTAGTCGAAATCAGGAGATAATAAATCTACGATTACGTCTTTTAGTTCTGGGAATTTTGTTAGTTCATCGTATTCGGCAGCAGCAACGTCAGCCTTAAGTCTGCTTCTATAAACATCCTTAGCTAACGTTCTAATTTTACCTACGAGTTCTTCACGAGTCATTATTTAGCCTTTTGTTTAGCTGTTGGACCTTTACCGCCTCCTTTTGCTTTATAAGCTGCTACAGCGCCAGCGATAGCAGTTGCTGCTTTTTTAGATTTACCTTGTTTTTCTAATTTACTAACAAGCTTTTCAAACGATTCGTCTAATTCAGCTGTTTCTTTTTTCCAAAAACCTTTAGGTAAACCTTCTTCGATTTCGTCTTCGTCACCTACTACGTCAACAGATGTTACTTGAGGTTCCATTTCAGGCTCTTCACCTGCCATAGCGTCTACTGCAGCGTCGATTTCTGGTTCTTTTAATTCGAAATCAAGATAGTGTTTTGAGCTAACCATGTTGTTCATGGCTGTAGTAATTTTGGCTTGCCACCAAGCTGGGAAATCGTATTCGCCACCTGCTTCTTCAAGCTCTTCTAACATAGCGTAAAGCTCCATAGCGTATTTTCCAATGCGATATAGTTCGGCTTTAATCATATGTGGTTCGTTGTCAACATGGCCTAAGTCAATGTCTTCATCTAAGGATGGATCTTCATAGTCGTTACCCTCTAAATCAACATCAAAGTTTTTAAGGGCTACGATTACGGTTTCACTACCTACTTTAACGGCTACTGAACCATTTTTCATTAGTCTGTCATGGTCTTCATCTGTTAAAACAACAGCTTGATTTAAACCTTCGTCTAATTCAACACCTCTTGCTTTAAGGATATCTGCTTTGGTTACTTTACCATCACCTGTTAAGTCAGGGAATGACTTTTTCTCCTGCATTAAAGCAGCTCTAACCATTTCTTTTAATCTGTTTTGTTCCATGTCTTGTTCAGCTAATTTTTTGGCTAAGTTAGTAGCGCGACCATACAAAACTTTCTCAGCGTCAGCACCATACTTTTTAACTAAGTTGCGCTTGTTTTTTTTCATCTGTTGGATGAGTTCTTCGCGCTTAGCTACTTCGGCTTTTGAAAGTTTTGCCATTTTATTTTCCAGCTTTATCTTCGGCAGTAGATGCTTTACGATATTCTGTTGCTAATTTTTTAAGTTCACCAGCTGCTTTACGAGCACGTCCGTGTGCTGCTTTAGCTGATTTATGATGTTCGATGGTAAGGGTTTCTAAAACCTCTACCATTTTATCGTGTAATTCTTGTGATGTCATATCTTTTATTTAATTTTGTTCCACATTGGGAATGTAGATTCGTTTAATGATGATTTTTTATCATCTTTCATATCTTTTTCTAATGCTTTGATATGTTCAGCGTCATCGGCTTCAGCATCTTTGTAATATTGCTTATTACCTTCATCTACTTTAGCCATTGTTGGTGCATCACCTGCAACTACGAAATCGCGGGTAAAGAAAGTAATTGTGTTACCAACTTGAGTGATGAATTTTTGATCACCAAACTCTTCAGCTTGTGCTCTTAAAGTTTCGAGTGTGTCAAGGATTTTTCTTGTTTCGCTTGGGAGTGAAGATAATGAAACGATTTTTTTATCGATTACAATTGAGTCATTTGCTTCTTCTTCACCACCATCGGTAGTTTCTTCTTCAGCGTCAACGTCTACATCTACTTCGTCTTCGATATCTGTAGCTTCGTCTTCTGCGGCTTCGTTTACAGATTCATTAGCATTTTTAATTCTATCTAGGATATTTCCTATAGCTACTCCGGCTACTACACTTGCTAAGAAAATAAGAGAATCACCAGAAGCACTATCAGCTGCTGGTATTGCTTGATGTATAAACTCCATTAAACCAGGAATTGCTAATAATAATGGACCACCTAAAACTCCAGCAGCTGTAAGAGAGGCGTCATCATTATCACCCATTTCTTGAAGAGTAGAGGCAAATTCTTTAGCAGCCATTTCAATAGAGCTAAAATCAGATGAATCTAATTCGTTCATTTGATTAAGACCGTACATAGAAGCTAATTTATTTAAAGCATCCATAGCTTTAGGATTATTTTGAACCTTAGATGCTATTACATCAATCTTAGGACTGTCTTCAATTTTAGAGGCAATTGCTGGGATGTTAATTTTTGGCATGTCTACTTCTTCTTCAGAAAGGCGAGCTAACATTTCGTCGAGATCTTCATCTTCAACTTCAGCTAAAGGATCATAATCAGCAGCTATAGCAGAAGATGCATCATCATCTTGAGCATTTGTCATATCCATTTCAGCTAAAAAAGCTGCTTTAATCATTTCTTTTAATTCGGATTTTTTCATTGCAATGTATATTGAGTATATGTGATAAATATGTTATTTTTTGTGATACGTACCCTTTTTATACTTAGCTTTGTTAGTATTGGAAACAAATTGTTTTCCTTTACGAGATGCAGCTGCTTTTTTACGGGATGTTTTTGCTCTTTCTGCTTTAGTTAGTGATTGAGCTTTTTTCTTAGGCAAACAACGTGTTGTAGCATCGCCTTTTTTCATTGTACCACAAGGGCCGGTAATATTACCAGCCGTATCAATTCTCACCCACTCTTCTTTTTTGAACCAATCGCGGAGAGATTCTTGAATTATTTCTTGTAGACGTTCGTGTGTCATAATCAAATTAATAAAGCAGCGTCTTTAACTATATCTACTACACTTTTACCTGCTTTAACTCCGTCAGCTAATGTTGTAAGAACGGGAGCTACTCCTGCTAAGTGTTTTATATGGGTAGCAACTCCAAATCCGGCAATACCAAGCATAGTAGTAGCATATATAATATTAGCTAGTTTTTCTCTATATTTTTCGTCTTGTAGTTTAGTTTTTTTACCAAACTTTTCAGCAGTCCAAGCTACAAATTGAAGCATTTTTCTAATAGGATATGTGTAGGCTTCGTGTAAACTATGACCAGCATGCTTAGCCATATTACCTATTTTGGTACCAAACTTTTTATCTTTTTCCTGTTCTAATCTTTCAAGACGTGCTCTAGCTTGACGTTCTTCGGCACTTATATCTCCAAAAGTTGATTTATCTGACTTTTTGATTAAATCTTTAGTAAACTCAATTTTCTTTTCTAATTCTTCTAATTCTTTTTGTTCTTGATCATCTAAACCAAACATTTGTTTTGCTTTATTAGCTACAAACCCTACTAAGTTAAGAGCTGGGGGGATTAAACCTGCAATTGTAATTACTAAAGTAGCAGCAACTTCGTCTACTTTTGCTTTTTCTTCTTCGGTGGGTTCCTGGTCTGGGATATCATCAATAGAAACATTTAAAGCTGCTGCTGCTGCTTTTTCTATTTCGTCATCACTTACAGCTTCAAAAATTAAATCCTCATTTAAAAGAGGATTATTAGCTAAATATTTTTTTAAATCAAAGCTCATAATTACCCTTTCATTTGCCCTTTACACACTTTAACAGCACGACCTGAAAGGTAGGCAGATGATTTTTCACCCGCAGCCATTCTCTTTTTAAGGTATGCTTTACCTTTTGGGCAAAGTTCCTCGTTTAGGTTTTCTCCTAATTGTTTTGTTTCGTCAATGTCTTGAACAATTTTCATTAAGATTTTGTTTAGAGTATCTGGTGTGAGGCCTTTAGTTTTACCACCTGGGAATTCAGGATCGTCTTTTAAGTATTTTGAGTATCCTTCTTCTTCTCTAATTTCAACATTTGGGTCTAAAGCTCTATAAGAATCTTCAACTGCTTTTTTTAAGATATCAATAGCAGGTCTAATGTCTTGTTTTTTAGAAAAAATTTGAGCAGCTAATTTAGATGCAATAGCTTCAATTTGATTTTTAGGAACTAAACGAACTTCATCTAATTCCTCTTTGGAAGCAACTAAAGTTTCGTAATCATCCATAGATAATACACCTCTTAATTTCACAGCTTCAATAGCGCGTTCAGCTACCTCGTGTAAATCCATATCATCGCTAGCATCTTCTCTAGCGAATTCAAGTAAACGGATAAATAAAGGAACGTCTACAGCAATGATGTCTGGGATGTCTTCTGAAACGTTAGTTTCGGCTTCGAATATATCATCTAAAGAAGCACCTTGTAAATATTCGTTGTAGTAAGCTTTAGCACGCTTTCCTACTAGTTCTTCACTTGGTCTTTCATCAGGTGCAGAGCCAGCCATCATATCGTCTCTAACCATTCGAACAAAGTCGTTATAGGTT